>Ga0207422_1000895_pt1 | contig 76602 bp, 62 predicted proteins | sample MarCyaLeptolynsp_FD_187757 | JGI IMG/M metagenome (GOLD analysis project Ga0207422, IMG submission 187757) | Marine cyanobacterial communities from Panama - species 1 Leptolyngbya sp. (SPAdes) | ecosystem: Environmental > Aquatic > Marine > Unclassified | place: Panama: Panama City | collected...
ACAAATCCGCTTTACTTGTGCCTTGGTTATCCATCCAGTACCGGAGTGCCTTGTTTCTAATAAACTGGGCAGTGCGGATGGCATCATCAAGAGCTAAATATTGCTCCTTTGTTCCGTTTAGTAGTTTAGCTTCTTTAACTATCATGATTACATTTTATCAGAAAATATTGCAGATAAAATATTAAAATAAAAGAAAAGCCGTCTTAGAAGGACGGGGCTTTAAACCCATTATTTTGGTAATTGAGGGGAAGAGGCTTTTAAGGTTTGTTTCCTGATTGCTCAAGAAAGCAAGGTATATTTGGATTAGCTTACCAGGTATCGAACTATGAAGCGATCGCTTTTCAGCAGCATTCGCACAAAGTTAATCGTGTCGTTTCTCATCGTTGCTCTAATCCCTTTGCTATTGCTAGCATTTGTTAACAAACAGACAACTGAAAAGGCACTGACTGACAATGCCAAACAATCTCTATCAGCGGCTGCTAATGAAACTGCCAACAGAATAGATGCGTTTATTGATGGGAATCTCAACGCCGTCCGCGTAGAAGCGATTTTACCAGGTTTGGCAAGCTACCTAAAACTACCTCCAGAACAGCGAGAAGGCAGCTCTGAAGAGCGGTTAGCGACGGAAACATTAATCCGCCTCAGTCGCAAAGATATGCTCAATATTCTCTCCTATGCTCTGCTAGATTTAAACGGACAGAATGTACTTGATACGAATACACCGGATATTGGACGAGATGAGTCGAGTCAAGATTACTTTACAGAGCCACGGCAAACTCAGCTATCTTTTGCCTCTAACATTAAGCAGTCGCCGACAATTCCTGACTTAGTTACCCTCTTTTTCAGCAGTCCTGTGCGCAATGCCAGAGGAGAGATCTTAGGCATATTAAGGGTTGCCTACAATGCCACAGTGGTTCAACAGTTGGTAACCCGACAAACTGAACGAGCAGGGGCGAAATCGTTTGCTATTCTTTTAGACGAACACTATATTCATCTGGCACATAGCACTGCGCCTCAACTACTTTTTAAATCGATAGTACCTCTGCCACCCAATCTTGTAAGCCAATTGCAAGAGGAAGGGCGTTTGCCTGATTCTCCAGCTCAAGAACTTGCAACCAACCTACCAGATCTCAAGCAAGCATTGGATACGAAACAGTCCTATCTCAGTGCAAGATTGCCAGCAACCGATAATCAGGCTAATCTGATTGCGATCGCACGCCTGCAATACAAACCTTGGTTTGTTCTTTTTGCACAACCGCTTACTGTTGCTCTAGCACCAGTACAAAAACAAATTCACAACGCACTTATTCTATTTGCCTTGATTGCCGGAGTTGTTAGTATCATCGCCTTGGTGATCGGGCAACTCCTAACAAAGCCGTTGATTTACCTCACAAAAATAGTCTCCCAGTTTACTTCAGGAGAATTAGACGTTCACGTCAACATTTACTCAACAGACGAAATTGGGCAATTGGCAAGCTCCTTCAACAATATGGCAGAACAACTCAAAGAATCTTTTGCTACCCTAGAACAACAAAACCAAGATTTAAAACGCCTCGATCAACTTAAAGACGAATTTCTCGCCAACACTTCTCACGAACTGCGTACTCCCCTCAATGGCATCATTGGTATTGCCGAATCTCTAATCGATGGCGCAACTGGAGAACTTCCCGAAACGACACAAACTAACCTGCAATTAATTATTTCCAGCGGTCGTCGTTTAGCGAACTTAGTAAATGATATTCTCGACTTTTCCAAACTGCAACACAAGAATTTAGAGCTGCAACTTAAACCAGTAGATACCCGCGCCATTACTAACCTCGTTATCACCCTCAGCCAACCCCTAGTAAAAAATAAAAAATTGCAGCTGATTAATACTATTCCTGAAGACTTACCTCCTGCTGAAGCTGATGAAAATCGTCTGCAACAAATTTTGTATAATTTGGTAGGTAATGCAATTAAGTTTACCTCTGATGGTCGAGTAGAAGTATCAGCAGAATTGGTAACAATTAATGGAACATCAGTAATGAAGGATGAACAATTGCCAATTAATAATTACCAATTAGCTATTACTGTTAGTGATACCGGAATTGGTATTTCCAAAGATAAATTAGACAACATTTTTGAATCCTTTGAACAAGCAGAGGGTTCAATATCAAGAGAATATGGTGGCACAGGTTTGGGATTAGCTGTAACAAAACAACTAGTAGAATTACATCGAGGGGAAATCAGTGTTAAATCTCAAATAGGAAAAGGTTCCCAATTTACTTTTACTTTACCTACTTCACAGGGTAAAGTTGATAACACTCCACTAATTAATACGATTAAAGACGGCAATATCACTACCTCCGTTGCAGAACTATCTATTGCAACCAGCAACCAACAACCAAGCAATAACAATCAACAGCAAATTAAGGTTTTAATAGCTGATGATGAACCAGTTAATATGCAAGTGCTAATTAATAATCTATCTCTGGAAAACTATGCTATAACTCAAGCCATAAACGGAGAAGAAGTCCTAGAAATAATTGAACAAGGCTTCAAGCCAGACATTATTTTATTAGACGTAATGATGCCAAAAATGACTGGTTATCAAGTGACGCAAAAACTGCGGAAAAATTTTACATCAACTGAACTCCCAATTATTCTGTTAACTGCTAAAAACCAAATTCAAGATATTGTTACTGGTTTAAATTTAGGAGCAAATGACTATCTCAGCAAACCTGTTGCCAAAGATGAACTCCTTGCTCGAATCCGTACCCAGATTAATATGTATTTCTTAGTAGCTGAAAATCTGCGGCTTTCGGCTGAGGTAGAAGTAACAAGAAAAATGCAACAAATGTTGTTGCCAAAAAAATCTGAACTGAGGCAAATACCTGGAATAGAAATTGCTGGATTTATGGAACCTGCAGATGAAGTTGGTGGTGATTACTACGATATACTGCAAGCTAATGATAGTCTCAAAATTGGCATAGGAGATGTTACTGGCCACGGTTTGGAAAGCGCTATGTTAATGTTAATGGCACAAACCGCTGTCAGAACTCTTCTAGAGAGCAAACAAACTGATCCGGTACAATTTTTGGATATTCTCAACCGGACACTATATAGTAATATTCAGCGCATAGACTCCTCTAAAAACATGACATTAGCTTTACTAGATTACACCGATGGAGTTATTCAATTGAGCGGTCAACATGAGGAATTGATTGTGGTTCGCTCTCAGGGTGAAGTCGAGATGATTGATACAATTGATCTTGGCTTTCCCATTGGCTTAGATGAAGAAATTACTGACTTTATTGGATCTGAACAAGTTAAGCTCAATTCAGGGGACGTGGTAATACTCTACACTGACGGAATTACTGAAGCAGAAAATCTTAATCAAGAGTTCTACGGATTAGAGCAGTTAACTGAAGTTGTCAGAAATCACCGCCAACATTCTGCTGAAAAAATCTGCAAAGTTGTAATTGATGATTTGCGATCGCACATTAGCACTCAGAAAGTTTTTGATGACATTACTTTGGTAGTGCTGAAACAGTTATAGCTGAATCCCTTGATATGACTAGTACCGCTGCGCGGAATTAAGAATTAAGAATTAAGAATGCTTATAGAGTAAGGATTCTATCGATCTCACCAATTATGCATTCAACATCTGCAACTTATATAAACTGGCGTACAAGCCATTGTGCTGCAAAAGTTGCTCATGGGAGCCAGACTCTACCAACTTTCCTCGCGTGAGTACTAAAATCCGGTCCACATTACGGATAGTTGAGAGTCGGTGGGCGATAATAATCGCAGTGCGACCTTCGAGTAATCGATCTAGAGCTTGTTGAATGAGAGCTTCTGTACCAACATCTAAACTGGCTGTTGCTTCATCCAATACTAGAATACTAGGATTGCGAATGGCAGCACGGGCAAAGGCTAATAATTGCTTTTGACCACCAGAGAGATTAGTACCCCGCTCTCGTAGTTGGGTATCATAACTTTGGGGTAACTGTTCAATAAAATCAGCGACATTGGTTACCTTCGCTGAAGTTTGAATTTCTTCTAAGGAATAGTTTTCTCCCAAGGCAATATTACTTTTGACATCACCAGCAAAGAGAAATCCATCTTGAAGAATGACACCCATGTAGCGGCGCAGTTGAGCTTGAGGTAAATCTCGAATATCAATGCCATCTATCAAAATTCTTCCTTTGGTTGGTTCATAGAGACGGCATAGTAGGCGAATAATGGAACTCTTGCCCGCACCAGTTGGTCCGACTAAAGCAACTTTTTCCCCTGGATGAATGGTAAAATCTAAATCTTTAAGGACATATTCATCTGGTTTGTAGGCAAACCAAACATGTTCAAAGCGAATTTCTCCAGATGAATTATCAGGAAGATTGCCGAGTTTGAGGTTAAGATTTGCCTTCTCTGAGTCCTGAATTTCAATCGACTCATCAAGAATTTCGCTGACGCGCTCAACGGCGGTAAACCCGGCTTGGAACATAGTGAATTTGTCAGCAAATTGGCGCAAGGGGTTAAACAAACGCTGTCCATAGAAGATAAATGCTGTTAATGTCCCTAAATTGATGGTATCTTCCAGGACAAACCAACCACCTACCCATAGCATAGCTGCGATCGCAATTAGAGAAACCCATTCCAAGGTAGCGGAAACGGCAGAATCGTGAAAGATGGTTTTGTTAACCTCATTGACGTAGCGCTGGTTAACTGTCCGAAACATTTCACTATTGAATTGCTCACGGCGAAATAACTGTACGATATTAATGCCGGTAATATTTTCTTGCAGCATCGAGTTGAGGTCAGAAAGTTCGTCTCTGGCTTTGTAATTAGCCTTACGATACTGCTTTTGGAAGTAAATAATTAAACTCGTAACTGGAAATAGCATTAGCACCAAAATCAGCGCCAGTTGCCATTGCAGTGCAAACATAAAGATGGCAATCACTACCATCGAGAATAGGTCATTGACAATACCAATCGCACCACTGGAGAAAACTAATCCTAAAGCTTCTACATCATCCGTCAGTCGAGTAATCAGCTTTCCCACTGGGGTTCGGTCAAAAAATCGCACTGCTAGGGAAGTAACATGCTTAAAGAGATCTTCACGGATTTGAGCAGTAATTTTTTGTCCTAGCTTCTCTTCTAAGAATTTTTGAAAAATGCTGAATACTAAGCGGACTAGTATAGTTATTAGTAGTAGACTAGCGAGGATATTGACACCCTCAGACAAAGAACGACCTTCTAGAAAAGACCAAGTTGGCTGTTGACGAATTAGGGAAACCGCTTGTCCGATGATTAAGGGTTGAATTGCTCCGGTTAGGGATAAAGGGAGCAAAAAAATGACGGAAATCAAGAGCAGATTTTTGCTGTGACGGGCATAAGGCAACAGTCGCAGGAAGAGTCGCCAGTCACTTTGAGTTTGCTTCCTTCGATTGGCTTCTGTCGGCGGTGAAAAGCTAGTCATCCTAAACCCTGGTATTGCACATCACTTGTTTTTTGTCAAGTTTCATTAGTCATTTGTTCTTTGTACTAATGACATTTGACCAAACAATTCTCCATTTTAAGGATTGATTGAGCTATCGGGTAGGATTGCTCCTCGAAGATCTGCACTTCTGAGATTTGTACCTCGGTAATCGGCACTCTGGAGATTGGCATTCCTCAGAGCGGCTCCCCGGAGATCAGCTCCCCGAAGATCACTAGCTGTAAGGTTAACATTTTCTAGGTAGGCACTGCGCAGATCAGCTCCTCGAAGATCAGCATCCGTTAAATCCGCAGCTGTTAAATCAACACCTTGTAGATTGGCATCCCTCAAGTTTACCCCTCTTAAGTCACAGCTTCGACATTGACCAGTTTCTCGCAATTGTTTGAGGTCATTTCTAGAATTTAACTGATTGATATTGTTCAAGCCGATGGTTAATAATGCTATCCCACCAAGGCTGATAAACATCCAACCAAGTTGGTTCTTTTTCTGTTCCCATCTAGATGTTAAGCTGCGGATAACCTCAATTGATTTCAGAGCTGCTAATGCTGTAGCTGCATTGGGGTAACGATATTTGAGGTTCGGTGCTATCATTTTTTCGAGCCAGTTAATAAACTGAGGACTCAACTGAGGTACTAGATGCTTGAATTTAATACGATTTGCTTCATCAATTAAGTTACCAATTTCTGTTGATTTTGTCTGAGTTAGTAGGCAAATTAGGGTTACACCTAAACTATACAGGTCAGAAGCCGTTGTCAGCTGACGGTTAAACATCTGTTCTGGTGGCATAAACCCTAATGTCCCTTTCACCACGCTGCTAGCCGCCACATCTCCATCAGCGCAGTGAGCTAAGCCAAAATCTACCAAATAAACCTTAATTTTGGGGGAACGTTCAATCAGAAGGTTTTCTGGTTTAATATCCCGATGAATTACTGAAGGTATTTGCTGTTGCAGATAGACTAACACCTCTAAAGTTGCGATCGCAATTTGCTTAATTTCTTGGGGAGTAAATTGTTGCTGTTGAGCGAGAGAAGGAGCTGGTTTATATTCTTGTACCAGGCAAAAGCCATCGGGAGTTTCAAAGGAATCTAGATACTGGGGAATACTAGGTGAACTTAGCTGTTGCAGCAGAGCAATTTCTCGCTCGTGAGCCTTATATTCTGACCAACTGGCTCCAACTTTAGCAAACTGAAACTGCTTAATAACCACCAGTTGTTCACTCTTGGTACTAGTTGCCAAGTAAGTGATGCGTCCCCCACTACGATTATGTCCTAACTCCCACTCAATTTGGTAGTCTTGTTGTTTGTTGTTTGTCATTGGTCATTTGTTGTTTGTCATTGATCATTGTTCATTTGTTGTTTGTCATTGATCATTGGTCATTTGTTGTTTGGGAATTGGGAATTGGCTGCCAATCATTTTTATTCCAGCTCCCCATTCTAAATTCTAAATTCTTAATTCTTAATTCTCTACGCTTTTTACTAAACGGATAAATTCAGCTCTGTAACCATCTAAGTCTTCAGCTTGGGATTGATTTGCCAGCTGCAATACTTGCTCAAAATTGGCTGTTCCTTTGTACTGAGAATTTCTCAACACCATACCGAAAGCAGCAACAGCCGCAGAAAATTTAAAGTTATTCGAGGCGTTCTCTAGTTTAACTCCTTGGTCAACTACAGGATAAGTAAGTAGTTGAGAAGTGGTTCCTTGGGGTTGTTTGTAACGCAACTTTACCTGCATCAAGTCGTTAGCGCCGTAAGTTTCTGGAGTTGCAGGATTTTGTTGCTCTTCTGAGTTATCAACTTCCGGTTCCGATAATTTGATATCACTTTTGACACCAACGGGGATAATTTCATAGAGAGCAGTAACTGAATGTCCCACTCCTAATTCTCCCGCATCTTTGGTATCATCTTGAAAATCCCTATTCTGCAAGCGACGATTTTCATAGCCAATCAAACGGTAGGCTTGTACTTTTTCTGGGTTAAATGCGACTTGAATCTTGACATCTTTAGCAATTGTCAATAGGGTTCCTCCCATTTCCTTAACCAAGACTTTCTTCGCCTCTAGCAGGTTATCAATGTAGGCATAATTGCCGTTACCTTTATTAGCGAGTTTCTCCATCTTGGTATCTTGTAAATTACCTGTACCAAATCCCAAGACAGTCAAGAATACTCCTTCCTCTCGCTTCTGTTCAATCAGTTTTACCAATTCAGCATCGCTGGATACGCCGACATTAAAATCCCCGTCGGTAGCGAGAATTACCCGGTTGTTTCCGGATTCGATAAAGTTTTCTTTAGCAAGTTTATAAGCTTGTTTAATCCCTTCCCCTCCAGCAGTAGAGCCTCCTGCTCCTAGCTGGTTAATTGCTGCTAAAACTTTGTCTTTTTGGTTACCTGGAGTGGGAGGTAAAACTACTCCTGCGGCTCCAGCATAAACAACTATGCTGACTTTGTCTTTTTCTCCCAATTCATCTACTAGCAAACGAAAAGCAGATTTGAGCAGGGGTAGCTTGTTCGGATCACTCATTGAACCAGAAACATCGAACAAGAATACCAGATTGCTGGGGGGCAAATTTTCGTTGCTAATGTTTTTACCCTGTAAGCCGATGTGAACTAGCTTATGCACTGGATTCCAGGGAGCTTGGGAGATTTCTGTGTTAACAGAGAAGGGTTTATCCCCTTCTGGCTGGGGATATTCGTAGTTAAAATAGTTAATCAGTTCCTCAATGCGTACTGCATCTCTAGGTGGTAGTTGACCGTCATTGATAAAACGCCGAACGTTACTATAGGATGCTGCATCTACGTCGATGGCAAAAGTGGAGAGGGGATTGTTACTGACTTTTTGAAAAGGATTTTCCTCAATGGGAGCATAAACTTCACCACTCTCTGCTTCTGGTGCTTCACCTCTAAGAGATTCAGCTGCTGGTGCTGGAGCATTTGTACTGTTTAATGATTTTTGTTCTAGTTGTGCTGCATCCTCTTGTGCTGCTGGATACTCCTGTGGCTGAGCTCCAGAATCTGTTGATGAATAGTTACCCCCCTCACAACCAACTATCAACTGTCCAAGTAAGGCAGCTATGCTGAGAATAGCGATTGTTTTCAAGGAGTGATGAGGTGCGATCGCTTTTTGTATATTTTTCATTGGTAGGCAAATTAGATAAATAACATCTAGAGTGTCTATACGGATGCGAGAACTGCTATATATCTTTAACTTGCCTCAGTCTTTTGGGAGTGTGATCACTGGTTACCAAAAATGTAACAGTTCCCCATTGCCTATTGCTCTTGCCTCTTGCCTAGCTATCAACCTCTGTTGTTTGAAGCTGGTGGTTGATGTCGAAAACTGGTAATCAGTAAACAGATAATACCCAAGTTAATAGATACATCTGCGAAATTAAACACAGGGAATTGAATTAAGCTAAAGTGTAGAAAATCAACTACGCAAGTTAAAACCTGACCATCTACAGTGCAAGTATTGAAGAAACGGTCAATACCATTACCTAATGCTCCTCCTAATATCAAACCCAAGCCTAGTTGCTCAATGCTTTTGAGTAATGGTCCAAACCAAGCAAAAGCCATTAAACCAATACTTACGATTAACGACAGCCAGCGTAACCAACCTACTCCTTGAAAGAGACTAAAAGCTGCACCAGTATTAGTCACATAAGTCAAGTTAAAGATTCCTGGCAATAGGGGTAGAGTCTCTCTGAGTTCAAAATTCTGCACTACCCAATATTTAGTTATTTGATCCAGAGCAAGGCTGACGACAGCAGCAACCCAGAAAATGCGGTTTTTCATTTAAAGGCAAGGGAGTAGGGAGTAGGGAGCTGAGGGAGCTGGGGGAGCTAGGGGAGTTGGGGGAGCAGGAAGAAAAATGATTGGCTGCCAATTCTTTTTTCAATTCCCAATTCCCAATTCCCAATTCCCAAACAACTTAATAAAACAATAGCTGTCGCAGTGTAAAGGCTAAAACGGTAACAGCGCAAACAATTACCAACTGTCCTGGGATGGGAGCAATAGAATATTTCATAATTGCCTGTACCAAAGATAAATCACCTAAGGTTCCACTGTCGAAGATAGAGTGAAAAATGGTCAAATAACTCAAACCACATAAATGGATGATTAACAGTCCGCAAAGACAGCTAAAAGCCAAGGACTCGACGCGCAGAGGTACCCGAAATGAGAGAAAACCACAGATCCAGGCACCTACAATAAAACCAAGTATATAGCCAAAACCGGGCTGTTTAACGTAGTCAATACCACCACCTTCAGTAAATATTGGGAAGTTATAGCTCAACAAGCCCAAGACAACATAAGCTATTTGAGAAAGGGCACCAGCATTTTTACCGCCTAAACAACCAGCAAGTAGTACAGCTCCAATCTGGCAGCTAACGCCCAGGGATACAGTATGGATACCTTGACTTAACCAATCCCAAGGTGGATTAGTGATGAATGCTTCTATTAAAGTGCCACCGATTGTTAAGAGCAAGCCAATCAATGCCAACAAGAGTTCATTCACGGTGAGCTGGGAATTGAGGATTGGGAATTGGGAATTGGGAATTGGGAATTGGGAATTGGGGAAGAAAAATTTTCATCCTCGGCATTGGCTTGTTTACTCAGCAGTTTTGTGCCCTCAATTATAGCAATAGTGTCAGATTGAGCAATTTTCCAGCTGCCAAGCTAAATTCCCAATCTTTGGTAAACTTCATTCAACTGCTGCAAATGGAGTTGCGGGTCAAAACAATCTTCAATCTCTTTTGGCGTCAGTTTACTAGTCACCTGAGGTTCTTTGTTAATCAGAGCGTGGAAGTCTCCCTCTAATTGATTCCAAGCTTGGTGAGCGCAAGACTGTACAAGGCGATAAGCATCTTCCCTATTCATCCCCTTTGCCACCAAAGCTAACAATACTCTTTGGCTAAAAACCACACCTCCATAGAGATTCATATTCCGCTTCATATTTTCTGGATAAACCAATAGGTGTTTTACCAACTCAGTGATTTCCACCAACATGAAGTGAGTCAAGATGCAGACATCTGGCAGAATCACTCGTTCTACAGAAGAGTGGGAGATATCCCTCTCGTGCCAGAGAGCCACATTTTCTAAAGCAGCAACTGCATGACTGCGCAAAATCCGTGCTATTCCTGTGAGCCTCTCAGAACGAATTGGGTTACGTTTGTGGGGCATAGCAGAGGAGCCTTTCTGCTTTTTGGCGAAGAATTCCTCCACTTCTAGAACATCCGTTCTTTGCAGGTTACGAATTTCTACAGCAAACCGTTCAATTGTTGAGCCTAAAAGTGCTAGTTGCTGTACATAGTTAGCATGACGATCGCGAGAAATAACCTGTGTCGAAACTGTATCAGGTTTTAGTCCCAGTTTCTGACAAGCGATCGCTTCTACTTGTGGGTCAATATTGGCATAAGTTCCCACTGCGCCTGATATCTTACCAACAGAAATTTCTTCTCGCAAACCCACTAAGCGATCGCGATTCCGGCACACTTCTGCTAACCAACCAGCTAGCTTAAAACCAAAAGTAATCGGTTCAGCATGAATCCCATGAGAACGACCAATCATTACTGTATAGCGATGCTGTTGTGCTTGGTAGCGAATTGCTTGACTCAGCCGCTCTAAGTTTTCCAGGATGAGGTTCAAACTGGCAACTAGTTGCAGTGCTAGAGCCGTATCCAAGACATCACTACTAGTTAATCCCAAATGGATGTAACGACCAGCATCTCCCACATACTCATTCACATTGGTGAGAAAAGCGATCATATCATGGCGAACTTCTGCCTCAATCTCTAGTACTCGTTGAGGGTCAAAATTCGCCTTAGCCTTAATTTCCTCTAACGCCTCAGCTGGAATTTTACCCAGCTCGGCTTGTGCCTCACAAACCGCAATTTCTACCTGAAGCCAGGTTTTAAGCTTGTAGGCGTCTGTCCACAATGCGCCCATCTCGGGCAGGGTGTAGCGCTCGATCAACTTTCGTGTCGCAGGATACAACGGTCATATTGTACCTCTGATTATCCCATCTCTCCATTTTTATGAGATTTTAGATTTACTCTCTTCCTTGATTAAATTAAACGTTCCCAGGTTTTGGTAGGATATCCACTGATAGGCTCAGGAGTTGATCAGCTGTGTATTTTTTAATGGAATTAGGTAATTTTCCTATTGCTTTTACTCTGGTATATGTCGTGGGTTTTGTTGCGGCTGTCACTATTGGCTCCATTGCCTGGTACAACTCGAAGCGTCCCCCTGGCTGGGAAAGCTCAGAGCGTCCGAAGATTGTACCCAAGGTGCCATTAGAAGATAGTTCGAGTGAGTCCGATAAAGAGTGAGGGAATAAGAATTAATTTTTGGTCTAAAATCCTGACTTTTCCTTTATTGGTTGCGTTCACCATTATTTTTTGCTACTGTTATTTTATAATGGGTAAAGTGTGCGCCCATATATAGCTTTTGGCTATCAGCTGTCAGCTAAGTGCTCTCGATTTGAAAAATGAGCCTTTGCATTAATCCTAGCTGTCCACAACCAGAAAATCGCGATACACAGCTGTTTTGCAATAGCTGTGGTTCTGAGCTATTGTTGGCAGGATGCTATCGGGTGATGCATCAGCTGGGAAGTGGTGGTTTTGGTAAAACTTATGAAGTAAGCAATCGCCAAGGTTCAGTGCAAGTTCTCAAAGTCTTGATTAATACTCACAATAATCCCAAATATATCGAGCTCTTTCAACGAGAAGCCCAAGTCCTGAACCAGTTAAACCATCCTGGTATCCCCAAAGTCACCGCAGATGCCTATTTTACCTTTTTGCCCCACAACACCCCAAAACCATTGCATTGTCTGGTGATGGAAAAAATTGAGGGATTGGATTTACAGCAATATTTAGAAAGGCGGGGATATCCCATTGAGGAGAAAATTGCTATCCAATGGCTACTGCAACTGGCTAATATCCTTAAGGAGGTTCACTCTCACAACTTTTTCCACCGGGATATCAAGCCATCCAACATTATGCTTAGGGTAGATGGACAATTAGTCTTGATTGATTTTGGTACTGTACGAGCCATCAGCCAAACTTTTGCTAAGAAACAAGCAGCTGGTCAAGTGACAGGGGTCATTTCAGCAGGTTATACTCCCTTAGAGCAACTCAACGGTCAAGCAGTACCCCAGTCTGATTTCTTTGCCTTAGGACGCACATTTGTCTATTTACTCACAGGCAAAGACCCTGGTAATTTTTATGATACCCACACTGATCAGTTGCACTGGCGTCAATCTGCTTCTGGGATTACACCTCCCTTAGCAGATTTGATTGATTATCTCATGGCGCGTTTTCCTCATCAACGCCCTCAAACTGCTGAGGAGCTTGAGCAACAACTCACTGAAATTAACTCTGGTGTTGGTCAAACTCAGATACTTGTTCAACCGACGCAACCTTTGCATCCCAAACAGGTATCTTCCCAGACTCCACAACCAAGGAATCCTCATATATCTGCATCTCAACTAGATCCAGATTTTATTCAACATTGCCAACTTGAACTAGCGGAATTTATTGGTCCAATTTCTACTATTGTCTGCCAGCGCACTCTTGTCAACAATCCAGAATTGTCGGCAACGGAATTTGTAGATGCTTTAGCTAAACAAATTCCCAATCAGCAGCAAGCTGTAGAATTTCAGCAGCGTTTGCTTTCTTAGAGAATCGATTGTACTAATAAAAAATAACCAATGATTAATTTTGATTAAGCATATTCATTGCCATTTCTAAACTAACCTTCATACGGTTAAGAGAGGCAGCTAGAACACCGATTTCATCATGAGAATTATGTTGAAACTCCTGAGCCATATTGCCAGTACTTACTTGTTTTGCCAGGTGAGACATTTGTTTTAAAGGCTGAATAACAGATAATTTAAGAAAGAGATTAATCAACACAGCTGCTGTCAGAAAAAAACCGCTCAGTATGCCGATAAACAAGAACTTTGAGCGCCGAGCAGCAGCAAATACCTTACTAGCTGGTACTGAGATAACCTGTGCGCCAACAATCTCATTGAGTTTCCAACCAAAACCATTTTCAGTTCCATAGGTGGCAAGCAAACTCTTAGGAGCAACACTAGGATTACTATGACATTGCAAGCAGCTTTCCTGGGAAACAGCCAGAGGACGAGCGACATAAAAAATCTTGCCACTGGGAAGGGGACGAAATCCTGTTAATTCTTTCAAGTCTGATTGAACTCGAAACTGCTCAACTATCTCTGTTGTTTCAAACTCGTCAGCTTTATCTCGGAGATTAGTGGGATTTAAAGTTGCTTCTTTGTAGAAAAACTCACTGTATTGCTCATGATTGCGTAAACCTTCAAAAACCTCACGAGCTGAATAAGCTGGTACTGTTTGTGATAAAAACTGTTCTTCTGTTTCTAATCTAGGAGACAACTCTGGGTTAACCTGTTTACTGGTATAGTCACGAACTGAACCCATAGTTTCCATGAGCATAAAAGCTTGATCTGAAACTACTTTTTTAGCATTCTTTTCTAAGATTACAGAGAGAATCAAACCAGTGCTTACCACTATAACCAAGAAAATAGATATCATTATTAAGTTGAGTTTTACTCCCAAACTCATTTTCTTTAACATTTCAATACAACCCAAAATAGTTAATTTTCAAAAAAAATGCAATAACTAATGACTAATGACAATGATGACTACAATGAATTCCTAGAGATAATTAGGTGTATTAACTAAATCTACTCGAAGAGACTAAATCCGGAAAAACAGCTACAAGATGATCTGTTACGCTATCGCTAACCGAATCTAATTGTTAAATCTATTGGTTAGCTGCAATGTTGAAGAATTTTTTATATTCACGTCGCCTCTTTCTAGGGAAGCTTTTTTTATTCGTGGCAGCCTGTCAAACAGCAGAAATTTCCGCTCAAAAGAAAATAATTATTGGGGTGGTAAGTTACGATGAAGGTCAACGCACAATTGAGCAATACTCTAGTCTGATTTACTACCTAGGTCATGAACTCAAGGCAATTATTGAATTTGAACCGGCCTATAATGAAATCAAGGCCATTGAACAGATTAAACAGGGTAAATGGTCTTTAGTGTTTGCTCCTCCTGGCTTAGCTGCGATCGCAATTTCTGAGGCGCAGTACTTGCCTCTTTTTCCTTTAGAAGGAGTGAAAAACTCCCGTTCAGTAATCGTAGTAACTAAAGAGAGTCCCAGCCAAAAGTTGGCTGATTTAGGAGGTAAAGTCATTGGCTTAGGTCAACTTGGTTCCGCGATCGCATATTATTTACCCATCTATAATCTCTACGGTTTGACTTTAGCTGAGGTACGCTTTGCCCCCACACCAAAAACGATTTTGCAATGGCTAGCAACAGGGGAAGTAGCAGCAGGAGCAATGTCTTTAGCTGAGTTGGAGCAATACCGTTCTGAATTCAATCAGGTGCAGTTTAGAATTCTTCACACAGATGGCCATAATATTCCTAACGGTGCGATTTTAGTTGGACCAAAGGTAGAGCTCAATCAACAAGAAGAAATTCGTAAAGCTTTAGCAGCTACCCCTTCCAGCATCGCTGCTTCCGCAGCATTTATCCCCAATGCCAAAGTGTCTGACTATCAGTACTTAATTGAGGTAGTCACACGAGTTAGAACCATAGCTCAAAGGATTAAAGAAAAGCCTGCCCATCTGTTTGAGGCAAATAAGCTCAATTAAGAATTAAGAATTAAGAATGAATTTTTGGTCTAAAATCCTTGCACAGCAAAGATTGTATAATTTATTTTAGGTAAAAAAACTACACTTAATCCACGAGAGCAGTTTTTTTCTCAATTCTTAATTATCAATTCCCAATTCTTAATATGCCTAGCCTCCAGGAAATGGAAGACTTGCTCGATGAGATGTATAACGCCTTTACTCCTACACCGTTACAACCAGGAGATCCGGCGTATGTAGACTGTCGAGCGGTACGGGGAGATGAGGATGTGGTGGAAGATTTGGGACGCACGGTGCGGCGATCGCGAGATTTCACCTATCAGTTGTATTCTGGTTATAGAGGATCGGGGAAAACTACGGAACTGCTGCGGCTGAAGAAAGATCTGGAGGATCGTGGTCATGTGGTAGTCTATTTTGCAGCAGATGATGAAGATATCAGCGTCCAGGATGCTCAATATACGGATATTCTACTAGCTTGCACCCGCCATCTGCTACGAGGGTTAAAGGAGGCTAACCCTGATCCCATCCTCAACTGGCTCAAAGCTAGGCTCCGGGATTTGAAGGATGTGATGTTGACGGAGATCAACATTGATAAAGTTGATTTGGAGTTGGGGTTAAAGGAATTTGCTAAACTGACGACGGCAGTAAGGACAGAACCTGGGCAACGGCAGAAGATTCGGGAGCGGATAGAACCCCACACAGAGACTTTGCTCCAAGCTCTCAATGCTTTTATTCAAGATGGCAGGAGCCATTTGCCGGAGAAAACCAAGTTGTTGGTGATTGCGGATAACCTCGATCGCATTGTGCCTATCTTCCGAGAAAATGGACGCAGCAACCATGAGGAGATTTTCCTCGATCGCCATGAGCAATTGAAGGCACTTAATTGTCATATTATCTACACAGTGCCCATTTCCATGATCTATTCTCGTTGGGCAACGGAACTCAAGGACAATTATGGTATTCCCTTGGTATTGCCATCGATTATGGTGCGTCAGGAAAATGATCAAGCTTACGACAAAGGCTTAGAGATTCTCAAAACCGTAATTAAACAGCGGGTGCCGCTCCAGTTGCGCGAGGCTTTAGTACCCGCTGTCTTTGAGTCAGATAAAGTACTGCGCGATTTGTGCCTGATGAGTGGGGGCTATGTGCGGGATTTAGTGCAGTTGATGCAGGAGGCGATTACTAAGACAGATGTATTGCCCATTCAGGCACGAGCAGTACAACGGGCGGCAGATGCACTGCGGGATGTTTATCGGCGGGCAGTGGAGGAAGAGCAGTGGGCAGTGCTCAAGCAGGTGCATAAATCCAAAGGCATTGAGAATGATGAAATGCAGCGCAGTTTACTGTTTAGTCGCTGTGTCTTGGAGTATCGCTATTTTGATGACAATGGAGATAAGCACACTTGGTATGATGTCCATCCTTTACTGTGGAAGGAGTTGTGATGGAGGAGCAATTTGGGGCAAGCGAGTTTAAGGGGTTCGAGCTTGAAGATGCTCAAGCAGCGGAAGTAATAGGGGATTTGTTGCGAGCGCTGCGACGTAAGAAGGGATTTGGCTTATTTTTTGTCCAATGCAATCCAGCTCAGGGGCAACGGGTGATAACGGCAATTCGGCAGCGTTTTCCCCAGAAGCGGCTGGTGGAGATTGAGTTAAATCGGCAGAGTGAGACGCTCTACGGAGAGTTACTGGAGCTTTACCAGGAAAAAGGGTTTGAGGTGGCTTGTGTAACGGGAGTGGAGCAGGCGCTCTATAGTTATGAGGATACCAAGCGGCTGGCAGGTTGGAGTTCCAAGGAGATTTATAACTACAGTTGGAAGGGAGTGCCACCCCTATTGAGCCATTTAAATCGTCAGCGAGAGACGTTTAAGGCGAATTTGCCTATTGTCTTAGTATTTTTGGTTCCTAGTTTTGTCATTGATTATTTTGTCCAACGGGCACCAGATTTTTTTGATTGGCGATCGGGTTTTTTTAAGTTTGTTGAGAGTTCGGATAAGATCAAGAACGCCTCCCAAGAATTGGTAGATAAGGATTATCAAGAGTACCTAGCTCTTACTCCGGAGCAACGAATGGAGAGGATTTTTGAAATTAAAGATAAAATTCTTCAGCTTGACTCGTCCGATTGCGAGCAGAAATCTAATTTGTTGCGAGAGCAAGGGCGACTTTTTGAGTGTGATGGGGATTCTAGTCAGGCTTTAGATTGCTATGATCGTGCTTTAACAGTAAATTCTAACAACTATAAGGCTTGGAGAAATAAAAGTAGATTATTTGATATTCTAGAAAGATATGAAGAGGCAATTGAAAGCTGTAATCGTGCTCTAGAAATTAAACCAAACTATTACTATGCTTGGGTAGATATGGGTTATGCGCTCTTTAACTTAGATCGAAATGAAGAAGCGATTGAAAGTTATGATTGTGCCCTAGAAATTACTGCTGATAATTACGCTATTTGGTATCTTCGAGGTATTGCACTCAACAACTTACAGCGATATGAGGAGGCACTTGTTAGCTATGAACGTGTTCTAGAGATTAAACCAGACTATCACTGTGCTTGGAGAAATCGGGGTGATGTACTCTGTAACTTAGGTCGAAATGAAGAGGCGATTGAAAGCTACGATTGCGCCCTAGAGATTCAACCAGACTATCATTATGGTTGGAGCTGTCGGGGTGATGCACTGCGTAACTTAGGTCGAAATGAAGAGGCAATTGAAAACTACGATCGCACCCTAGAGATTCAACCAGACTATCATTATGGTTGGAGCTGTCGGGGTATTGCACTCTATAACTTAGGTCGAAATGAGGAGGCAATTGAAAGCTACGATCGCGCCCTAGAGATTCAACCAGACTATCATTATGGTTGGGGCTTTCGAGGTGATGCACTCCTTAACTTAGGTCGAAATGAGGAGGCAATTGAAAGTTGCGATCGCGCCCTAGAGATTCAACCTGACTATCATTATGGTTGGGACTGTCGGGGTGATGCACTCTATAACTTAGGTCGAAATGAGGAGGCAATTGAAAGCTACGATCGCGCCCTAGAGATTCAACCTGACTATTACTATGCTTGGGACAATCGCGGTGATGCACTCCGTAAATTGGGGCACAATGAAGAAGCAATTGAAAGCTATGATCACGCTCTAGAGATTAAACCAGATTATCACCATGCTTGGATTGGCAAAGCTTATTCTCTCTTGAGAATGGGACAATATCAACAAGCACTTGATAATCTTCAAAAAGCATTAGACATCAGCGGAGATAAGGCTGATTTTCTTTACCATCAAGCCTGTTTTTCAGCAATTTTAGGACAAAGCGAGCATTCTCTAGACTTTTTGGAACAGTCAATAAAATTAGATCCTGCAAGAAAAGAAGCAGCGAAAAAAGATGTAGATTTTGATGCTTTTCGGAATAACCCTAAGTTTCAAGCAATAGTTGAGTAACGAAATTGTCTAAACCACAAGATGAATTTGCCGAAATATTTGGTAACTGTAGGGGCAAATGGTATTTGCCTAATCCAGGATCTATTGATGGCGAAATTTATTGCAACGGGCGTATGCAATACGCCCTTACATTACCTTCTAAAGATTTCGTCAATAGCAGATTTCTTGGTGGGTAATTTTTGTCTCGCAATTGCTTGAAGAAAATGCAATGTGTTGTTTGAGATTCTTCGCTTTTGTCATTCTGAACGGAGCGATAGCGGAGTAAAGAATATCGCTAGATGCTAACGCTCTTTTATCACCTTTAGTAGAGAAAATTCTGAAACCCCCCATTTTCCAAAGCTTTCCGAAAATAGTCCATTTTAATGGACTTGAGCTATTAGCCCGGAGTTTGAACTCCGGGTGGGTTTTGAGACTAATTAATAATCTTAATATCAAAAACATGCTACTAGACTAGGAGAAATCAATACGAAATATTTATATCCTACATTGTAGAGACGCGCCAACAGCCCTACGGGCATCCTTCGGCAGGCGCGTCTCTACTTAATACCCTAATTCAACCATAATTGACTCACAATCAGCTTTTACTGATGTTTTCGGTTCAGTTGTAGACACAGGACAATCGCTAAGATTAGGGTGAAAAACTAGTTTCAATTCCTGAGCTGTTTCTGGTACTTCAAATACTAATTCACCCTGTAGTTTCTCTCCCGGTTTGATTGCACCGGTAGGGCTGTTGACATCATCTAAAGCTCCTGCAAGTAGACTCACCTCGTATTGATTATTTTCGGTATCCATTAGTTCAAAGGAGATAACAGAGAAGGTTTTTACTTCTTCTCCCTTGTTAGCAATGGTAGTGTCTACTAGAATCCACTTATGCCCTTGATTGGGTTTAAGTACTCCTTTGCCTTGATGCTCGCGCATATCGTTAACAGTAAATTGCACATCTAGATTGTCATTTTTGATGGCAATTACTTCCCCAACTCCATAAGTTGATGGAGAATCTTCACATCCAATTGCCAGGGCGATAAGAATGCTTGTTACAATCGAACTAGAGAGTTTTTTGATTAAAGGCATGAAATTTGAGATTTTAGTACTCATTTAGATGATGCACAATGGCTTTTGCTGTAGTTATATTAGTTGCCAATGGTACCTGATTCACATCAGATAATCTCGAGAGTGCTTCTAATTCTGGTTGTTCTGGTATCGGTGCCAGGGGTTCCTTTAAGCAGATAATAGCTTGGATGTTGCCTGATAAGATTAATGAACCAATTCCTTGATCTCCTGCCATTAAGTGCTTAGACTGGATGGTTTTACTGATAGTTATACCTGCTTGTTCCTCCAAAATTTCCCCAGTTGCAGCAGTTGCTGCGATCGCATGAAGGGAGAAAAAATCTTTTTGCTCTCTAACAAATTCTACCAATTCTCTTGTTTTATGCTCACGAGCTAGCAGAGCAATATACTCATTTGTGTCTCTTTGTTTGCCTTTAAGTAATCTCTTTACGGTAGATTCAGTCAAGACACTAATCAATTTCACTCCCACATTACAATGATGACAATATAATTTCTCAATATCATCAAAAGTGATAATAGCAATTTCACCCTGATTAGCAGCTACTACATCCACTGTCCTAGGAGTTGATTTAATTAAGGCTATTTCTCCCAAGAGCTCTCCTTGAGTCAAGGTAGCAATTATTTTTTCATGATCAATAATCTTGACTTCACCACTGATAATGATGCCCAAATAAGTTCCTACTTCACCCTTGCGCATCATCACTTGCCCTGCAAAAAATTTGTGGCAAGAAAAATATTCACTAATTATTTGTACTTCTTCAGTATAAAAGCTTTTGAATAAATCTAGCTCTAAAAGTAAGTTGTTGGTGCTCAGCATTACAGTACTTGCTCATTTTTAAACTACTCTTTGTAGATAGATATAAAAAACGCAATTATAGCAGTTGCTGCTTTAGTTATACTAAATCTGCTTTTTAAACTTCGTTTATGATTCGGTAATTTTTTTCTTCTGCTCCCTGCTACCCACTCTCCTACTTTTTTTCAGCTCAAGGGGGTACTAACCCGAATTATGCCTACCTACTTATACGGTTTTAGCATCTACATCAAAACAACGGCAATAGTATAGCCTTGATCATGATTGATGAGGTACTTTTGTTTTTGGTTTCTGGGAATGGGGAATAGGGAATAGGAATGTAGAATTTAGAATGTAGAATTTAGAATGTAGAAACAATAAATTCTACATTCTATTTACCATAAAATAAATAAGATATTAGCTATAATTTTTATGCCTTCTGATAAGTTTAGTCGCCAGCTGCGGCGAGAAGCAAAAAAATGGCAAAGCGAGGGATTAATTAGTGCTTCTGTGTACGAACAGCTAGCCCAACGCTATCAGTTTAGTAATATCGAAACTGCTGCTCGTAACCGATTTGTCCTAATTTTAATTGGGTTGGGCTCTCTTTTACTAGGCTTAGCCGTAATTACCTTTGTAGCAGCTAACTGGCAAGTTTGGTCACGGGAGTTGAAAGTGATTTTGCTGTTAGGTTTGTTCGTCGGTGCCAATACTGCTGGCTTCTACCTATGGCGACGTCCAACCCAGGGATGGCAAAGACGTTTAGGACAAGGATTATTACTTTTAGGAGCACTGATTTTAGGAGCTAATCTGGCTGTGATGTCTCAACTATTTCATCAGAGTGGACTCCTTTATCAGTTGTTTCTAGTTTGGGGATTGGGTGTTTTAGCTATGGCTTATAGCCTGAGGTTTACTTGGTTAGGGATATTAGCAATTCTCTTGATTGGGAGTGGCTATGGGCAGTCTCTATCAGAAGTTGAATCTATAGGAGAATTTTTCTGGTTGCGAGGCATGGTGCAATATATGCCAGTTTTAGCAGGTTTGATGTTTATCCCCTTAGCTTACTGGTGCCATTCCCAATGGCTGTTTCGACTAGGTGCGATCGCGGTCGTTTATTCCCTAGAAGCTAGTTTGATAGACTTAGAACTACTAGATTCTCCAGCTTGGATTGCCGCCATTGCTTGTGCCCTACCACCTGCACTTTTATGGGCATATAGTGGTTTCCTCTGGGTCAAGCATTCACCACTAGCACACTCATTCGATAGGATAGCTCGCACTCTTGCCATCACCTTCCTCAGCCTCCTGTTTTATATGTTATCTTTCCACTGGGTATGGAAAGCATCGCCAATACCTGCAGCTAAAGCCACCTCACCACTACCTTGGTTTGTCTTAATCAATCTTCTTATACTAGGCTTTTTAACTATTTGGGGATGGCTGCAACTATTGGTGCCAATAAGGATAGGTTTAGTTAAAAGAAGGCAAACCCCCCCTGTGTCCCCCCAAGGGGGGAAGACAGAAGGCAGTCCCGATGAAAAAATTTTCACCACCATGCATGAAAATCCATCTCTCCGCGTCTCCGCGTCCCCGCGTCCCCGCGTCTATTTTCAGATTAGAGGGCAGAAAGAGAAAGTGTTTCTTTCCTTTACAGCCGATGGTGCACCACCAGTTGGAGGACTACTAATCAACAGCATTGTGGCGATAATGATTGTCACTAGTGGCTTAGTTCCCTATTGGCATTTAAGGATTAGCAGTCTACCAGTTGCAGCGGTATGGCTCTTTAACCTGCTCCTCTTCCTACTTGCTGCTGGTTTAGTTCGTCAGGGATTGGCACAAGGGCAACGAAGCCTTTTCTGGGGTGGGATGGTATTGCTAAGTTTGCAAATTTTCAGTCGGATGTTGGAGTACAACACTGATTTAGTCTTCAAATCCTTAGTCTTGTTTCTCTGTGGAGCTGGCGTTATTGCTGCTGGGCTGTGGTTTGAGCGTTACATCCGAACCCTAGAGCCTCCCTCCCATCTCAGGGAGTGACAAAAAAGTGTGCAAAGGAGACTGGGTGTAGGGTGTGGTGAAAATGAAGGTACGTATCACTGCATAAGTGAGCCCCATCAACTAACATTTACCTGATGCAATCGTCTATTACCCAATTCCATCTTCTCTACTAATACAACTCTAACTGGATTTGGGTTTTACAATTCTTCCAGGTAGCTCAAGAGATCCGCCATTTCCTTGGGGCTGGGCTGGAATTTGGGCATTGGTGGCGTTTTGCCACTAACTACTTGCGTAATTAAGCTCCACTCAGACTTCCGCCTGGAAACATGATGTAGGCTTGGTCCGACCTTACCATCGGCTTCTATGCCATGACAACCAGCGCAGTTAATTTGAAAAATAGCATGACCTTGCACTGAATCACCGTTCAGCGATAATACATTTTGTATGTAAGGGTCTGAGCTCTGAATCAAGCGGAAACAGAAGATGCCTGCACAGATTGCTAATAGCAGAGCAATTAGCATGACGATAACCCGCCAAACTGGAATTTGAGGTCGGGTATGTTGCTTATCCAAATAACTTTTTGTCAAATTGACCATTTACAAAGCGTTTTTATAATAAACATAGCTTAATGTTTCGAGATTGAGTAATCAAGTCCAGGATGACACTAGTGCAGCGCAGGGGCACCCGCGATGAAGGTCAGAAACAATGTCAAATCCTCTTCTCTATTGCCTATTGCAAGAGTGCCTATTGCCTTTTGCCTTGTTTCTTCAGAGCTAGTAGGATGAGAAAAAGGTTAAAAAACTTATAGATTTAGGAGCATCAATGTGGTTGAACCACTACTTGTCGGCATTGTCCTTGGCTTAATCCCGGTTACCCTCGCTGGGCTATTTGTTGCTGCTTATATGCAGTACAAGCGCGGTAGTCAATTGGGCATCAAGTAAGTTAGAAGGCACAAATAAACGCAACCATGTTAATTTACATTAATTAACATAGTTGCGTAGTTGCGTTTTTTCAGACTCGACTTGCTTGTCTTATACTTAAGTCTGGGTAAACTAGTCTAAATTCTGCTACAGAGGGCTCTACGCAACTGAACCAACATGCAATTTGATTGAGCCAGGAAGTCTGACACGGGGAGTAATTACCGAAGAACACCCAATTGAATGGAACAAACAATTCTCTTCCCTGTTGCCTATTGCCTTCTTTCTCAAGAGCTCCCCAGGAGCGCTTCGCGCCCCCAATTGAATGGGAGAAACAAAATCTTTTCCTGTTCCCTGTTCCGTGTTCCCTATTGCCTATTGCCTATTGCCTAGTTTCTCGAGAGTCTTATCTGCCAACAATATCAAATTTGTGAGGAACTATAACACTTTTACCCATTATGAGACAACCTGTTGCACAATAGCCCTACAGCTCTAGTTTTACTGCAATGCGAATTTTAAATCCACCCCCTCAGTCGGATAAGGCAACAAAACAACGCATTCTCCAAGCGGCACAGCGTTTGTTTGCCCTTCGGGGGTATGACGGTACAACAACCCGTGATTTGGCTAGTACAGCTGGGGTTGCGGAAGGTACTATCTTTCGCCATTTTGAAAATAAAAAAGCTATTTTAATCCAAGTAGCAACTCAGGGCTGGGTAGAAATTCTCACGGATTTGCTCACTGAACTCAGCGAAATGGGTAGTTATAAAGCTGTGGCGCAAGTGATGCGGCGACGAATGTTCAGGATGCGTGAGAATTCTGATATGATGCGGGTTTGCTTTATGGAGGCCCAGTTTCATCCTGAACTACGCGATCGCATTCAATCAGAAATAATCATTAAAATGACAGATGTCGCTGAAGCCTTCTTTGAAACAGCTATGGAGCGAGGCATCTATCGTCGGAGCAATCCCAAGATAGTTGCTAAAGTCTTTTTAGGTATGTTTGCTGTAGCTGGTTTTAGTAACGATACCATTATGGATCCAGGAGCTTCCCCTCAACAGATGCAAGAAATGGCAGAAGGGATTGCTGATATTTTTCTCAATGGTGTGTTAGCAAAAAACTAACGGCGAATAGCCAGATATCGAGCTTGCTTAATCCATCCCGCTAATTCCTCTACCCCAGGACAGAGGTCTCGACGTTGCATAGTTGCCACCTGTAGTCGTAAAATTTGTTGGCGCAATCTGTGGACAGGAGTTTGAGCAAGTTGGGCTACTGAACAAATTCCAGCATGTAACAATAATCCACAGTACTGGCAACCAATGCTCGGTATACGAGCTAAATCTGCTAGAGCAACCCATTTGTCTACGTACTGAACCTTGATATTTAACTGATTGGCAAGGGTTTGCTTTGATTGAGGAGAGTTAGCTAGCTCAAGTAGTTGTTCAGTACTAGTAATACCTAATTCTTCTAGCAGAGATTGCTCCTGAATTCTCATTCCAGGCAGTTGCTCAATCAACCAGTTAGCTGGTTGGATAGTACTTCGATCAGGTTTTGGTTGAGCAGGCATCTGGACTAGTGTAAAAATTTGTTTATCTGGAGTTTATTATGCAACTTCAGAAAGGAAGATGCGACAAATTACCAATGACCAATAACCAATGGTGACAAGTTAAAAGGTGGTGCATGAGTGTCAACTCCCAGATATGGTGTTTGGGGCTAAAAAAACCCTATATATGGAATTGGACTTTGGACAAAAAAATCTATATTCTTCATTCTCCATTCTCCATTCTCCATTCTCCATTCCCTTGACAACGACGATTTTGCCTTAACTTGTCACCAATAACCAATGACCAACTACTGATAGCCAGCTGCCTGAATCGAAAACAGTCTCGCATATCTACCTCCCCTCTCCAACAACTCCTGATGAGTCCCCTGTTCTACTACTTCACCTTTTTGAATGACGACAATTTTGTCAGCCATCCGCACTGTGGAGAAGCGGTGGGAAATTAACACCACCATTTGATTATTGGTAATCGTGCGAAAGTGATCAAAAATCTGCATTTCTGCTTCTGCATCCATCGCAGCTGTTGGTTCATCTAGTACCAAAATATCTGCGCCAGAGCGCATAAAGGCTCGCGAGAGGGCAATTTTTTGCCACTGCCCCCCAGAAAGTTCCTGCCCTCCCCTAAACCAACGTCCTAACTGAGTTTTGAAACCCTTAGGCATGGACTCGATAAAGGATCGAGCCATCCCTTTATCTGAGGCAACTTCCCAGCGTGCCTGATCTTCGAGGTGGTCTACATCTCCTACCCCAACATTTTCGCCAATGGTAAACTGATACTGGACGAAGTTCTGGAAAATCACTCCAATGCGGCGGCGCAACACTTCAATGTCCCACTCTTGTAAATCTAAACCATCCAAGAGAATACGCCCAGTATCTGGAGTGTATAAGCGGGTTAAAAGCTTAATTAAGGTAGTCTTTCCCGAACCATTGTTGCCGACAATTGCCAACTTTTGTCCTGGTTTGAGGTGGAGCGAAATGCCTCTTAAGGCTGGTTGAGCAACTCCTGGATAGGTAAAGGTGACATGCTCAAAACGTATCCCATCGTTGGGAATTAACCCTCTAGTAGCTCTACCTTGAGGTTGAGTAACCTCCTGCTCTAGAAATTCGTAGAGGTTGGAGAGATAGAGATTATCTTCATACATGCCACCAATAGCAGTGAGGGCAGTAGAAAAGGTAGACTGTCCTTGGCGAAAGACCATCAGGTACATCGTCATCTCCCCTAGGGAAATACGATTGGCTATAGTTTCCACAACAATCCAGGCGTAGGCAGCGTAAAAGGTAACAGTACTGAGCAAACCGAGCAGATAGCCCCAGAAGCCCCGACGGATGGTCAGTTTGCGGTCTTCCTGGTATAGTTGCTCAAAAGTACGTTGGTAGCGCTGTAGCATGAGGGGACCAAGTTGATACAGCTGTACCTCTTTGGCGTAATCTTCCCTGGCAATCAAAGTTTCTAAATAATATTGTTGCCTATTTTCTGGGGTTCTTCTACTAAACAAACGAAAGGCTTCCCCAGCAAAGCGCGTCTCGGCAATAAAGGGAGGAATAGCAGCCAGAACCAATACTACTACTGCCCAAACTGAAAATTGCAGCAGCAGTCCCCCATAAGTTATTAGAGAAAGGATATCTCGTCCTAAACCTAAAGTGCGCGTCACGAGAGACAAGGGACGAGTTGAGGCTCCTTGTCGCGCCTGATTCATCTTGTCGTAGAATTCTGAGTCCTCGAAATGAGGCAAATCTAAGGTAAGTGCTTTTTCCAGAATCACCACATTGATCCGTTGTGCCAGCAGCACTCGCAATAGAGACTGACAAACAGTTTGACCTCGCTGACATCCTGTGAGTAAGATGAGAGCGATCGCTTCTAGTCCCACATAGCCAAGAGCACTTAAGCGATCGCTACTTATCCCTGATTGAGCAGCCACCACCACACTATCAACAATTAGCTTACCCACGTAGGCTACTACCGCTGGTAATAAACCCGTCACCACGGTTAAAATTGCCAGTACTACCGTTAAACGGTGGTTGGTAGTCCAGACCAAAGCTAAAGCTTTCAGAGAGTAGAAGCGTTGAGGCATTATCTCAATATACAAGATTGGGTTGAGGAACATAGGCGTAAGCCTTCTCGTAGAGTAACCCAACCCCAGTAACACGAATGTTGGGTTTCACTATCGCTCAACCCAAGCTACATTTTTAGTCGTGCCACGCCACTACACCCTTGCCTTAAAATCCTGGGATGATTTCTTGTAAGCTATTACTAGGGTTGAGAGTTGAACCCAAGAAAGACTCACTCCCTGAAAGAAGTTCTTCAGTACTACTCCCACTATCATCATTACTGCTGGTGAATGGCTCCTCATTGAAAGGTTCTGTAGCACTAGAAGAATCATCATTTGAGGATGTGCTTGCTGTTTCCTCTTCCTCTGAAGACTCTTGAGTATCTTGCTGAGCAGTATACTCAACAATTTTTTCTTGAGCTTGAGAGTATGCAGGAGCATCTTCTGGAATCTCTTGGAGATAGTCCAATGCACCAGAGAAGTCTCTCACAACAGCTCGGTTATTAGCTCGATGTAAGAGATAGTTTGCCTTAATCTGCTGCTTGTCTTCGTATTCAACAATTTTTGCCTGAACTTGAGCGTATACACTAGTACCTCTAGGAACTTTTCTCAAATATGCCAAGGCTGCGGTAAAGTTTTTATCAATTGCTTGGTTGTAAGCTTGATGTAAAAAGTATTGCGCTCTAAGTTGTTGCTTTTGCTTGTATTCAACAGTCTTGGCTTTAACTTGAGCGTAGGCTTTTGTCCCTTGGGGAATTTGTTGAAAAGTTTTTAATGCTCCAGTAAAATCTTTGTCGATCGCTTGGCTGTAAGCTTGCTGTAATAACTGCTCAGCTTCTTGCTCCAGATTTGCTTGAGCTTGTTCCACCTTTGGCGTTATTTTCTGCTGCCAGAAGTCAATATCTGGGGTTTGAGCTGCCTGCTCAATCACATCCTGCCACTGATTTCGGTCAAAAGCCTGTTCAATGGCCTCGAATTGCTCTTGAGCATTATCCCAGTTTTCCTGCCACTGGGCGATCGCATTTTGAGCATCTTCATAGGCAGCACTATCGCTGGAAATAGATTCTGCCAATTTGAGAGCCTCATCCAACTCTCCCGCCTGATACTTTTGCTGTGCCTGTGCTAGGGTGTTGAGTTCTGGATTAAGGGGATTGTAGTGTTGTAGGAAAGCATAGCCCCCAACTGCTAAAGCTAGGGAAGTAGCAACTCCAGCTGTCTTGATATTGATAAACTGACTTATTCTTTTTGGAGTAGGAGCAACAGCAGGTTGTGAGCCTTCCAAGGACTTGAAAGCTTGTAGAACTTCAGTTACTGATTGATAGCGGTCCTTAAAATGGTAGCTTACCATCTTAGAGAGAATTGCTGCGATCGGCTCACTGACTTTTGCCTCTTGCTGCCAAACAACCTCTCCAGTTTCTGGATCTTCTGGTAGTTGATCCGGTCCCATCCCCGTCAGCCCTTGAATTGCAATCATACCTAGGGCATAAATATCACTACTAGGGCGAGGCTTTCCCCGTAACTGCTCCACTGACATATACTCTAATGCGCCCATAGACATGGTTAAACACACCTGTTCTTGAGCTGGTAACAAGGGTGCTCGCACTTGCCTAATAGCACTGAAGTCAGTTAAAACTAATCTGCCATCTTGCTCTCGCCGGATGAGATTATCTGGCTGAATTGCGCCATGAATGACTCCCTGGCTATGAGCATACTCGATAATATCGAGTACCTCGTACAATAGCATCACTACCTCCCCTTCCGTCCAACGCTGATCAGGAGCTAGTTCTGCACCCAAGGGATGACCAAAAATGAACTCTTGTACTAAATAAAAAGTTTGGTCGATTTCAAAGTAATCTAACAGCTGGGAAATTTGGTCATGGGAACCCAAGGTTGTCAGGATTTCCGCTTCAGTTTTAAATAGATGTTTAGCAGCTTCTAGACATTCGGGATGGTTGTCAAGAAGTTGGTGTTGTTTGATAACACACTCAGGATTGTCAGGTTTTTGGGTATCAAGAGCAATGAGGGTTTGACCCAATCCTCGATTTTCCAGGACTTCAACTGGTTGATAACGTCCATTGAGCAGTGACTCTGTTTTTGCCCCGTTGCTGGTGCTTAACTCTAAGATAGACATACAATTCCTTCCGATGCATGACCACAGTGATATTCCCTGTTAGAGTCAGACCAGTAGTTAGGTTGATACAACTCTGTTCTTAGGTAGAGAGCACCATATAATAAGCCTAATTATTGGTCTTGCAACGCTTCCAGGACTCACAGGCAATCCATTATTCCGAAGTAAAGATGCTTTATCCGGAATTTGTTATTTGTTATTTGTTATTTGGGAATTGGGAATTGGGATCGGTTGAGTTAAGTTATGTAGTGGTAGAGGTTTGGGTTGTAAAAATTGCTCACTATTCACAGACTCTAGAATCTCCAAAGCTTGAGACAAAACCTCTGAAGCTTTAGTTTGCTCTCCTGCTTCAACTAACTGAGTAGCTATCCGGGTTAACGCCTTAGCTTGGTTTGGAGCATATTGTATAGTTTGGGTAACTTGTAGAGCTTGGTCAAATTGTCTTGCTTCTGCTAATTTGATAGCGATGTCCAGTAAGGCTGTATTTTTTCTTGGTCTATACTCAATAGTCTGAGCATGTTGTAAGGCTAGGTCATATTGTTCGGCATCAAGTAAATAACCAACTACCTCGTAGAGTATATTCGCTTGGTTGCAGTAATCTTTAACGTTTTGGGTAAGTTGGATAGCTTGGTCGTGTTGTCCAGTTTTGATATACTGTTGTGCGATCGCAGACCAAACCCTGAGTTCCCTAGATTCCTCCAAGCCTTGGGCAATTTCTAGAGCACGGGATACTTGTCCTATTTGAGCTAACTTGATTGCTATTTTAACTAAGATATTGACTTTGCGGGCTTCTGATTTTTGATTATTGGCTACCTGCAAAGCTTGAGAAAGTTGTCCCGCTTCAGCTAAGTTGACAGCTATTGCCGTTAGTAGATTTGTTTGCTGATAGTTGGCTTCTAGGTTTTGGACAATCGGTAGAGTTTGAGAGAGGGTGGATGTAGCTAGCTGCAATTCTCCTGCTTCTAGGTAAAGCTCAGCTATCTCTACCAGAGTATAGGCTTTGGTTAATTGATTTACCTTGAGGTTTTGGACAATTGGTAGGGCTTGGGAGAGAATAGGAGTAGCTAGCTGTGGCTCCCTTGCTTCTAGGTACAGCCGAGCCATCTTCATTAGAGTGTCGGCTTTGGTAGATTCATTTTGAATAGTTTGAACACTTTGGAGAGATTGGTCAGATTGACCTATTGATGCATACCCCATGGCAATCTGACTCAAAATTGAGTCTTTGGCAGAAAAACCACTACGAGTAAAGAAAGGGGACAAAGGAGTAATAAGACTGGGTACACGGGAGCGAAGAAGAGGAAAATTAGGGCAAAACTGAGATAAAGGAAAAGGAGGTATAGGAGCAGGAACTACTGGCTCTGTTGATTCCGTAACCTGATTAGCTATTTGGCGAGTAATTGCTGTTTCATCAAAGCGCCCGACGGGCGCGGCGGCACCCGCGATGAAGGGAAAAAACAAGCCAAATCTTCTTTCCTTCTGGCTCCTGACTCCTGACTCCTGACTCCTGACTCCTGTTTCTGAAGAGCTGTCTGTGTGAGCAGAGGGAGAGAATTCAGGGAGGCTAATTGTTGCACTTAGGAGTACGCTAGGAGTAAGTACTATACCAAGGCAGGTAATTAATGTAGTAAAGCCGATTCTTGGGTAGCTCATGGGTGGTAGGACGGGTGAGCGAAAAAAAGTGTGGGGAGTGTGGGGAGTGTGGGGAAATAGAGATACAAAGGGAACTTATGATTTTTTGAACACTAAGGCTATACATCCTACCTCATATTTCGTTCACCCTGTTAGGACTTACGCACTGAAACGAAAAATTAACATTCTTGTTCCCTAAACGCAGATGAACTCAGGATGCAAATCCCAACCTGCAAGTAACTCTCGAATTTCCTGCTCATAGAGAGGATTCACAACAATTACCACATCTGGTTGATAATCCCGCATTAATTCCGGTGGGACAATTTTCTGTCCTGTTCCAGCAACGTACATGCCTTGCTTGCGGGGATTGAGATCTACTGCATATTCAATCAAATCTTGAAGCTTGAGAATATTTAAGAAGGTAACTCCCTTAGAGCCTGCACCCCAAACTACTACTTTTTGTCCAGCTTGAGTAATTTGTGCTAACTTTTGTTTCCAGGTTTCTACCTTAGCATTGAACTTAGTGGTAAAGGCAGCAATATCACGGCTCAATGCTTCAACTTCATCTTGTTGGTTATTAGTAGGATGCACCTTTGTGTCAGTTGGCATGGCTTCTAGACAAAGGAACTGCCCTCCAAACTCTTCCCTCAAATTGCTCACCTCAAACCCGCAACTGGTAAAGGCTTGCGTTAGGGAAGTAGAGGCGAAATAACAGCAGTGCTCATAGATAATGTCCCAAACTGCTAGATTACGAAACGTATCTAGGGCATTGGGGACTTCAAAGAATACCCTGGTACTGAGACGATTGCCGATTGCCTCTCGTAGGGGATTGAGCAAGTCGGCTGGATTGGGAATATGCTCTAGGGTATGCCGACAAGCAATCAAATCTGCTTGATAGTCTTGATAGCGCTCTGAATAAAAATCCTGAACGAATTCGACTTGGTCCTCCATTGGACTATGCTCTGATCTAGGAACATAGCTAGGATCAAAGCCTACCCCTCGGTTATTGCCTAATTCACACAGGGAGATAAGAAAATCTCCTTTACCGCAACCAATCTCAATAATATCTTTCTCATAGAGATGGTGACCCTCTACCAAGCCGCTAGCCAAGGATTGAGCATATTCTTGAAACCGGGGAGAGTAGTGCAAGGAGTTTTCATAGTCCTGGGAATACCCTAACTTAGCTGGATCAAATGCCACATTAGTAATAAAACCACAGCTAGGACAGAAAGCCAGTTTGATATCTCCTTTGGGACAATTTCTAGCTGCTTGCTGCTCTGGCCACAAAAGATTACAGTAGACTGGCATTTCCAACATGGCAAAAAATAGCTCTAAATGGGGAGATGCACAAACAGGACAGGTCATGGTTAAATGAAGAATGAAGAATTAAGAATGGGGAATTAAAAATTGGATGAGTGTTAATATCTCCATCGTCTCCCTTGTTTTCCTACTCTCTGCTCTCTGCTTCCTTGTTTCTTGAAAGCACAAAAGACTTAACTGAACCCGTCATGATATGGAACTGACGGTAGAATTTTCTCCACATGCGGATTACAGTGAAGTTTACCACAGGCAACACACAAAGAATCTTTTCTCGATTACGGATGGGTGCTGCCCAAACAACTGACAAGAAAGCTTTACTGACATGGAAATCCGATTTGTTTACATTTTGGTGTTGTTCAGGAGAGTATGCTTTTAAGAGCTTTTCCTTGGAAGTCTTCTTAAAAAAATTCTTCCAGCGACGGTGAGCAAGACAGACTGGTACATGAGCAAACGGACCTAAAAAACTGAGCTCTACAGCCAGAACCTGATCCATGCTTGGTATGTGCTGTAGCAGATTGGTTTTAAGCAACACTTCTCGATACATCATAGTGTAGATGGGGTCAATAAAGCCAATGTCGGCAGTCATGAACCACACCATACGCCGAAATCTTACGGAAGCTAGGGGTGAATCCAGACGCTCTCCCTGGTATTCCTGGTAGTGGCGTTGATCATCAAGGAGGAAATCATAATAGGTGCTTACCCCAATAAAGTCCTTGTGTTTTTCAGCTTCAAGGACTTCTACACATCGACTGGCGTAATCCGGCTCTAACCAATCGTCAGAACCAACCCAGCGAAAATACTTACCGTGAGCTAGTTTTAGAACTTGGTTGAAGTTGTCAACTTGACCGATATTTTTTTTGTTTCGATGGTATCGAACCCGTGAATCTCGACTGGCATACTCCTCACAGATTTCCTGTGTACCGTTATCAGAAGCATTGTCGCTGATAACTACCTCAAGATCTTCAAGACTCTGTGCCAACAAAGAATCAAGAAGTTGACGCAGATACGGCTCGGAGGCGTTATAAACTGGTAAACCAAAGCTGACGAGGGGAGCAGTATGTTTTTCACTGGAGTGCTCCAAAGATTTCTCGGTATTTTTTTGGAATTGGCTAAGCATGGGTATAGATTGAGAATCGATAACAATTGGTGATTGGAGATGTGTGTAGACATTTCCTGATAGCGTGATAAGTACACTGGTAAGAATTAAGAATTAAGAATTGAGAATTAAGAATTAAGAATTAAGAATGGTTCTCTTAGACTAGCTATAGCTTCTTAGTATTTAAAATGCGCTCAACTAATCAAATAGTAAGAGATTCCACTATTGTTTTCTAAATTCTAAATTCTAAATTCTAAATTTTATCTGGTTGGGTAATAGAGGTTACAGTTACGGGACCAAAATCTACCTGGCAATCATAGGCAATGAGTGCGACTGCATATTCTCCAGAAGGAAGGGGAGCTCCTTCAGTGTCAGTTACTTCTATCCATTCATCGGATTCTGACTCCCCCTCTTTCCACCATTTCATGCGTTGTTTATGGCGTAGATGCTTGCCATCTTTATCCAATTCTGGCCAACTCTCTGCTGTGATAAAGTAGCGCACGTCAGGCTCAGGCTCAAATTTGCGATAAGAATCGACCCATTTTTTGGGAGTATCACCATCCTTGTAGCCGAACTCTACTCCCCCTCCATTTCTGTAAGGATGAAACCAGGCGATAGCGTAAATCCAACCGCGACGGGGAGTAATACCTACCTCATCCTTGTGCCCACCCCACATTGGTATGATGCCAAAGCCATAAAGTTTTAGATCAGCCTCTTCCAGCTCACTACTGCGGAAAATAAGGTCCGTTTCTACCCGTCTACCTCCAGGGAAAGCTCCTGTAACAGACAGTATTCGATCAACATCTTCAAAGCCAGGTTTAGGACGCACACGCCATTCACCATTATCGGAAAACGTTTCCCAATAACCATCTTGAACTTCTAGGTCTGCATCTGACCATTCAACTTTGACTGGTAGGCTGATAGGTTCAGGATCGTATTCAAATTGCAAGTCCTTTGTCTCAGACTCACCTCGCTCAGTAGTAACTTCAATCTTAAGATTATTCTTTCCTGGGCGTAAATCCTCAGCCCTCATTTCAATTGTAAAAAGTGGTTCAGGTACTCGCGGAGTTCCTTGACCAACATCTAGCCATTTACCATTGTTGAGTTGATACTTGGCTTGTTGAACTTGGGAAGAAACAGTTCCAGATACGTTAGCAGTAAGTTCACCAAAACGGCGGGAAAAACGTTTTGGCAGGTGCAAAACCTCAACTAACGGCTCGTTTGGCTGACTAGTTATGCATCCGTGCAAAATAACACCAGCCGAAGCTAGAGCGCTAGTTTGCAGGAAAGTGCGACGGGTATATTTTTTAGTTTTAATCCTGGTAATTTGAATGTTATCCATACCTATTAGACATCTGAGTAATAAAGATTGTCGTTGAAGATGCACTCAGATGGAGATACACCCAGATGTTTTAGCAGCAGTCTGATATAAATATTCTGTGAAGATCACTCCACAGGTGCAGCCCCCCCGATCCAGGGAAGAAACAAGCTCAAATCAGGTGAACAAAATTTTCGTGGGATTTCCATTCTCCGCGTCCCCGCGTCCCCGCGTCCCCGCGTCTGCTGACTCGTTTCCCCACTCCTTTTTTCGTTCACTTGCTCAAATCCTCTTCTCTGCTCCCTGCTCCTTATTCCCTTATTTCTGATGCTTAGACTTCAGACTGGTAGAACTTCTGTTTGCACTCCCATTTTATCCAGCATTTCCTGAATTTCGCCACAGTAAATCCGATTCATTACAATTACTTTATCTGGTTGATATTCTTTGAGAAACTCTGGGGACATAATTTCTTTACCAACTCCAGGAATAAACTTTCCCTGACGGTGGGGATTAATATCAACAATGTATTGGACTTGATCTTTGGTATCTAAAGTAGTCAGGAAAGCAACACATTTAGAGCCAGAGCCCCAAACAACTACTCGCTTACCCTGCTCCTCCATCTGCTTGAGATGTTGTTTCCAATACTGAAATTTGTTATTGATTTCTACGACAAAATGTTTGATATCCTGAGCCATTTGCTCCAGGCTTTCCTCTAGAGGATGTATTTTGTCTGATGGGGTAGCAACGGGGAGAGCTTCAATTAACAGATATTGCTCGTCGTAAGCTCGATATAAATCGGTAACCTCAAAACCGCAGGCACGGAATAAGCGAGCTAGAGAGCCAGGTGTAAAATAGGAGCAGTGTTCGTAGTAAATATCCTCAAAAGCTATATCCTTTAAGACACGGGTCATATCGGGGATTTCAAAGAAGACAGCAGTATCGGTGCGAGCGCCAATTGAATCCCGTACTGTTTGCACAAATTCAGCAGTAGGATAGATATGCTCTAAGGTATGGCGACAGCAGATAAAATCGCCGACATATTTAGCATGATCCTTGGAATAATAGTCTTTAATAAAGCTTACTCGGTCAGCGGCTTCACTCTCCACTCGTCCCGGCACAACGGAAGGATCAATCCCTACTCCACGATTGTTTCCCAATTCACAGAGGGAGATGAGGAAATCTCCTTTACTACAGCCAATTTCCACAACATCTTTGTTGTGGAGGTCATACTTTTCAATTAAGCGATTGGCTAAACCACTAGCAAACTTATTAAAGGTGGGTGAAAAACTCTGTTGATCTTCGTAATTAGGAGCGTAAGCTGACCATTTTGAATCGAAGGCGATGTTAGTCACAAAACCACAGTTTTCACAGTAGCCCAAAACCACATCACCACAGGGAAAATTCAGAGCTTCCTGTTGGGTTGGCATCATCAGGCAACTATGGACAGGAACGTTTCTGACTTCGTAGAAAATTACCAATTCCTGATGACCGCAACTAGGACAAGTATGTTCTACTAATTTTAGTTTTAGACCTAGTTCATTGGGATTTAATAATGATTGTTTGCTCATTTTACGTTTTTCTCAAAAATTACATTATTTGAATTTATCTTTTGTCTTTTGTTGTTTGATTCTAACTAAGGTTTAATCTATTACCTTGTAGATAACATACCATCCATTCTTGAAAATTTTTTAAATAGCAACATAGTTACTCCTGTAATCACGATACTAATCAACAAGTTGCCTTGATTTATTACCCTACTCCCGCCAATTGCCAAAGTACCTTCTAGTATCAAGGGAGGTAATAAAACTCCTCCAGCTATCAATAGGCTATATGTAGTAACTCCTTTGCTAACTATCCTGGAGGTGATACCGATAATTATACCTAGGGGAATAAAAATAATCCCATAGTAAACAATTCGGTAAAGATCTAGCTTAGGAACATAGAGAGGAGCATTCCAGTGAGGAAATTTGAAAACATAAAACCAAGAGAGTCCTGACTTAAGATCAATAGAGTACAAGCGATTTAGTTGATCTAGGTAGAACTGGAGTACTGAGCCATCATAGGTAATAATTAGATGATGGAAGTCAGTATCAACAAAAACATCACTGAGAACCATTGGTGGTATTGTGCCATTTTCCCCAGTCAGAGGTGTCCGGAGTCGTAAAATTAGCTTACTTTCTTCTTGACCAAGGGTAAAATTACGATGATAGGGGTCTCCTGAGAGGGAAATAATTCGAGCTAATCCCATCTGTGCCGTATCAGCAGTAGCTATGGTAGTACTCAAGGTAAACTGAGAGGTTTCTTGGAGCTTTTGGGAAAGCAAGGTAGCAGGTTCACTCGTTGCTAACCAATGACTGGGAGACAAAAATACGCCTTCTGTTTCCTTCACATGAGGATATTTTCCTTGCCAAGTTAAATCTGGAAGTTGCTTTGTCTGATCTTGATAGTTTCCTTGACCGATTAGCTGATAAGAAACTATAGTATTAGTTTCAAATTTTGCTAAGGAAGACTTATTAGAAAAAAGCGACTTTATCTCATCCTTGGATATAGCTCGATTAACAATAGCTATTTCTGAAATATATCCTTGCCAAGGTCGATCTCCTGTACTTTCATTACCAAGCGACAGAGAAAAACTATCATCCCAGTTACTCAAGTTTGTTGCAGTTTGTAAGCCAAATGAAATCCCGATAACTAAGGTTAAATAGCCTAGAATTCCTACGATTAGTTGCTGGAGTGAGAGGCTCTTTTGGGTTTCTTCTATTCTTCCTGAAGACTGACTAAGGACTTTTGTCCGCCATCGATGAAAACAGAAAAAACCTAGTACTCCATTCAGACTATTTAGGAGCAAGTCACTAGGATTAGGCTCTCTTCCCGGTAAAAAAACTTGTAGAATTTCCACTGTTAACGATAAACAGAAACTGGCTAACAAAATTCCGATAATTGTTGCTAGCTTTCCTAGTGCAGCACGGCCTAAATAACCCATTTCATCAAGACTGCCTTCTGCCTCCTGCCTCCTGCCTCCTGCCTCCTGCTTTCTGCCTTCTTGTACTAGCTTATTTTTTTGCAGCAGGCAAGCTAAACCAAAGCCAAAAGGAATGAACAGTAAAACATTGGCTAGCCAATCCCTGAGATTACTTTGATTTTGGAAACTACTGATAATTTCTTGAATGCTAAAACCATCTTTGAAGGCAAAATTAAATGGGAAGAGGGTAGCAAATAACACTATTAAAATGCCGCAAGCTACTATTCCAGGAGCCGATAGCTCTACTAGCTCGTATAACTTTGTTTTAGAGCTGCTCTTAAGAAGCTTGCGTACATTCATCGTTTGCTTAAAAACATTACTTACTGTAAAAGCTTTCTTCCCTTCTGCCTTCTTGCACTAGACAATAGTCGGTTGGGGAATGGGAACAATAAACTTGCCTCCTTGTTGTTGATAAACCTCCTGTTGTTGCATAATTTCCTGAGCAAAATTCCACGCCAGAATCAGAACATAGTCTGGCTGATCCTCTATCAGTTTTGACGGTGGGAAAATCGGTAGATGATTGATGCTCATGTAGCGACCATGTTTAAATTTATTCAAATCCACTACATAATCAAGGAGTGTTTTATCAACACCTACGTAGCTCAACATTGTCGTTGCTTTAGCCGCTGCACCATACCCCACAACCCTCTTGCCTTGCTTCTTTAGGTCCCAGAGAATATCGAGTAATGACTGCTTAAACTCTTGGACACGCTTGGCAAAGTCGCGGTAGTAATCGATGCGATCTACTCCTAGTTTTGCTTCTAATTGTAAGAGGGATTTGACTGATTCTTGAACTGCTTCGACTGGCTCGACAAACAGACGCAATGAACCGCCATGAATAGCAGTACGCTGGATGTCATTGAGAAACAAACCGTGGCTTCTAAATAACTTGTCCAATGCAGTTACTGAAAAGTAGCACAAGTGCTGATGGTAAATGGTGTCAAATTCACAGTGATCTACTAAGTCAACCACATAAGGTGCTTCGATTACTGCTACACCAGTTTCTTTCAAAAGGGTGCCCACACCTGCGACAAAACCATTCAAGTCTGGCACATGAGCCAAGACGTTGTTGGCAAGGAAAACATCTGCTTGTTTTCCTTCTTCTCGTAGTTGTTTGGCTAAGTCTTTGGTAAAGAAAGTACACTTAGTGGGAATACCAGCTTTCTGTGCTGCTTCAGCAGGACCTGAAGCTGGATCAATGCCTAGTACAGGAATACCCTTTTCTTGGAAGTTTTTGAGCATATACCCGTCGTTACTGGCAGCTTCAATCACAAGGCTATTGCTATCAAGTTTCCTTGAGGTAATGATTGCTTTAGCACTGTCTCCAAAGTGTTTGAGTAAGGAAGGAGAAACTGAGGAAAAATAGGGATACTCCTGACAAAAGAGGATTTCTGGAGGTACACTCACGGTAATTTGTACCAAGGAGCAATTGGGACAGAAAGCTAAGTCAAGGAGTGCGGTATACTCAGGTTGCTCTAGCTGATCTAATCTCAGCAGTCCATCAGCTAGGGGAGTGTAACCGAAGGAAATGATTAGTTCTAGCTCAGAATTGCCGCAAGCACGGCAGGGTGGTAAGGAGTCAGCCATTGTTTAGGTGTTAGGTCTTATGTGGTAGGTCTTAGGTTTTAGGGGAAGATGGATGCGGTGCTTATTCTACTTTTCACGCTTTGGGTTATTTCCGCCGCGCTGCACTAGTGCCGTGACGCAGCTAAAATGGTGTCTTAGGTAGGTTGGGTGAAGCGATAGCGTAACCCAACACCGGAGCATATTGTGTTGGGTTTCACTTCTCCTTCAGAGACGCTACGCGAACGTTCCACCCAACCTACAGTTTTAGGCGTGCCACGCCATTCGTCTACCTAACACCTAACCCCTAATTGACTGCCGCTGGAGCTTCAGTTTGCCAGCGCAGAGTATCATCCAATTTCCCACTACTGAGTAATTTTTTAATATGGGCAATACGCTGATATCTTGGTCCTTCAAACTCTTCCAGGGTTAAGCCAACTTTTTGATAAGCTTGGTAGAGTTCTTGAGCTCCTTTACGTGCATCCCATTGGGGTTGGAATTCAGGGACTGCCTCCCGGATTTTACTGGCATTCACCCGATAGCAGCGCTTATCTGGACCCGCATCCTGAGCATATTCAATTTTGCAACCTGGGACTGTCTCTTGGACAATATCAGCTAATTCCCGGATGCGATAGTTGTCCTCGTTGCGTGCCACATTAAAAGCTTGATTGTGTACTACTTCACGGGGAGCATTCATCACTGCAACAAAAGCCCGTGAAATATCTTCAATGTGAACAATAGGACGCCAAGGGCTACCATCACTCTTGATATATACTCTCCCTGTGGTAAAAGCCCAAGCTACCAGGTTATTGAGTACTAAGTCAAAACGCAGGCGGGGGGATACACCGAAGGCTGTGGCATTGCGTAGAAAGGTGGGACTAAAGTTATCGTCTGCTAACTTCGTAACATCCTGTTCCGTACGCACTTTGGATATGCCATAGGGGGTAACCGGATTAAACGCAGATTCTTCCGTTAACCAGTCCTCACCACCAGCACCATAGTTGCTACAAGAAGAAGAAAAGATAAAGCGGGGGACACCTACCTGTTTAGCTAATTGAGCCACACGGACTGAGGCGAGATGATTAATCTCATAGGTTAAATTAGGATTGAGGTTTCCCAACGGATCGTTAGACAATCCTGCTAAATGAAGCACTGCCTCAAATCCTTCTAAATCAGATGCTTCAATATCGCGAATATCCTTTTTTATTTCAGCAATCTCCTGGATGCCTTCACCAAAAGTACTGCTTGTAAATAGGTCACTGTCGAATCCTACTACTTCATGCCCTTGCGCTAGTAGCATGGGCACTAGTACCGTCCCGATGTAACCCTTGTGACCCGTTACTAATACTCTCATCTTTTTCCTCCCAAGTTTTCCAAGGTGCATTACCGTTGTTCCACAAGCTTTCCAAGCTTCGCTTATCTCGTAAGGTGTCCATGCATTGCCAATACGAGTTATGCTTATAAGCCATTAGTTGACCGTCTCTAGCTAGATTCTCTAGGGGGGCTTTTTCCCACTGAGTATCATCCCCTTCAATGTAATCAAATACTCCCGGTTCAAGGACAAAAAAGGCTCCGTTGATCCAGCCTTCTCTTGTTTGGGGTTTTTCAGAGAATTCGCTAATTTGATTCTCATTGAGGTCCAAGTGACCAAAACGAGCTGGTGGGCGTACTGCCGTTAGAGTGGCTAATTTGCCATGGGAACGATGGAAATCGAGGAGTTCATGCAAATTCACATCAGAAACTCCATCTCCCCAAGTCAGCATAAACGTTTCATTGCCCATGTAGGGAGCTAAACGTTTAATGCGTCCTCCAGTATTGGTGCTAATACCAGTGTCGATTAAATTTACAGTCCAATCTGGCTGGTAACCGCCATGTCTTTTTACGTCACCGTTGCGTAAGCTCACAGTGAGATTGCTGTTAAGGGAACAGTAGTCCACCATGTATTTTTTGATGACCTCAGCTTTATAGCCGAGGGCGATAACAAACTCATTGAAATTGTAGTGGGAATAGTGCATCATAATGTGCCACATAATTGGCTTCCCACCAATTTCTACCATTGGCTTGGGCTTAGTCTCGGTTTCTTCAGCGAGGCGAGTACCGAGACCTCCGGCTAGAATTCCTACTTTCACTGATTCACTCCTGAGCTGCTTTACAGTTTTTCAAGCATCAATTAAAGCAGTATAAACAACTACTTTATTAATCGATTTTGAACTATTGATGAGTTTTTTTACTAAATTTAAAAAATAAGTTATTTTCAATTTTCCTCTAATTTAGCTAACTCAATTAGCAACTGAAGCGTTGTTAGCCTAATAACAACTATAGACATTGCTCTATTAACTTGGTTGGATAATGTTGTCTGATTTTTACATCTATAAAATAAATTGTCAATCAAATCACCTTTATTTAAAGTAAAGAAAAGTTAAAAAGTAACAATCCTTAGTATCTAAAAATTATTTGGGTATAAAGATGTTATAAAAATTGCACATTTATGCAATTCTGACTCCATTCTAATATCCCCCTGATGACAATACTATTCAGTTAATAAAAGTTATCCTTTAGGCAATATTTGGTATCCTTTCTCCTTTAAATTTACAGCAACTTAGCTAGGAAGATATTCAGAATTACTCGGTAATAGCCCAAAATTCACACAATCTTTAAAAAACTAGTTCAAGCATGTAACCCCTACAATCGGTATTTTCCTAATTTTTAACACCAATACAGTAACTTTTGATACATCAAATGCCTATGCCATTTTTTCTCATTTGTGACAGGAATAGGTAGGTTGGGTGAAGCCCGATAGCGTAACCCAACACAGTATACTCCAGCGTTGGGTTCCAGTTCCTTCCACCTAACCTACAGTTTTAAGTGTGCCACGCCACTACATTTGCATTTATCTCAGTGCCATGCCATTAACACCTTCGACTTGAGCCACCATTAACAGCGTCTTGAGTAGCGAATCAGGGTTGAGACTCATTGAATCAATCCCTAACTCGACTAAAAACTTGGCAAACTCAGGATAATCACTAGGAGCCTGACCACAAATACCAATTTTACGCCCCTTTTCTTTTGCTGTAGCGATCGCCATTTTCACCATGCGCTTGACACTTTGATTGCGCTCATCAAAGATATGTGCGACTAAAGCTGAATCTCGATCTAAACCTAGAGTCAATTGAGTTAAATCGTTAGAACCAATGGAGAAGCCGTCAAACACCTCTGCAAATTCATCTGCCTCAATGACATTACTGGGTAATTCACACATGACATAAACCTGCAAACCGTTGACATTCCTCTCTAAACCATATTTTGCCATTTCGGCTAACACCTGACGTCCTTCTTCAGGAGTACGGCAGAAGGGAATCATCGGAATAACATTAGTTAAACCCTTTTTATCCCTTACCCGCTTGATTGCCTGACATTCCAAAGCAAAGGCATCTCGATACTTCGGATCACAATAACGAGAGGCTCCCCGCCAACCTAGCATCGGGTTTTCTTCCTGGGGCTCAAACTGTTTACCACCCAAAAGATTGGCGTACTCATTGCTTTTGAAATCGGACATCCGGACAATCACTGGTTTAGGATAGAAAGCAGCAGCAATCATGGCAATCCCGCGAGCCAGTTTATCGATAAAGAACAGAGGTTTATCCTTATAAAGCTTGGTTTTCTGGGCAATTTTTGCTTTAACAGCTTCATCCTCTAATTGTTCAAAGTGAATCAAGGCTAGGGGATGGATTTCAATATTGTTGGCAATGATAAACTCCAATCGCGCCAAACCTACACCATCACAAGGGATAGCTGCCAAACTAAAAGCTTGCTGCGGATTACCCACATTCATAAAGATTTGAGTACGAGTGCGAGGCAAATCTTCTAAAGTTGTCTTTTGCACCTCAAAAGGCAATAATCCTTGGTAAACTCGTCCTTCATCCCCTTCTGCACAAGAAATAGTCACTTCTTGCTCAGTTTGCAACACCTCTGTGGCATTACCACAGCCAACAATTGCAGGAATTCCCATCTCCCGTGCAATAATTGCTGCATGGCAAGTACGTCCTCCTTGGTTAGTCACAATAGCACTCGCTTTCTTCATGATTGGTTCCCAATCAGGATCAGTTCGATTTGTAACTAAGACTTCACCAGGCTCGAACAGATGAATTTTACCTGCATCCATAATTACATGAGCTTGGCCTTGACCAATAGCTGCACCCACACTACGACCAGTAACCAGAACTTGGCTATACTCTTGGAGTTGGTAAGTTTCGAGTACATGGGTAGATTTTTGGGATTGCACCGTTTCTGGACGTGCCTGAACAATAAATAGTTCACCAGTGATACCATCTTTTGCCCACTCAATATCCATGGGAGTGTAGGTATTGCGAACTTGGGAATAATGCTCTTCAATCTGTACAGTCCAACGTGCCAGTTGGAGAATCTCGTTATCTTTGAGACAAAATTTATTGCGTTCAGAAGGAGCTACCCGGACATTTCTCGTCAGTCTAGAACCTCCTTCGTCGTAGATCATTTCAATCTCTTTGGTTCCTAAACGTTTTTCTAAAATTGTACTGAATCCCGCTTTGAGAGTTGGCTTAAACACCAGGTATTCATCCGGGTTAACAGCTCCCTGGACAACATTTTCCCCCAAACCGTAAGCTGCGGTAATCAAAGCAGCATTCTGAAAGCCAGTTTCCGGATCAATAGAAAAGATGACTCCAGAGCAAGCCAAATCGGAGCGCACCATTTTCTGGACACCAACAGAAAGAGCTACATCGAAGTGATCGAAGCCATTACGTTGGCGATAGGAGATAGCACGATCAGTAAAGAGGGAGGCAAAGCACTTGTGGCAGAATTCTAATACCCCCTTGTAACTATGTACATTTAAATAAGTCTCCTGCTGACCCGCAAAGCTAGCATCTGGCAAATCCTCAGCAGTAGCAGAAGAGCGAACGGCTACATCTGTTCCTTCCCCATAGCGATCGCATAATTTATCATAAGCTTGCTCAATTGCTGCTTCGAGTTCTGGAGGAAAATTGATACTAAGAATTAATCTTCTAGCTTGTTTACCCCGCTGCTGGAGATTACCCAAATTATCCACATTCAAGTCAGCGAACAGTTGACGTAACTTAGCTTCTAAACCTGCTTTCTGGATGTAGTACCGATAGGCATGAGCCGTGATAGCAAAGCCAGAGGGAACATTTACTCCCTTTGGTTGTAGTTGTTGGATCATTTCACCGAGGGAAGCATTCTTTCCTCCAACCAGAGGAAGATCCGCAATTCCCACTTCTTCAAACCAGAGGATAAAAGATTGAGATTTAGCAATTGGAGCGAGCTTTTCTTGTATTGATGTAACCATAATTAGTTCTTTACATTACTAATTTGATTGTAGCGATCTGCAAATTATGTAGAGCTCAATTTCTTCTGTTATGTGAAGATTTGTTGGATAAATTAACTTTTTGAAATTTGATATCCTAATATTAGATTAGGGTCATTATTGCTCGTTTTTCAATAAATAAGGCAATAGGCAATAGGCACTCTTGCAATAGGATTTGACAAAAGTTTCTTACATTCGTAGCGGGTGGTGCACCACAAATCTTGTTTCTGATCTTCTTTTTCAACGTGGTATTTTTTGCCTATTCCCAATGCCCAATTCTCTAATTTCAACAAATAAGTCCAGAGCCAGGGGTAAGCTTCTGGACTTAATCAGCAAAAAGGTGTGTTGAGATTTCTTATAGATATCTCACTCGCAATATAACCTTAACTCTCCCATTAAGTCAGTTAGCTAGAACACATATAGCGCCTAGAGCACCGATTCACTAATCATGGGGTGAGCTTTCAAAAGGTGTGGGGAGTGTGGGAAGTGTGGGGAGATAGGAACAGCTGAAAGTATTGATTTGTCGTTTTTCAATTCGTCAACTTTTATTACTGAATCGGTGTTCTAGGCATTAGGCAATGGAGAAGTCCTACATACTCATGCAGCAAGCCCTAGGTAGACATAATTATTGAGTCGTATAGTATTTTTGTACTATAATAGAGGAAAATTTCACTTGTGCCAAAATCTAGGCACATAGGCATTTTGGAGTGTCAAAAATGGTTTGGCAAGCAGGACAGAAGTTGCAGCTCGGCAAGTACACTATAGAAAGGGAACTGGGACAAGGGGGCTTCGGCATTACCTATCTAGTCAAAGATAAACAGGGTAATCAGCTGGTGGTAAAAACCCTCAATGACTACCTGCGACGCCAACTAGATTTTGCGAAGTTTGAGCAAGATTTCCTCAATGAAGCACTACGCTTAGCAAAATTCTGTCATCCCCATATTGTGCGAGTCGATGAAGTCATCCAAGAAGGCGATTGCTGGTGCATGGTGATGGAATATATTGATGGGGAAGATTTAGCCCATCGAATTTGGCGGCAGGGGATTTTATCAGAATCGGAAGCTTTGCGTTATATGCAGCAGCTTGGTGAAGCGCTAACAATGGTTCACAACCATGGCTTACTGCATCGAGATCTTAAACCTCTTAATATTATGGTGCGCAAAAATCTTTTAGATGCAGTGCTGATTGACTTTGGTATCGCCCGTGAATTTAGTCCCAATATAACTCAAACCCATACCCAATCACTTTCCGATGGCTTTGCACCGATTGAGCAGTATGACTGGCGAGCTAAACGGGGGGCTTATACTGATGTTTATGCTTTAGCTGCTACCCTGTATGCCTTACTAACAGCGACAATGCCTGTACCTTCACCAGTAAGGGCATTTGGTACTAGATTAGAATCACCCCAAAAGCTCAATCATAAAATTAGCGATCGCGTTAATCGGGCAATTCTTGAAGGTATGGCAATGAAACCCGAAGAACGTCCTCAATCAGTGTCAGAATGGTTGGCAATGTTAGGCAATAACCAGGTAATGTCTGGACTTTCCCCAGCTGACTATGGCAAATTGCGCAATTTACTCAAGGCTGGAAAATGGCAAGAGGCAGATAGAGAAACAGCAGCACTGATGCTTAAAGCCTCTGGAAGAAAAGGCTGGTTGAGGGTGGCAGATATTGAAAGGTTTCCCAGACAAGAATTGCAAATGCTTGATAAACTTTGGAGAGAGTATAGTGGCGATCGCTTCGGTATATCAGTGCAAAAGCAGATCTGGCAGGATTTGTTGGATAGTAAGAAGACAGATTGGCAGACTTGGTGTTGTTTTGGCGATCGTGTTGGGTGGCGTTTGAAGGGTAACTGGCTTTCCCACTCTAGTCTCAACTTTACCCTCGAAGCACCAACAGGGGAACTTCCAGCTTTAGTTGTCTGTGATAGCATTGCTCTGCGCCATCAAGAATCTGTAGTTTCATTGCTCTCTCGCTCGGACTTGTAGGATTCATTGGTATAAGAGTTTTTGGTCGAAAAGCCAAATTTAAGAATGGGGGCTAGCCCCCAAACCCCCCAGTGGAGAAGTCGCAACGTTCCCATACCCGGAGCCGCAAGGATTAAGCTAATCAAGGGGTAATTCACTTTGCTTTTGTTGTGTAGGTAGCTCAGAAACTAGGGGAGTAATTGCCTTAACTTCTATCGCTTCCGGTTCCTCTTCAATTCCCAGCTGATTCTTGGCATGGGTAAGTGCCAAAGCGGCTCCTGTCGTCCCGGCTAGCAATAATTCTTTACCTGCAGCATCCAAAAAGTTATCTGCCTTTGGTTCTTCAATACTGGCATACCATGATTGGAGTTCCTGAGCAGCTTGAATGGAATTAGTCCACAACCAGGCGATCACAAAAATACCCAGGCAGATAATTAACCAAATAAGCCGCGTTAATTCCCTGAGCAGATTCCAACTCAGGACAATCGCTTTTTTATAAATTACCCAGGTTTCTACGTTGAACAGGATTTTCCCTACTTTTGCTATTTGAGCTTTAATTTTGTTCATTTTTATCCCACCCGCAGGAGCCTCAAACTGAGAGTAACGTGAGTTCGGAGTTAGGAGGCTGACCTATCTCTAATAAAATATAGACTAATCCTAGGTTGATCTTCTTTGAATAGATGTTAAGCATTCACTTGAGCATTAACAGCCTAATAGCTAAGACCTAACACCTGTCTTGATTTGATGTTTCTTTTATTAACTACTAACTAATGACTGCTCAAGTCAACGTTATCAAACACTCCTTAATACAACACAAATTGACACTGATGCGTCGAGCTGGTACCAGTACAGCTAAATTTCGTCAACTCTTGAAAGAAATTGGTATGCTTTTGGCATACGAGGTGACGCGGGATTTACCCCTCAAGTACGAAGATATTCAGACGCCATTGGCTCCCATGGTAGCTCCGATGCTTGCCTCGGATAAGAAGATGGTGATTGTTTCTATTTTACGAGCAGGGCAGGGACTTTTAGACGGCATTCTAGAACTGATACCTTCAGCTCGTGTAGGTCATATCGGGTTGTATCGTGACCCTACTACCCATGTCGCTATTGAGTATTATTGCAAACTCCCTGAGGATATTGAACAGCGAGATGTCTTGGTGGTTGATCCGATGTTGGCAACGGGAAACTCTTCTATCGCAGCAATTGATCGTATTAAGGAAGCCAATCCTATGTCTGTGAAGTTTTTATGCTTATTGGCTGCACCGGAGGGAATTAAGAATTTCCAAGAACATCACCCGGATGTCGCGATTTATACAGCAGCAATTGATGATAAATTAGATAAAAATGGATATATTGTACCTGGATTGGGTGATGCTGGCGATCGCTTGTATGGAACGAAATAGTTTATAGCAGTTCTCGGATCCGTGAGGTACATCTCCAATTCCCAATTCCCAATTCCCAATTCCCAAAAACTTTGTACCTCATCTTAATGAGAAACACTATATATTCTAGTGAACTGGGTAAATAAACAGCTAAAAAATAGCTTCACTTGGGTAATGTTAATTTACCTGGGAACTGTCTTGACTCCTCTAACTGCTGTATCAGAAATATTACTGGTAGAGTCATCCCCAACTGAGAGTCAAGATAACCTTAACACCCAAGCCAACAACTTACTCAAGCAAGGAATTGAACAATATAAAGCTAGTCAATTAAGTTTAGCTATTGCATCCTGGCAACAAGCTTTAAGCCTGTATCAGCAACTTCAAGAGCAACCAAAGGAAGCATTAGTAAATTCACTTTTAGGACTAGCTCACCAAGCACTAGGTGATTATAACCAAGCAATTGATTACTACCAACAACACCTAAATCTTGCCCGTGAAATCCAAAATCGCGAATATGAAGCCAATGCTTTAGGTAATCTGGGTAATACCTACAGAATTTTAGGCAGATACTCTCAATCTCTAGAGTACCATCAACAATCTTTAGCCATCCGCATTGAACTCCAAGATCGTAAGGGAGAAGGACAGGTATTAGCTAATATTGGTAATGTCTATGCAATTTTAGGTAACGACCAAAAAGCAATTGAACTGCACTTGAAAAGTTTAGCGATCGCTAAATCGGTTGGCAATTTACAAGGAGCAGCAATCTCTCTCAACAGTTTGGGCATACTCTTTGCTAATCAGGAAGATTATCCACAAGCTACTCAATACTATGAGCAATACTTAGCAGCTGTTAGAAGCATCAACAATCCAGCATCAGAGGGTAAAGCTCTCAATAATCTCGGCTCTGTCTATCACATGCAAGGTCAAGTTGAAACAGCCTTTAGTTACTATCAAGAAAGTTTAGCTCTTGCCCAAACTATTAATGACCCCAGATTAGAGGCAGCGGCTTTAGGAGGTTTGGGATTAGTATATGCCAATCAGGGGAATTACGCCAAGGCTATTGACTATCAAGAAAAAAGCTGGGGCATTGCCCAGGAAATAGGTGATGGCAGAATGGAAGGCATCGCTCTGCAAAATCTAGGACATACCTTCTGGCTAGCTGGTAACCATCAAAAAGCAGAGGAAAAATTAAGAGCTGCCTTAGAAATTGTGGAATCTCTGCGGTTAAATCTAGAGGATGCAGATAAGGTATCGATTTTTGATACTCATTGGCAAGTTCTCACCTACAATCTTCTACAACAAATTCTGATTGCTCAGCATCAGCCGGAAGCAGCTTTGGAAATTGCGGAGAGGGGAAGAGCTCGTGCTTTTGTGGAATTATTAGCTCAAGGCTTATCTTCAGAATCCTTGGCAAAGCTGCGTACTGAAGCCCTAGGGAAGATCACACCACCAACTAGCAAACAAATTCGCCAAATTGCCCAAACACAAAACGCCACATTAGTGCAATATGCCATTATTCCTGATGATCAGTTTATGGCTCAAGGCAAGTTAAAAGGCTCAGATTTAGAACTATTTATTTGGGTAATCCAGCCTTCAGGAAAAGTCACTTTTCGTCGAGTCAATCTCCAATCCCTAGAAACATCCCTCCAAGACTTAGTTAATACTAGCCGCGAAGCCATCGGTGTTAGAAGCCGTGCTACTATTCAAGTTGAATTAGAAGTTGATATTAATCCAACAGAACGCTTAGAGCAACTGCATCAACTCCTAATCGAACCAATTGCTGACTTGTTACCTCAAGAGCCAGAATCAAGGGTGATTTTTGTCCCTCACAATGAACTATTCTTGGTGCCCTTCCCAGCCCTAAAAGATAGTTCTGGTAAATACTTAATTGAAAAACACACCATCTTAACTGCTCCAGCAATTCAGATACTGGATTTAACTCGCCAACAACGGCAACGACTTGAAGCAGAGTATACTAAGCCTATTTTAGGGGAAAGTGTTTTAGTAGTAGGCAATCCCACTATGCCCATTCTCAAAGATGGGGACAAAGTTGAGCAACTAACACCTTTACTTGGTGCGGAAAAGGAAGCTTTAGCGATCGCAACTCTGTTAAATACTAAAGCCTTGATTGGTGATGAGGCAACTAAAGTAGAGATTGTCCAACAAATGCCTCAAGCACGGCTAATTCATCTAGCAACCCACGGGTTACTCGATGATATCAAAGATTTAGGCATACCAGGTGCGATCGCCCTAGCTCCCTCCCAGGAAGATGAAGGCTTTCTCACTGCTGGAGAAATCTTGGATTTAAAACTCCAAGCAGAGTTAGTAGTTTTGAGTGCTTGTGACACTGGGCGGGGTACAATTACCGGAGATGGTGTGATAGGCCTATCCCGTTCCTTAATTGCTGCTGGAGTACCAAGTGCGATCGTTTCTTTGTGGGCAGTTCCTGATGCACCCACTGCCCTCCTGATGACGGAATTTTATCGCAATTTACAGCAAAATTCTGACAAAGCCCAAGCTCTGCGCCGCGCTATGCTAACTACCATGAAGCAGCACCCAGATCCTAGAGATTGGGCAGCATTTACCCTAATAGGTGAACCAAATTAATACTAAATCCGGGTTAGCTACCCCTGTTTTGGTGGAAATAAGGCAACCCAAATGAAAAAATTTTTTCACCACCAGGTACAGATGCAATTTCTTTGTCTCCGCGTCCCCGCGTCTCCGTATTCTTATTCTCTTGGCTCATAAATCAGATAGGCACATTTGTGTTCTCCATTATTGATCCAGTGGGTTCGTTCTACATGACAATTATGAAGAGCAACAGCAAACATTTCCAACTCGTGACAACAAACACTGGGGAATGATTGAGCTACTTGGGAAATGGCACAGTTATGTTCAACAATGACATAATGAGTATCCATCCTACCACTAGTATCCTCTGGTTTGAGGGCATGCCATTCTGCCATGTAACCTTCAGCTTGGCGCATTTTTACTAACTTAGCTACCCTCTCTTCCAAAGAACCATTACCCAAGCGCTTGCGATATGCTTGGGCTTTGCGTTCCCACTGCTTTTGTAAAATTGTGCTGAATTGCTCCTTATCTACCGTTTCCGATAAAGTATCGAGGAGGGAAACTGCGAATTCACCGTAACGGTTAGGTAAGCGATCGCGTCCTTTCCCACTAAGCTGGTATACATGCTGGGGACGCCCCATTCCTACTTGCTGCTGTTGATGCTCAATTAGTCCTGCCCCCTCTAACTCCTTGAGATGACGCCGAATTGCCTGGGTACTAATATCTAGAGCTTCTGCTAACTCCTGAGCTGTCCTTTGCTCCTCCTTCAGGAGGTGCTGCAAGATATCTTGCTTGGTAGAAGGGTGCTGAGTGGTTGTCATTGATTTGGAGTGCATGTTGTGTTGCAAGGTGAGGGTCAATCAAGAGACAAGGGAGCTTCGGAGCAGGGAGAAAAACTTACCGAATGATTATTCGGTCAAAATTAAACTTGACTTTGACAACATCTTTGTTGTTAATATACCCTACAATAGACTTAAACAACAAAAATGTTGTTTTAATCGAGCTGATAACCAAACCACACTGAATTGTATCGAGGTTCACTTTTACTCTTGACACTTCCTCACTAGAGATTTAGCTTAGTTCACACTTCACCATATATGCTCTATGACTGCCACTGTCAAAACCTTAGTTAATCAGCCCTACAAGTACGGCTTTGTTACAGATATTGAGTCTGATTCCGTTCCTCGTGGTCTCAATGAAGAAATTATTCGTCTGATCTCTGCGAAAAAGGACGAACCAGAGTTTATGCTGGAGTTTCGACTCAAGGCCTATCGACAATGGCAGAAAATGACAGAGCCTAGTTGGGCTCATGTCAATTATCCACCAATCAATTATCAGGATATTATCTACTATTCTGCTCCCAAACAGAGTAAAGAAAAGCTCAACAGTTTAGAAGATGTTGACCCGGCTTTGCTGGAAACCTTTGATAAATTAGGTATTTCCCTATCCGAGCAGAAGCGGCTGGCGAATGTGGCGGTGGATGCGATTTTTGACAGTGTTTCGGTGGCAACTACTTTTAAAGAAAAGCTAGCGAAAGATGGGGTGATTTTCTGCTCTATTTCTGAGGCTCTGCAAGAACATCCAGAACTGGTAAAAAAATACCTTGGTACTGTTGTACCCATAGCAGATAACTACTTCGCTGCGCTCAACTCTGCTGTCTTTAGCGATGGTTCCTTTGTCTTTATTCCTAAAGGGGTAAAATGTCCGATGGAACTGTCTACCTACTTCCGGATTAATGCTAACGATACAGGACAGTTTGAACGTACTCTTATTGTTGCCGAAGAAGGCAGTTCCGTCAGCTACTTGGAAGGCTGCACTGCGCCGATGTATGACAGCAATCAGTTGCACGCTGCGATTGTGGAACTAGTTGCTCTTGATAATGCCGAGATTAAATACTCTACAGTACAGAACTGGTACGCTGGGGACAAAAACGGTAAAGGTGGTATCTACAACTTTGTGACCAAGCGGGGTTTATGTAAAGGTGTTAACTCCAAAATTTCTTGGACACAGGTAGAAACTGGTTCGGCCATTACCTGGAAGTATCCTAGTTGTGTGCTAGTGGGAGATAACTCTATTGGTGAGTTTTACTCTGTAGCTTTGACCAATAACTTACAGCAAGCTGATACCGGAACCAAGATGGTACATATCGGGAAAAATACCCGTAGTACGATTATTTCTAAGGGGATTTCTGCTGGTAAGTCGCAAAATAGTTACCGGGGTTTAGTCAAAGTTGGACCTAAAGCAACTGGTGCTAGGAATTACTCCCAGTGTGATTCTATGCTCATTGGTGATACTGCTCAGGCAAATACTTTCCCCTACATTCAAGTAGCAAATAACACTGCCAAGGTAGAACATGAAGCATCCACCTCGAAGATTGGGGAAGACCAACTATTTTACTTCTCCCAGAGGGGTATTTCGGAAGAAGATGCTGTTTCGATGATGGTTAGTGGCTTCTGTCAGGATGTCTTCAACGAGTTACCGATGGAATTTGCAGCTGAAGCAGATAAATTGTTGAGCTTGAAGTTGGAAGGGGCGGTTGGTTAAAAGAAGGCAGAATGTAGAATGTAGAATGCAGAATGTTCTCACTAGTATGCAATTCTTAATTCTTAATTCTTAATTCTTAATTCTAAAATGAGAGAACAATGAGCGATAAAATTAGTAGTGTCATCCTGTCGGTTCGTAATTTGACAGCTGAGGTAGAAGGAAATCAGATTTTAAGCGGACTCAATATGGAAGTGAAGGCGGGAGAAATTCACGCCATTATGGGACCTAACGGTTCTGGAAAAAGTACCTTTTCTAAAATTTTAGCTGGTCATCCTGCCTACGAAGTTACTGGTGGTGAAGTAACTTTCCTGCGACAAAATCTCTTAGAAATGGAGCCGGAAGAACGCTCCTTGGCAGGTATTTTTCTGGCTTTCCAATACCCCTTGGAAATTCCTGGAGTGAGTAATTTGGAATTCTTACAGGTAGCTTACAATGCTCACCGCAAACACCAGGGATTAGAGGAAATTGATGCTTTTGATTTTGAGGATCTAGTAGAGGAAAAGCTGGGAATTGTCAAGATGAATTCTAGCTTCTTGGAGCGGAGTCTCAATGAAGGCTTCTCGGGAGGAGAAAAGAAGCGGAATGAGATTCTCCAGATGGCACTCCTGGAACCAAAGTTAGGAATTTTGGATGAAACTGATTCCGGTTTAGATATTGATGCTCTGAAAATTGTCGCTGGTGGCGTCAATCAGCTGGCAACTGCAGAAAATGCCATGATTTTGATTACCCACTACCAACGCCTACTTAATTATATTGAGCCAGATTTTGTGCATGTGATGGCAGCAGGTCGTATCCTAAAAACTGGTGGTAAGGAACTGGCATTAGAGTTAGAATCCCGTGGTTATGACTGGGTACTAGAAGAAGAGGCGGTGAGTGCTTGATGAGTATCGAAGTTTCTGTAAAACCAGAAGTCTCCTATCTCGCGACATTGTTAGAGCAATGCCGCCAAGAGACTGTAGTCGAGGCAGATTGGTTACAAGAGTTACGTGATAGTGCTGCTGCGATCGTACAAGAGTTAGCTATTCCTAGTAAACGGGAGGAAGAATGGCGCTTTACTGATTTGTCCTCTCTGTTGCAGGTACAATTTCAAGCAGTAGAGCCGCAATCCATCCCATCTCTTCAACAGCTAGATATTTCCTCCCTCACTCTCCCAGAAACGGCCCAAAGCTGCTTAGTATTTATTAACGGTGTCTATGCACCCCAACTATCAGCAGTTACTGGGTTACCAACAGGAATATTTGTCGGTAATTTAGCGGAACTCCCCCCTGAGTACACCTCCCGCATCCAGGATTATTTAGGCAAGCAGCAGGGTGCCTCAGAAGTATTCACTGCTCTCAATACCGCTGGATTAACAGATGTGGCAGTAATATGGGCTACTAAAGATACGATAATAGAGCAGCCAATTCATCTGCTCTTTGTCTCCACTACTGAAGAAGTACCAATAATTTATCAGCCTCGTACTCTTGTAGTAGCAGAAGCAGGTTCCCAATTGCATCTAATTGAGAATTACCGAGCTAATATCGAAAGTTGTCCAGATACTCCTATCAATAAACCCTACTTCACCAACCAGGTGACAGAAATTTGGGTAGAAGAAAACGCCGCAGTTACCCATACCCGAAATCAGCGGGAAGCTATTGATGGCTTTCACATTGGCAAAACTGCGATCGCTCAAGCTCGTAATAGCCGCTATACTGGCAATGCCATCAATATAGGAGCCAAGCTCTCCCGTCATAACTTAGAAATATGGCAAACAGGGGAAGGCACTGAAACCACCCTCAACGGTTTAACTATGATTAGCGGTGAACAGTTGGCAGATACCCATAGCGCCATTGCTCTTAATCATCCTCACGGTACAAGCAATCAACTACATAAATGTATCGTAGAAGACAGCGCCCATGCGGTATTCAACGGCAAAGTTTTTGTCCCCCACGAAGCCCAGTTTACCAACGCCGCTCAACTTAACCGCAACCTTCTCCTCTCTCCCAAAGCCAGAGTTGATACCAAACCCCAACTAGAAATCACCGCTGACCAAGTAAAATGCTCTCACGGAGCAACTGTCAGCCAATTAGAAGACGATGAAATCTTTTATCTGCAAAGTCGGGGACTCAATGAAGTAGATGCACGCCACCTCTTAATTGACGCCTTCATCGCCGAAATCCTCGATTACATTCCCATTGCTTCCCTACGAGTTATTGAAGGTAAGGGAGTAGGGAGCTGAGGGAGCTGGGGGAGCTGAGGGAGCTGGGGGAGCTGAGGAAGCTGGGGGAGCTGGGGGAGACAAGAGAGATATTTAGACTCACCAATTCCCGATTCCCAAACAACAAACAACAAACAACAAACAACCATTCCCCATGATCATTGCTAAAGAAAGAACCCTTGCCGAAACCATCCGTGCTGATTTTCCCATCTTGCATCAGCAAGTCAATGGTAAACCTCTAATCTACTTCGATAATGCTGCTACCTCCCAAAAGCCAGTAGCAGTACTCGATGCTTTGCAAAACTACTACCAACAGGATAATGCCAACGTTCATCGAGCGGTTCATTGCCTGAGTGCCAGAGCTACAGCAGCTTATGAAGGGGCTAGGGACAAAGTTGCTAGGTTTATTAATGCAGCCTCCCGCAACGAAATTGTCTTCACTCGTAATGCTAGTGAAGCGATTAATTTAGTTGCCTACAGCTGGGGTTTGAACAACTTGCAACCGCAAGATGAGATTATCCTCACAGTGATGGAGCATCACAGCAACCTGGTACCTTGGCAAATCATTGCTCAGAAAACAGGAGCGGTAATTAAATATGTGGGATTGACGGCAACTGGGGAATTTGACTTTGAGCAGTTTCAACAGCTACTTTCTGAGCGCACCAAACTAGTGAGTGTAGTTCACGTCTCCAATACCCTGGGTTGCATCAATCCAGTAGAAGCGATAATTCCGCTTGCTCACCAATACGGAGCCAAAGTACTAATCGATGCTTGCCAAAGTGTACCCCACATGCCCATCAATGTACAGGCAACCGATTGTGATTGGCTAGTGGCATCGGGACACAAAATGTGTGCTTCTACCGGGATTGGCTTCCTCTATGGGAAACTAGAACTACTGCAAGGGATGCCTCCTTTCCTCGGCGGCGGCGAGATGATTGCCGAAGTCTTCCTCGATCATTCCACTTATGCAGAATTACCCCACAAATTTGAAGCAGGAACACCCGCCATTGCCGAAGCGATCGCTCTTGGTGCTGCGGTAGACTATTTAATGGCACTAGGCATGGACAAAATTCATGCTTATGAAGAAGAATTAACTGCTTATCTCTTCGCTCTCCTCAAGCAAATTCCTAACGTAAAAATTTATGGACCCCAACCTCAAACAGAGGGTAAAGGTAGAGCTGCACTCGCCGCATTTACAGTAGAGGGACTCGACTCCAGCGATATTTCTACTCTACTAGATCAAGAAGGAGTTGCCATCCGTTCCGGTCATCACTGCACCCAACCATTGCATCATCTATTGGGTGTAACTGGAACAGCAAGAGCGAGTTTATATTTTTACAACACCCAAGCAGAAATTGATGCTTTTATTGTGGCATTGAAGGAAACTATTGATTTTTTTAGAAGTATGATGGATTGATGGGGAATTTACCTTTGAACTTGAATTTTTAACACGAGGGTAGAATGGTGAAAACCAATGGAAATATACGGCCAACAGTAATACGAACTCAACGAGGCTTATCAGTATCAGGGACACGTATAACCTTGTATCAGATTATGGCTTGTCTTAAAGCCAATTTATCATCCGAATTAATTCGCGATCGTTTCAAATTATCCATCCAACAAATAAACGATGTTTTAAAATACATCAATCAGAACCGAGATGAAGTTGAAACAGAATATCAAAAAATCCTTGAGCAAGCTGAGACAAACCGACAGTATTGGGAAAATCGTAATCGGAACTACTTAATGCTGAAAAATATATTGCCACAACTCCCCCACAACAGGTGGAAGAAAAAATTTGGACAAAGCTACATACATGGAAAAACCGAATAGCTCAAGAATATTCAAGTTACTAATTGACCATAATATTGTATATCGAGAAGTATTTAGGGGTAGCACGTTTGTATATCCCTTAGTAATGATAAAAGTAGAAGAGTAGGTTGAAGGTTATACAAAAATGGGTGTGCTGTAGGGTTTTGTTAGCGATAGCATAACGCACCATCATAATTGGTTGCTATTTTAAGGGAATTTACCACAGAGGCACAGAGGACACATTGATAATAAAAGCTCTACATCTCACATCAGGTTTACGAAACCATTTATACATTAATTTATCGGGTGAAACCACACTTCCTCTTTCTTGAGCTGTTAACCCCAGTGCGCTTATGCAAACAGAAACAGCAGAAAGTGCACACGCAACAATTTTAAGTAATAGACAACTGCTAAGAGGAAATCCTGGAATATCCATAAGAGTTGAATTATCGGGCAAATCCGCGCTAAATCTAAGCAACAATCCACCAAATCCCAAAAAAGTGCTTAATTTCCCATTTAGTTGAGTAATTGTGTCATTCCTAGCTTTTAATAACGACTCAGTGTAGTTGTAAATCAATTCCACATTTGTGTGTTCTGTGTTATTTGTAGACTGTTGAGCTTCGTTTGAATTTTCCATGTCTAGCGATCCAAAGAGTTCAAATAATAATACCCCCGATCAGTCTACAGCTGAGCCTGTTAATCGGATTTTTCCCGCTGTAGCCGAGCCTGTTAATCAGGCTGTTCCTGCTGAAGATTACGATGGTTTACCAGAATATACTCCAGCAGAAAACCTTGCTGAGGCTACGTCATACCGAGTAGACTTTGCTGCTGAATCTGCCGACTATGCTGACTCTCAGGATACCAACAATTAAAACAGAGATGTGAACACAGGTTATAGTGCGATCACTCGCTTCGTAAGTTGGATTTCGTTCGTCAATCTGACGCAGACAAGCATTACAAACCACAACGCATAATGTAAATGTTGGGTATCGTGATCGCTTCACCCAACTACTTTTATTCATAGCCAATATCGGGGGTAATGTGAATATCCTCATCCTCGTCTACTAGCAAAAGTATCATCCGTAGTCGTTATAATCTTTAGCATTAGAGAACAAATCTTTCTGATGCCAACAGCAAATAAACCACCCTATGCAAATCACCCTCAGTTCCCAGCAAAGCAAAATTCTTGAATCTCTCTCCCAGCAGGGTAGGTATGCCTCTATAGAAGATGCGATTGATACTGCCTTAGTCCTTCTCGCCGACGAGATCATCCAGCAAAACCCCGATGTAACCCCAGACTATATAGCCTGGGTTGAACAAACTCGCCTCAAAATTGATGCAGGACTACAAGCGGCAGAGCAAGGAGATGTCTTAGCAGCAAATGACGTAATCGCTCAATTGCGCCATAAAGTCAATGCTGCCAAAGCTGCTTCTACATGAAAACCTTACAGATTACACTTCCTGCCAGTCAGGATCTAAACGCAATTTCCGACTATTTTCTAGAGCAAAGTATCGACGCTGGCGAACGTTTTGTAGAAACCTTCAACCAGAAGTGCAAATACTTAGTACGTTATCCTTATATAGGTAAGTCCTATACTCACCTCAGACCAGGTCTACGAGGATTATTGCTGATGGGGTACATCATCTTTTATCGTGTTGTTGGGGATGATGTCGAAATTCTCAGAGTTGTCAGTGGTTATCGTAATTTGCAGGATGTTTTTCCAAAGTAGATGCACTAATTTACCACAAAGGCACAAAGAGCACAAAGGAAAGTTGCGATCACATGAGCTGGTAATGAACTGTTGTAGCTAAAATAGAGCAATATAAATGACGCAGCTTTCTTTTAAGATTAGCGCAGAAACTATGTTATTAAAATATAATTCTCGACAATGTTTGCCCTCTGCTGAGGATTTACCTGATTCTGATGATACACCTGTGGATAACGAATTACAAGATTTAATTCCTGGACTCCTTAAAGCAATTCTCGCCTTAATTTGGTCAGAAAGGATGGATTGGTTTTTCGGTGTGGATATGGGTATATATTCTGACCCTGAGGAAGATGCTATTGTGCCTGATGGTTTTCTCAGTATTGGAGTCCCCAGAATTATTGATTCAGATTTACGTTTATCCTATGTTCTCTGGGAAGAGAAAGAAGTTCCTCTGTTGGTCTTAGAAGTTGTCTCTCAAACCAGAAGAGGAGAATATTCTCAAAAAAAACAAGATTACGCTCAACTGGGAATTTTATATTATGCAATCTATAATCCTCTAAGAAAAAGGAAGCCTCGTTTAGAAGTATATCAACTGGAAGCCGGAGAATATCAATTATTAGAGGGTGAGCCGGTATGGTTAGGCAAAATTAATTTAGGAATAGGCAAAGAACAAGGAACATATCAAGGAATTACCAGAGAATGGTTATATTGGTATGATGAGCAGGGGAAACGATATTTAACTCCAGAGGAAACGATTTCAGTTACACAGGGACAACTTGAACAGGAACGTCAACGGGCTAAACGTTTAGAGGAATTACTGCGAGAAGCAGGAATTGATCCTGATTAAAATTAAAGGAATTTACCACAGAGGACATAGAGAAAGAATGCGCTCATTTTATCCTGTAGAATGCAAAGCCATCTCCACTTGCATCCCTTGCCGATAAGCTGCAAAGCGATAGACATTCCAATCTTTTGCTGGAGATAGATTGAATTCCCAATACTCAGGATAATCCTTAACCTACACTAATAAGGTCAGCTTGGCGACCTGAGTCAGTTTGATAGGTAAGAGATATTTTTAGATAACTTAAGGGTTTGTAAGGTAAGCGTTCTGCCCACTCAACAGCCACAATCCCCAAGGGAATCTCTATGCCTTCCCAGTAACTTTCTAGGTTTAAAGTCTCGATTTCCGCTGGTTGCAGACGATACAAATCTAGGTGATACAGAGGAATCCGTCCTTCTGGATATTCATTAATTAAGGTGAAGGTAGGACTCAGTATCTGTTGCATAATACCTAGTCCCTTACCTATACCTTGAACTAGGGTGGTTTTACCCGCACCTAAGTCTCCCTCCAACAAAATTACACTACCAGCAGGAAGAGATTCTCCCAAACTAACACCGAGCGATCGCGTTGCCTCAGCATCAGCTAGAAAAATTTTTGTCATTTGTTATTTGTAATTGGTTATTTGTCAACTGCCTTCTTCCATTAGGCTGTCTTAGGGTGTATTCTGACGAGTTCAAGCCGCATTACCCCTTTTGACCAACTCCAGCCTTCAGGTGGTGTTTCTAAAGGCTTATAAGATACCCATAACTCACCTTCTGGAGAGGAGTAGGATTCCTCAATAGTTGCCAAGGCATCCCCACCCCAAGGAGCTTTGACAACAATGATTGTCCCATTAGGGGGAGTTTTTACTTGTGTCGTATTTGATGGTGGTTTCTGCAACACCGTTGCATCTTTAGCATTGTCTGGTGTATCAGTAACAGACTCTGGCATTTTTTCTGCTTGGACTACCTCTGCTGGTTCCCCTTTGCCAACGCTAGCGCTATCTGTTGGCTGAGACACCGAGGTTACTTCTTGCGGTGGAGTCGATTTAGTCTTCTTTTTTTTCTTGGCCATCCTCAATTATTCCGTAGTCCCTGATGTAATGCTAGCTCCTGTTTGATATAGTTGTCGGTTAATAACCAATGACAAATGACCATTGGTGACAAGTTAAGGCAAAATCGTCGTTGTCAAGGGAATGGAGAATGGAGAATGAAGAATATAGATTTTTTTGTCCAAAGTCCAATTCCATATATAGGGTTTTTTTAGCCGCAAACACCATATCTGGGAGTTGACAAAATGCACCACCTTTTTAACTTGTCACCATTGACCAATGACCAATAACAAATAACAAAGCGGCGGGCAACTATCCCTCCCATCATTGGAAGGAATTCGCTGCCCGCCGCTTTCAGTGAGTATGTCCATAAGCCCCAACTTCTGGTTTAAAGGCTACTACTTCTTCTTTGAGCTCTACTCCCAATTTTTCGAGCATTGTCTGCAAAACTGGATCACGAGACAACCGTAAATAGTTGGGAGCAACTTCTAAAAACACATGACGATTACCTAGATGATAGGCTGCCCGCAATAGATTAACTGGTATGGGGGAAGTTACTGTCAGCACGGGTTCTGGTTTGGCGGCAATACGAATTACCACTTCCTGATTTTGCGATCGCAGCAAATCTCCATCCTGTAAAACTGTACCTCTAGGTAGGCGTAGATACAAAGCTGTACCCTCATCGTTTTGATAGCGGTAACGACTGCGGGTACGCTCCTCAGCAGTAAGGGAAAGGGTAAAGCTAACGGTAATATTCTTTCTCGAAGCAGGCAAGCGTTCCGTAAAAGTCAGCATCAGCAAAAAACAGATTCAGTACCTTATTTTTGCAGGCGAATCAATTCATTTTGAATGCGTATTTTTAATTGCTCATCAGATTTAGTTGCCGCAGTGATGTCATTAAACTGCAATATTGTCAAACCATTACTTTCGCTAATATCCCTTGCTTGCTGACAGTAGTTCACCGCAATACCGCGAACGTTGCGAGGGAGAGAAGTAATAGTTTTTGGCCTAGTGCAAGCAATGTTAGGAACCTTGTCTTTTTTCGTTATTCGCAGGATTTCCTTGGTTGCTGCTTCACGTTTTGGCTCGATAGCTAAAACTACTTTGGCGTAATTTTCCACTTCTTCAGAGCTGACGGATAAAGGTGGGGAGCTCTGGGCATCAGAATCTGAAGCTCGATTGGAGGCACATCCAGCTAAAATCGCTGTAAGTCCAATAAGCCAGCCTATGGCAGCAAGAATCTTGATAATTAACGATTCTCTTCGGGAACACTTGGCTAGTAAAGCACTATGCTGTGCTGTAGTCAAGTTTAGTGGTAGAGCACACCCTGCACGCGCTAGTGTTAGTTTTGAGTAAAGTGAACGCAACAAAGCGAAAGGATTCGTCATAAATGCAGGTAGCACAGGAAATGGCTCAATTTGTTTAAAGCGTGCCTCTATCTTTGGATATCACCTGATGATACGTCAATAGGCAAGCTGCCAATTCCGTGAGCGCAGCTTGGTGGGTAGCAGTATACTCGGGTAAGTTCAAATGTTATCGTTATGGCAAATTAAGTTGCCGATCGCGTTCCTGTTGAATCCGTTTTTCTAAATTCGGGTCTTGTTGTCGCATTCTCAAAATTTCGTTATAGCGCTTATTGGAAAAACCCTCAGCTCTGATGAAACCTTCAGACTGCTTGCAGCAATTTTCCCAAATGTCTCTAACCACTCCGCTAAGTCCTTGCAGTGAGCAGTCAGGAATTTCAGGAACCGTTCCCCTGTTGTTTTTTTTGATTTCTTCGTAGGCTTGCTGGCGTGCTTTCTCAATTCGTATAGAAGCACGAACAAATCTTGTTAATTCTGCATCATCAACATTAGTCTTCTTAAAAGTGGCTTGAGCATAAGCTGAAGAGCTAAAGATGAAGGTATGGGAGTCTTGAGATAGCTCCGGTGCGATTCCAGAAAGTAAACCAATCGCAGCAAGCACTCCCACAATCAGGGATTGGGAGAAAATTCGGTTCAAGGAAGGTTGGAAACAGTAGGAATGCATGAATGATGATTCAGTATAATTGGGAGAAACAAGTAAACAAAACCTCTAGAGTCGGCTGGCAAAAATAACTGACCAGTAGATATTGTCCCTTCTACTCCTCTTCCCTCTCCTCCTCATCCTCGTGAAAACTGGTCACTGACTTTTACCAAGCTATACTAAGGGCTACTTGTCTTGAACTATTTTACGAAGCAAAAGTTCCTCACACAGCAGAGGAATTTTAATACCTCTTAGCTTATTTTTCAGGATTTGCCCTCATTCATCTCCCCATCCCCCCATCCCCTTTACCCGTCAATTGCTCTGTTGACCAAATACTAGGGCTTGCGTTCCACCTTTTGTTCCCAGCGAAATAGCCAAACCATCAGAGCAACAATGCCAATTTGTAGTGCTAGGTTGGGGAGAGCTGTAGTAAGATCTTTCCCAGCGGCTAACTGTGCCAGAAAAATAACTGCACCCACAAAACCGGAAGCACCGAAAGCAAGATAGATGAATTTTCTTAAACTCCGGTAGGGAGCTTTTACCTCTGCTTTGAGGCGTGCATATCTTTCTGGGCTGAGCTTTCGCGGGTTGATTTGAGGATTGTTGGAAGTTGATTTTGCCATCAATTTTCATTGAGTTGTGTATTTGCTATATTAGTAGCTTGATGCCGGTGTAGCTCAGTGGTAGAGCATTCGATTCGTAATCGAATGGCCAGCGGTTCAAATCCGCTCATCGGCTCTCAATTTCTTTCATCGGGACTGCCTTGTGTTTCTTCAGAGTCCCCAACTGGCGGCGATTGCCACCCCCTACGAATGAGAGAAACACTCCCTACTTTCTATTCCCAATTCCCAATTCCCTACTCCTTTGTTTCTTCAGAGCAACTGTGTCAGTTAAAGCAGTGTCAAACAGCAGCAAGTCAACTAACTGCTATTGCTGATACAACTAAATCTGTAGTTAGCTCACCTCTAGAAAGATTAAACATTAATACCCTATAAGCTTATTTGAAAAGAGTGCAAGATCTGGGTAAAACATTATTTCTCTCAAAATTCCCAATTCCCAATTCCCAAACCAATGAATAAAATTGACTTAGCCTTTACCTCTGCCTTAGAACAAGCACAACTCATCCGTACTAAAAAAATATCACCCTTGGAGTTAACGCAACTTTACCTAGAGCGAATCCAAAGGCTAGACTCCCAGCTAGGCAGCTTCTTCACCGTTGCTACAGAAACGGCTTTAGCAGATGCTAGAGCCAAAACCGAGCAGCTAAATCAAACTCAAGATACTGCTGAATTACCCCCATTTTTTGGCGTACCTACTGCCATAAAAGACATCACCGCTGTAGCTGGAATGCCCTTGAGTTACGGTGTACCTTTCCAAAAAGATAACATCGCTGACTACGATGATGGAGTCGTAACCCGCATCAAGCAGGCTGGATTCATTCTACTAGGCAAAACTGCCACCTCAGAAGTCGCTTCCTTGCCTTACACTGAACCTCCAGGCTTTCCTCCAGCAAGGAATCCCTGGAACCTCAACTACACTCCAGGAGGTTCTAGTGGTGGTGCTGCCGCCGCAGTGGCAGCTGGCTTATGTCCCATCGCTCAAGGTTCTGATGGCGGTGGTTCAGTGCGAGGTCCTGCTTTCTGTTGTGGTTTAGTAGGCATCAAGCCAGCGCGGGGGCGTATTTCCTTTGCCCCAGTAGGCGATCATCAAAATGGCATTGCCACTCATGGTAGTTTAGCTCGTACTGTTGCCGATGCTGCTGCCCTCTTAGATGTGATGTCTGGCTATATTACTGGTGACCCTTACTGGTTACCTGACCCAGAAATCTCCTTTCTCAATTCTACTCGCCAAGCTCTGTCTCAGTTAAGAATTGCCTTTTCTACTAACATTTCTATTGTCGGAGAAGCAGCAGAAATCTGTGGACAGGCAGTTAAGGAAACAGCACAGCGTTTAGAAGAAATGGGTCATATTATTGAACCAGGTTGTCCTGAGTTGAGCGGTTTAGCGGAACCATTTATCACAGTCTGGCAAGCAGGTGTCGCAGCAACAGGCATTCCTCCAGAAGCATTAAGTCCGATGAATTGCTGGATTGCTAGTCAGGTGGGTTCTGCTGGACAATATTTGCAGGCAGTTAGTCAAATGCAGTTAGTTTCCCGCCAGATTGTAGCGTTCTTTGATGCTTTTGATGTCCTAGTGCTGCCAACTTACATGCACCCGACAATTCGCCTTGGGGAATGGGCAGATTTAAGTCCACAAGAAACATTACAGAAAATCATTACTTGGATTGCTCCGTGTCCTCCCTTTAATGCTACTGGCTTGCCTGCTATTTCTATTCCTACTGGTTTCGACTCCAATGGTTTACCTGTGGGAATTCAACTAGTGGGACGTCCTGCTGCAGAAGCAACTTTGATTTCTCTGGCTGCTCAGTTGGAAACAATGCAACCTTGGAGTCAACATCGTCCAGCTTTTGCAGTCTAATCCTCTTTTGTCACTCTGGGAAAAATAAAAGCTTTACTGTGTAAGGGCTTCAGCTTTTACTCTGATGAGAGTGACAAAAGAGCACTAAATCAATCATGTTGATAAAAATAGCTCAAACAATACTCCATCGCCTCAAAGCAGCTTTTACAACTGTTCCGAGAATAAGTGATTGGGTATTTACACTATTACTATTTTTTGTCTTTGCCTTAATCTCTCTACCTCTTGGCTTTTTGAGCAATTTTTTATCTGTTGATCTGGCAGAAGTACCTTGGCCAAACTTAATCATTAAGGCAATTGTTTTATTAGTAGTACCTTCACTGGCAGAGGAATGTGTTTTTCGTGTCATGATGCTAAGTCATAAGTCAGAAAAATCCTCAATACAAAAAAAGTGGTTTTTAACTATTTTGAGCCTCACAGCATACGTCATTTACCATCCTTTAAATGCTTTAACACTATATAAAGCTGCCTATCCAACTTTTTTTAATTTAACCTTTTTGTTACTGACAACATATTTGGGTATTATTTGTAGTTGGATATACTTAAAGTCTGGCTCAATCTATCCTTCTGTTTTTATGCACTGGATAGTGGTTATAATCTGGTTATTTGTGTTTGGTGGATATAACATTTTACACTCTGGTATCGTTGATTAATAGGTAAGTTATTTTTGCGCCGCTCCTAACTTGAGATACTTGTCGAAGAAAGTTAAGACTAGCTTCTGGATATCTGGGTTATCCGTAAAACCCCCATGTCCACCACCAGTGACTACATGAAGAGTACTCTCTACTCCCGCTTGTTCTAAAGCAGTATGCAGACGTAGACTCTGGCTCAGTGGTACTATCTGATCGCGATCGCCATGAACAATTAGAAAAGGGCTGTCATCCTGGGTAACATAACTTATTGGGCTAGCTGCCCTAGCTTCTGCTCGTCTTTCTGGTAAAGGCCCTCCCACTAACATACTCTCCGGTGAGGTAGGACTGTTAGGGTCGAATTTAGTAGGATAGGCTGGATCGTTGAGGTGCAATAAGTCACTAGGACCAAAGAAATTGATAACGGCTTGTACCTCACTACTAAATTCGGTATTACCAGCATCCCCCTCAAACTCCTCGATATCCGCAGTTGTACCCAGTAATGCCGCCAGGTGTCCGCCAGCAGAAGCTCCTGCAACACCAATTCGCTGGGGATCAAAGCTATATTCTTCAGCATGAGCTCGAATCCAGCGCACCGCTGCCTTAACATCCTCAATCTGGGCAGGAAAGATGGCTTCTTTGGTGAAGCGGTAGTTGATGCTAACAATTGCATAGCCGTGGTTAGTCAAAAAAGGCTCAGGCATCAATTTCTTATTGCCACTCCTCCATGCACCGCCGTGTATCCAAAGAATCACGGGTACGGGCTCACTAACTTGCCTTGGTAGATAAATGTCAAGCAGCAAATTTTTATCCCCATAGCGAGCATAGGGGATGTCTTTGATGATACGCCTAGAGTCTGTTTTTAAAGCCTCGGAAACTTTTAACTTCAATAATTGCCTAGCGCTTTGAGAGTTTTGTGTTTGCGCTGAAGCCAATAACCAAAGTTGGGTGGGAAGTAGAACAGTAGCAAGAATTCCCAGTATGGTTTTTGTTTTGGGCAATAACCTGATTTTCATCAAAAAATGTGTGAGTGAAAACCTTAGCCTCAAATTTATACCATTTTTCAAAGACGATGGCTGACTTAATCAATCGAGGAAAGGTTCAGCTAGTCCTCCAATCCACAGGTCAAAACCGCCTGCACCAGGAGCTCCGAAGAAGAAGTTCCGCACATCTGGGAAGACAAAAAAGATTTATTGCTCCAGTATTACGCTTACTTCGTCCTTATCCAATTGTCCTACTCGGAGACTGAGAATTTCAAAGCGTCAAACTAGCGTCTTGGCTGTGTAGGTGGGGTGTAGACTTTGCGTTGCGCCAGAGAAAAATTACGTGTATTGAAGATGATGAACAAATTTATCAAGCGCTAAAAGACTTAGGAATTGAACCAGTAATTAAGATATAATTCTATACAAAAACAGCCATTTTATTAACTAGGAGCATGGGCTATGAACAAAGGAAAGTGGTGGATTTTATCTAATTCTATTTCTGTTTTATTTGTTGTCTTAATTAGTTTAATGTGGTTTTACTCTAGCAAGATACAGGAAGTAAATGAAGATCAATTAACAAATCAGTCTGAGGTAGATCAATATTTAGCTAACAAATTTCCTAATCTAACTCAAAAGCGTCTTCCAACTGGACTTTTTATTCAATCTCTCAAATTTAATAGTTCATCGGAGGTTAATGTTACAGGTTATATTTGGCAGCTTTATGAGCAAGAAAAATATCAAAATCTACCTGACAATGAGATTCCTGTGGGATTTATTTTTCCCGAAGCCGTAGACAGTGGCAGTAATCTCGGACCAAAATTTGCTTATCGAGAGCCATATGATGATAGTGAGGTTATTGTTTGGTATTTTGAAACAACCTTAAAACAGTCCTTTGATTATAAAAAATATCCCTTTGATTATAAGACAGTCTGGATTCGCATTTGGAGTCAAGATTTTCAGCGAGAAACTATTTTAGTCCCGATGCTGAAATCCTATAAATCTACGAAACAAGAAGATTATTTTGGCTTTGAACCGAGTATTGTTTTAGAGAATTGGACAATAGTGGACACTTTTTTCAATTATCGAAGTTTTAACTATGATACTCAATTCGGTATTTGGAATGATGCCAAAGAAATTCCCCCTGAACTTTATTTTAATCTAGTAATAAAACGCAATTTTATTAATTCATTTATTATTTTTATCTTACCCTTAATTATTATTGCTTGCCTCATTTTTGCGACTTTGTTGATGATCACGAAAGATGAGGAACAAGCTTCGATTTATGGCATGAATACCAGTGGGGTAATTGGCGTTTGTTCAGGGTTATTTTTTGTGGTTTTACTGTCTCAAGTGCAAATCCGAGAACAGTTTGCTGGCTCCTCAGTAGTATATGTTGAATTTTTCTATCCTTTAATGTATCTCACTTTGTTAGGGGTTTCAGTTAATTCCTTTCTCTTTTTTAACTCCAATAAAGAGAATAATCTTGTGCTTAAATGGATTAATTACGAAGATAACCTTATTCCCAAATTGCTTTACTGGCCTTTATTATTAGGTAGTGCGACCATAATCACAGGAGCAATCCTCTTACCTAAGCAGAAAAAACACACCTTTAATCCCAGCCAGGAGCAATCATTTTTGCCTGCAAAACAAGTAGCTGATGAGACTATTTTATTGCTAGAATATTTCGATTTAGAAAACCTGAACCAACCAACAAAACAAATCTATCAAACATTGCTGCCTAGATCTTCTTTTATCAGCTAAAGAATCCCTTCGACATGTTGAAATCAATCAGGTATTCTTATTTGTACAATATTACCTGTGTCTAATTAAAGCCCCTTAACTTCTGGTGCAGCTGATACTTTGTAGACAAGAGTAGCTTGAAGTTGAGAGTAAGGCTCCAGGGTGAAGTTCCAGGTACAGAAACCATTGTCATCGGCTTGCACACTATCTGTAGTATCATCTGCATCTACTTCAACTTTGACCTGCTCTAACTCAGAAACCGGCACCCGCTCCGTGGTTTTAATTACCCTCGCTTCTGCTCCAATATTGGAGAGAAATAACTTGGTTGTGGTGGTTAGAGTATTCCATTTAGTGAGATGGTCCTGTTTCTTTTTCTGAGTTTGAGTTCGTTGCACTCGCATTGCAGCATCCGAACCCCATCCCAAAGCAAATTTTTCTCCTGGTGCAATGAACATCACTGAGGTTTTGCCGATAAACTCCGAGGTACGGACTAAATCTACTGGTCCTGCGAGGATAGGGAACTCTGCTTTATTTGCCTGTTCACTCTTGAGGATAACCTGACAGGATAATTCTGGCATCAAGACATATTCCACTGGGGCTGGAGATTCAAAGGAGAAGATAGGAATCCGGTAGGGACACCCATCAGAAGGAATAGTTGCTTTAGTCGCAGGACGTAGATTGCGAACTTCTCCGCCGTCGTCCACACCAGGTACCTCAACTGTGCTAGGAGTTTGTTCCGTTGTCTGAGTTCCCTCCATTCCCAGTCCAGTGGTTTGAATTTCCTGATTCCAGGCTTGAATAATGAGCTGCTTGGACTTTTCTTTAATATTTAGTAGGTCATCTGTCAAGAATGGTGGTTCGGTGCCAAGGGAGGCGCGGGCAGTAGAAAAGACTAAATCAACCTCATGCCAATCTTCACCAGTATTTTGCCAGACACAACCATCACAACGAAATGAGAGAGTAGGCTGATCTTCTAAGAGCAAACGAGCTTGATGCCAAGGACGCCACATTGCATTAGGAACTACGTAGTCGAAGGTAATTTCGTATTCCCCTCCTTGAAGTATCATTAAATCGGCTTCGATGTAAGCAGTGTAGATGAGGTCGGGGCGTGAGAGAGCATTGATTTTAGCAATGAGGTCATTAATCTGCTGGCTGAGTTGTTCTTGAGTGTGATAGCTGCCTAAGATCTCCCCACGTAGCTGACGCAACTGCTGGAAGAGAGTTTGCAACTGCTCCCGCCAGGACTTGGGGTCAATTTGTCCCCAGACTGCATCTACAGGTAGTTCCGACAAGCCCTTTGCCAGGATGGCATTGATCCGCTCAAAGCAAGACTCTAAATGCTGGCGGTCTTCAGTGCTATGGTTAAAAGAATTGAAGAGCGATCGCAACTGTGCTTCCCAGTTTTTGATTTCCTCTGATCGTTCCTCCTCCTTCACCAACATGCGACGAGGAGTGCGAACATCATCAATCCTTGCTCCTGGATAGTCACCACAGAACTCAGCCCGCAGAGATTTATCCGCAAGCACCGGGGCAACTTTCTCTACCCTAACGCGCCACAATCCTGGAGTTAGGTTAGCCTTGCTCCTGCGCTGCACCAAAGCACGATCTTCTAAAAGTGTTACTTGAGCAACAGGTGCATCTATGATTAGTTCTTGAATTGCCTCTTTTGTCCGCTCAATTGCTGGCATGGTAGTAAGCTAAGACGCATTTAACTTGTCTAAAAAATTCCGAAATCCGAACTCACGTTAATATCATTAGATTGCGGCAAGAAGACCACAGGTAAAGTATAAAGTAACCTGAGGAGTGATAACAAATCCACTTTAGTGAACCGCCATATCAGAAAATGGTAATCTAATTTATTCAATTTATTGAAGGTGAGGGTCAAAATCTTTAATATAGCCACTGATTGCATTCAGTTAGACAGAAAATCCGTACAAAAAGATGACATCTGTGATTCAAAATTTCCAATCTCCCATCCAAAACCCCCTAGACTAAAGTCACAAATCAACCTAGAACTCGACAGGAGGGCTTGCCTTGACTGAAAATACAACTTCCCTCCAGACGAGCTCACGCAGCGAACTTCGCCAGTTGGTGCGCAGGCAAATGTTAATGTTGTTGGAGCAAGAAAACCTTCAGGGGGCAAAAGCTCTGCTAGTACCAGTGCAACCAGTAGATATTGCTGAAGCAATTGAAGGGTTGCCAGAAGCAATGCAAGTGATAGCTTTCCGTCTATTATCCAAAAATGAGGCAATTGAAGTTTATGAATATCTAGATTCTACTGTCCAACAGACGTTGATCGAGGAGTTCAAGCGTCAGGAAGTTCTTGAGATTGTTGATAAGATGTCCCCTGATGACCGAGCACGGTTATTTGATGAATTACCCGCAAAAGTTGTCCGGCGTCTGTTGTCAGAACTGAGTCCAAAAGAACGCCAAACTACTGCCTTGTTGTTAGGTTATGAGGAGGACACAGCTGGGCGGATTATGACGCCTGAATATATTTCTCTTAAAGAGAACTTAACTGTTACCGAAACGCTAGAGCGGATTCGCAGCTTAGCGAATGCTTCAGAAATTATCTATTATCTCTATGTTACGGATAACTCTCGGTGCTTAACCGGAATTGTTTCACTGCGAGATTTAGTGCTGTCCTCACCAGAGAAAACCCTAGGGGAAATTATGACTCGCGATGTGGTTAGTGTCCCCACTGATACCGATCAAGAGGAGGTAGCTCGCCTAATCCAACGCTATGATTTATTTGCTCTGCCAGTTGTTGATAAGGAAAAACGATTAGTGGGGGTTGTGACAGTAGATGACGTTATTGACATCATACAGCAGGAAGCAACAGAAGATATCTATGCTCTGGGCGGCGGTGTGCAATCGGGGGGTGACAATTATTTTCAAACGAATTTGTTAACAGTTGCTCGTAGACGGGTTCTCTGGTTGTTTGTCTTGCTATTTACTAACGGTGTCACCAGTACCATTATCCAATCCCAAGGGGATATCTTAAAGCAAGTGGTACTACTAGCAGCATTTATTCCCCTACTTACCGGTACTGGAGGTAATGTTGGTGCTCAGTCTTCAACAGTAGTAATTCGCGGCTTAAATACTGATGAGATTCGTGACTTGGGTACAGTCCATGTTATCTTGCGAGAGGCTCTAGCTGGGGCACTTCTAGGGACAATTCTTGGAACAGTAGCAACGGTATGGGCTTATTTACTGCTACAAAATTGGAATTTTTTAGCTCCCTTCTCTCTTCAACATGGTTTTATTGCCTTCTGTGTGGGGATTAGTCTCATTGCGATCGCAATTCTTGCCTCTGTTGCTGGTTCAGCATTACCGTTTTTGTTCCGCTCCCTTGGCTTAGATCCTGCCTTGATGTCCGCACCGTTTATCACCACAGCAGTTGATGTTTTAGGCGTGCTGATTTATTTTAATATTGCCAGAGTGATGCTGGGACTTTAAAATCTGTCCCAGTAAAGTAGGAAATAACTATTATCGTTCTTTGTTGACAAGTTGAGCATCGTCGGAACTTATTGTTGCTCGTAGGCTAAAATCTGCTCCACAAATTTTTGATGATCGACCACAGGTTTGGGGATGTGCTCATCCGCACCGCTCATTTTCAGCAGGTTTTCAGGATCTGTGATTTCAGCTGTGACTAGAATAACCGGTAAGTGAGCGGTTTGAGAATCACTTTTGAGCATTTGAGTGATCTTGATACCATCTACTGGCTTACCTTGGTAGTAACTATTGCTCAAAGAAACATCCATCAAGATAATATCGGCTTCCCCAGACTGAGCAATTTGCATCACCTCCAGCACATCTTCACTATGCTTGACGACTAAACCAGCTTTTTTGGTCAAAATCTTCTGAAACACTAGCCAGTTGATTGGATCATCTTCTACAATCAAAATTTTCTTCATTTCTAAACATCCTGATAATATCGATTATCTAGATATTTCCAGTATTACAACTGGGGGTTAGCTCAGTGTTTGGGTCATGTTTGAGTAATGTTTGGGTTGTGTGAGTTGGCAATATAACTTTACAAAATGTAATATTAAGTTTGCTTGAACCCCAATAATTTAGGAGAGATGCCAAGAGATTTTTATCATGGGTAATTAGACGAACTTGACAAGAAGAAAGCTTAATCGCCAGTGATGACTAAGCAATCACTCCGAGCATCTATAGAAGGTCTGAGAAAGGCTCACAAAGCATTCAATCGTACAGAATTGACCCAAGAACAGCTTGCCGAGGAGGTAGCTTGCTCTCGCCAGCCAGTTTGGAAATTTTTCAAAGGCGAGCCTGTTAGACGTCACATTTTCCGGGAAATTTGCCATTGCCTGGATCTCGAGTGGGAAGAGATTGCCACTCGAGATCCAGAAGAAGAGCAAGAAACTAAGGCTGATATTGATTCGCTAGTGCAAGAGGTGCGAGAAAAGTTGCACTCCAGCGTGCAACAACGGTGTGGCACCATGCGAGTCTTGGATATGCGCAGTCCCATTGACTTAATTGATATCTACACTCATGTCCACATTTTGGAGAAAATTCCCAATCACCGTCACCTAGAAATTGCAGATGTATTGCAAGGTTGCACTCCGGAAAACTTTGATGGCTTTGTGCTTGGCAGAGTAGCTGAGAAACGTGTACTAGGTCTAGAGGCAGTAAAACGCTACCCTAAGCTTATGGTATTGGGAAAACCGGGTTCAGGCAAGACCACATTTTTGAAGTATCTGACTATTCAATGTAACGAGGGTAAGTTTCAAGGTCATCTTGTACCGATTTTCCTCACCCTCAAGGACTTTGCCGAAGCAGAAACAAACCCGAACTTACTCGCATATATCACTGAGTTCTGTGCTAATTGTGATGTTAATCACGCTCAAGTTAAGCAACTTTTACAACAGGGTAGATTAATGATCTTACTTGATGGACTTGATGAAGTTGCAGATGCAGATAATAGTCGAGTTCTCAAGCAAATTCGCGATTTTTCTGACCAGTTTCACACTAATCAGTTTGTGCTGACTTGTCGCATTGCAGCACGAGAATATACCTTTGAAAAGTTTACTGAAGTAGCAGTTGCAGATTTTGATGACGAGCAGATAGCTATCTTTACCCACAAGTGGTTTAAACATCAAGACCCAGATAAAGCGGATAGATTTATGCAAAAGCTGGACAACAATCAGCCAATTAAAGAACTAGCAACTAATCCGCTGTTATTGACTCTGTTGTGCTTAGTGCTGCAAGAGACAACTGATTTTCCGTCTAATCTTTCTGAACTGTACAAAGAAGGTCTAGATGTTCTACTGACAAAATGGGATATGACGCGCAATATTCAGCGAGATCAGGTCTATCAACAGCTATCGCTCCAACATAAGCAAGATTTACTTGGTAAAATCGCCCTGAAAAATTTTGAGCAAGGAGACTACTTCTTTAAGCAAAAAGAGTTAGAGTATCAAATTGCAGATTATTTTCACAACTTACCTGAATTTCAGGAATTGCAGTTCAGTAGTGAGGCAGTGCTTAAATCTATCGAAGCACAACATGGATTATTAGTAGAACGGGCAAAGGGATATTATTCTTTCTCACATCTGACATTTCAAGAGTATTTCACTGCTAGAGAAATTGTTGCCAATACTAATACCCAGACTTTGAAGCAACTGGTTAGCCATATCACTGAACCACGCTGGCGAGAGATCTTTGTGCTAGCAGTTGGTATGCTCAGAAATGCCGATGAACTGCTAGAGCTGATGAAGCAAAAAGTAGATAAACTGATTGGCTCAGATGAAAAATTGCAGCAAGTTTTAATCTGGTGCCATCAAAAATCTTTGTCAGTTAAAGTTCCCTACAAACCAGCAGCAATCCGAGCCTTTTACTTTGCTCTTTCTGCTGTGCGGGCATTTTATTTTGCCCTTTCCCTGGCATTTGATGTTGAGCGTCAACGTGCTAGTGTCTTTTTATTTGCCCGTGCCTTTGACCCTGCTTTAAACTATGAACGTATCTTAGAACTTGACCGCACCCTAACTCGTACCCTGATCTTTGCTCGTGCTTGCGATTGCGATTCCTATGTCTATACCTTTGCTCTGTATGCTTTTTATGCTTGCGATCATGCTCTTGCCTTAACTTTTGAAACTAGACTAAAACAAGCACTAAAACAGCTCTACAACCAGCTACCTGATCCAGATGCAGCAGAAGAAAGCCTAAAGTTCTGGTGGCAAGCTAATGGTCCAACTTGGGCAGAAAAATTACGAGAGGTCATGATTGAGCATCGCAATATTGGTTACAATTGGGGGTTTAATGACGAGCAAAAGGAGATACTAAATCAGTACAATAGTGCCAATCAGCTGCTAGTAGATTGTTTAAATAGTGATTGTTATGTGAGCAGTGAGATTCGACAGGAGATAGAAGATACCTTGTTATTGCCCAAAGCTGAGATTGAAAATAGGAAGCAGCGGAAGGGGTGAGGGAAAAAAGGTTTGGAGAGTTTGGGGAGTTTGGGAAGTGTGGGAGGTTTTTTGAGATACTTGGCTAGAAATCCTACGCATAATGAAAGTTCAGGTAAATCCTACTAATGCTGCAAGGTTTCAGTTCGTTAAACTTCTCAAAACAATGGCTGTATCTACAAAAAAACCTTTACTCAACTATATCGATGGGGAGTGGTGTGCCTCCCAAGGAACAGAATTGCTAGATGTGGTGAATCCTGCCACAACTGAAGTTCTGAGTCAGGTTCCTTTATCCAGAAAAAATGATGTCGAGTTGGCTGTAACTTCTGCTGCAGCTGCTTTTTCTACTTGGCGTCGCACTCCACCAACAACCAGAGTACAGTACTTATTCAAGCTCAAATTTCTCCTAGAAGAGCATCTAGAAGAGTTATCCAGCACGATTACCGACGAATGCGGTAAAACTTTGGCGGAATCGAAAGCAGAACTGCAAAGGGCAATTGAGAATGTAGAAGTTGCTTGTGGCATTCCTACCCTGATGCAAGGTTATAACCTTGAAGATATTGCCCGTGGGATTGACGAGATTATGATTCGTCAACCAGTAGGAGTAACCGCAATTATCACTCCGTTTAATTTTCCTGGGATGATTCCCTTCTGGTTTTTGCCCTATGTGATCGCTTGCGGCAATACTACAATTGTTAAGCCTTCGGAGAAGGTTCCTCTAACCATGCAAAAGGTTTTTGAGTTAATCGAACAGACTCAATTACCTAAAGGGGTGGTGAATTTGGTGAATGGAGCCAAGGAGGTAGTGGATGGACTTCTAGAACATCCGCAAATTCGCGCGATTAGCTTTGTTGGTTCTTCCCCTGTAGCCAAGTATATTTACAGCCAAGCAGCAGCCTTTGGTAAGCGGGTGCAATGTCAGGGAGGAGCCAAAAATCCGATTATTATCCTACCAGATGCAGATCAATCGATGACTACACGCATTACTGCTGATAGTGCTTTTGGCTGTGCTGGACAACGCTGCTTAGCTGCTTCTGTAGCTGTAACTGTAGGAGAAGCTCGTGATTGGTATCCAGATGCGATCGCTTCTGCTGCTAGTAATAGGGTAGTAGGTTATGGCAGGGATGAAGGGGTACAAATGGGACCAGTGATTACCAAACAAAGTCAAGCTCGAATTGAAGGGTTAATTCAACAAGGAATCGATGAAGGAGCAACAACCTTAGTAGATGGACGACAAGCCCAGATTGCTGGTTATGAGCAGGGTAACTTTATTCGACCGACTATTTTGCAACATATTAACCCCAAAAGTACCCTTGCCCACACAGAAATCTTTGGTCCAGTGTTAGGTTTAATGCACTTGGAGACTATTGAGGAAGCAATACAGCTGGTAAACAGTAGTCAATGGGGTAATATGGCTTGTCTGTTCACCAACAGCGGTGCCGCAGCACGGCAGTTTCGCTATGAAGCGGAGGCGGGGAATATTGGTATTAATATTGGAGTAGCAGCACCAATGGCTTTTTTCCCTTTTAGTGGCTGGAAAGATAGCTTCTTTGGGGATTTACATGGTCAGGGTAAGCAAGCAGTGGAGTTTTTTACCCAAACGAAGGTTATAGTTGAGCGTTGGCCTCAGGAGTGGTCTCGGCAGTTTTGAGCAGGGCAGATTTTGTAGATAAGCTATTGCAATACATCTTCACACTTTGGAAAGGATGTAACGGAATTTTGGGCGGGTTGCGCCCCAAAATTCTACTTTACTATTGACGCAGCTGAAAGCTCCGCACTTTAGTGCTCCAGATGAAAGCAAGGTAGCGCTTTTAAGCGCCGTGTGCTACAATATTATCATGCATTGACCACGATAAATGTTAGTTTACGAAGCCAAGTTAAAAGGTAAACAA
>Ga0207422_1000897_pt1 | contig 76495 bp, 49 predicted proteins | sample MarCyaLeptolynsp_FD_187757 | JGI IMG/M metagenome (GOLD analysis project Ga0207422, IMG submission 187757) | Marine cyanobacterial communities from Panama - species 1 Leptolyngbya sp. (SPAdes) | ecosystem: Environmental > Aquatic > Marine > Unclassified | place: Panama: Panama City | collected...
TGCGGGGGCGACTGTTACCCCACGACTTTCCCAAGTGGAAAACTGTTTATCATTACTTCCGGCAATGGCGCGATGATGGCACCTTAGAACAAATCAACCAAAAGCTCTATGAATGGGAGCGTACAGCTGGTCACAAACGCCCCCCTCACCCAGCTATGGAGTGGTGGATAGCCAGTCAGTGGATACAGCCCCGATCATTGAGCGCGATGTGGGCATTGACGGCAACAAGAAAGTCAAAGGACGTAAGCGTCACATCATGGTGGATAGTCTAGGGTTATTACTCGCGGTTGTCGTTACGGCGGCCAATGTCCCTGATTCTTGGGGGTTACGCCTTCTGTTGGAGAAGACTCAATCGTTGAACCTCAGCAAAGGAGCGTCTCTATCTCATTTATGTCGATGGCGGTTATCGAGGGGCCGAGTTAGTGCGGTGGGTGATGGATAGATTTGGCTGGATATTAGAACAAGTGCTGCGTCCCCTACAAACCCGAGGGTTTACTCCCTTATCCCGAAGATGGGTTGTGGAGAGAACTTTTGGATGGTTCTATTGGTGTCGTCACTTGAGTCGAGATTATGAGTGTACTACCCAGAGTGACGAGGCTTGGATTTATCTGGCTTCTATTCGCCTTCTACTGAGGCGACTTGCGTAACTTTTCGACTTTTCAGACATCCTCTCAAAATCGATGAAAGACTGACAATCTAGTCCTTCTGAACTCTGAATTCTGAATTCTGCATTCTGAACTCCGCATAGTGGTACTAGATATTGAAGAGGAACATGGATATAGTTTGCTCTATCAAGCACAATGAAAAATTTCACTTTTTTGAGGCTGATTACTTTACATTTATGCTTAATTTATCTAGAGAAGATAACCTCCCTGAGTCTTTTAGACATGGAATTGTAAGTATAAAGTCTGAGGAGGAAGTGAATCACTATATATCTTTTCTAAAGCATTTCAAGCTTGATTTTGACGAAATACAGAGAGATTATGAAAGTTTATCAAGTAATGAAAAGATCGAGTCCGATTTTTGCTTTTTTCCTACAATTCTAATCGACTTTAAAGAGAAAAAATTTTATTCATCACATCCTGAATCATCCTATCTAGGATTTGAAAGATATTTGCTAGACGACTGGCAGTATGTAGAACAAAGCAATGTTATTACTCTTATTCCATCACACGAAGAGTACTGGCATGGTTGGGATATCCCAAATAGTTCAATTGCTAAGAGAGGATCGGTATCTTAGGAAACCAAACTCAACAGCTTATTCTTCGTCGCGTCTCGAGACTAAGATTGGTCGGGAACAAAGGGAACAACGTTGTGAAAATGATCGTAGTCAATGGCGCGATCGCCATTGGTTTGAGCCGTTACCACATCCACAAAGCGCTGGTTCCAGAGAATATTTTGGGCAAAGTACACTTGACGCGCGTGAATGGTTTGCGAAACTGTTTCATCGAACCCCATGAGGATAACCACCAGTTGAGCGCCAGCATTGGCGAGCATCTCTCCTGTTTTCCCATACAGGGGGCTACTTTCATCAATGGGGTGCATAATCGTCCAACTCAAGAAGAAAAGTGGGGTACTAGAGCGCGTCAGTTTGAGGTCGTAAAGTCGTCGAAGCGAGTGACCTTCGGGAGTAATTTCGGGGAGGAGAATAATGGCTCGCCGAACGGATGGAAAGCGTCTATCCTCAAGAACCGGGATACGACCCCAAGGCTGCCAAGAGCGCAATCGTACAGTATCCAGGCACCACTGCCATTCGACTCCCCGATGCCCTCAGAGGCGATAAAGCTGACAAATGGGCCTTAGTGAGCTTAGAAGCCTCGGCGTTTGAAGAGATGAATGACTGGGATGTGGGTTTTAGCGAAGCCTTTCAAAGAGCCGCATTAACGTTCGATCGCTTCAGCCATCAGCGCCTGACGGCGGGGGGGATGGGGAAACTTTTCATTGAGCATTGAACATTTATCAATTCTGAATTCTGAATTCAGAACTCTGAACTCCGATCGCGATCGCAACGGTTCGCAACGTTGAGGTTTAAACTCGCAATAAGCGGTTCAGAAGATTCCCATGAAGCAGTTTCGCACGGCCTCTCCGATAGCTTTTACCCCGATCCCAATCCTTCTCATCGTTGCTGGCTATGCGGGGAATTATTTTAAGATTCCCTTTGGTTTTAGCGTCGATTTTCTCTTCGGCAGTATTGCTGTGTTGATCGCGGCACACCTGTATGGCGTGGCTTGGGGCGTAGCCGCTGCTGCGATCGCCGGCTTGCACACTATCTTTATCTGGAATCATCCCTACGCCTTTATTATCTTTACCCTGGAAGCTGGGTTTGTGGGCTGGGGACTGCACCGTCGCACGCCCAATCTCTTGCTCTTGGATGCGATTTATTGGCTGGTGTTGGGCATTCCCCTTATTGGGCTGTTCTACGGTGTTTTTCTCAAGCTCGATCTTCTTCCCACAGCCACGATTTTGGTCAAACAGCCAGTTAATGGCATTTTTAACGCGCTCATTGCGAACCTTCTCATTACCTATACTCCCCTACACCGGCTGTCAGCTCGCAGCAGTGTCGTCACCAATCTTTCTTTTGAGCAAACCCTTCTCAATCTATTAGTGGCTTTTGTTGTTTTCCCAGCATTACTGCTCGTCAATTGGAATAATCGGGATGCGCTCCAGCACGAAGAGCAGCTTGTCGAGATGACACTGCAATCCGCAGCAACTGATTTGGCTGCAGAAATTGATTTTTGGTATCGGCAAAGCTTAGAGGGTCTTCAGGGACTGGCTGAGAGTACCGATCTTGCACAGGGAGACCGTTCGCCATTGCAACAGCAAGCCCAACTTGTCCAACAAACCTTGCCCCTGTTCGGACAAATTTATATCCTCGATAATGAAGGACGCGCGATCGCAAAAGCTCCGTCTTTTGCCAGTCTCGATTTAGGCAGTCGGGATGCTGAGGCCTTAAAAAAATTAAAACAACCTCAACTGTTGCAACTGTCGCTCGCAGATGAGGCTCGAAACCAAGGAATCGTTCAATCGGTTCCAATTTTGCGAGGCAATCGCTTAGCCGGACAAGTTCTAGGGGAACTCAACATCAACTTCATTCACCGCCTATTGCAAGCCAACAACTACACTCTAAAACTCGACAGCACCTTCTTTCTAGACAACCGCGCGATCGCCACCACGCGAACCGACTTCAAGCTCAAACGCCCCTTCGATCGCACCGCACAAAACGGGCAACTACGCCCCCTTAACTCCGACGTTACCCACTGGCTACCCATTCTGGAAGGAAAACCATCCCTCATTCGCTGGAAGCAATCCGTTTACTTCAAAGAAGTCGCGATCGGCAGCAATATGCCCTGGACGCTGGCTCTCGAAGCTCCTGCTGCCCCTCACATTAGCTATCTGCAGAAGCTCTATCTCAAAAGTCTAGCGACCTTGCTCGCGATCGCGATCGTTGCCATCTTCCTCGCTAATGCTCTCAGCCGACGCTTAGTTCAACCCATCCTAACTCTCGCCCACGTCACCGCAAATCTTCCGGACAAACTTCTAGAACATCAATCCATTCACTGGCCGCGTCGCTCCGTCAGAGAAATTAACGCCCTCGTTGCCAACTTCCAGATGATGGCTGAAACGCTCAAGCAAAAATTCCAGGAAATTCAGCAAACGAGCGCGCAACTCAGCCAAGCCAAGGAAGCAGCCGAAGCCGCAAATCAGGCCAAAAGTACTTTCATTGCTAGCATGAGCCACGAACTGAGAAGTCCCCTCAATGCAATTCTCGGTTTTGCTCAAATTTTGACCCGCTCCCAAGGTCTTTCCCCAGAATATAAAGAAAATATCAGCATTATTGCTCGCAGTGGCGAACATCTACTTGCCCTCATCAACAATGTTCTCGATCTTTCCAAAATTGAAGCCGGAAAAACAACCCTAAACTCTCAAAATTTCGATCTTCATCGCCTGCTTGACGATTTAGAGGATATGTTTTCCCTCACCGCCGAAGACAAAGGGTTGCAACTCCTCTTTGAGAGAGACGTCGATGTCCCTCGCTACATTCGCACCGATGTTGTTAAACTTCGCCAAGTTCTGATTAATCTCATCAATAACGCCCTCAAATTTACAGAGAAAGGTCAAGTGATGGTGAGAGTTCGGGGAACAGGGAACAGGGAACAGGCAATAGGCAACAGGCAACAGGTTAAAAATCCAGGAAATACCCTTCCAAAAACTGAAGGTTTCTCCCCATCTCCCCAATTCCCCATCTCCCCAACGCTCGACTCCCAACTCCCCACACCCTACACCCTCCACTTCGAGGTTGAAGACACTGGAGCCGGTATTGCACCGGAAGAGCTAGATCGGCTCTTTGAAGCCTTCAGTCAAACCGAAACCGGCAAACAAGCGCAAGAAGGGACGGGTTTGGGTTTGCCCATCAGCCGTCAATTCGTCAAACTGATGGGAGGCGATCTGACAGTTCGCTCTCAAGTCGGCAAAGGGACGACATTTCTTTTTGACATCTCCGTCGAGATAGCCGATGCTGCCGATTTCCAATCTCGTCAGACCCAGCATCGCATCATTGCGATCGCTCCCCACCAACCGAACTATCGTATCTTGATTGCTGATGACAAGCCGATCAATCGCCAACTGCTACTCAAACTGCTTAATCCCTTGGGTTTTGAACTCAAAGAAGCGAGTAACGGACAAGAAGCACTGGACATTGCACAGCAGTGGCAACCCCACCTGATTTGGATGGATATGCGAATGCCCGTGATGAACGGCTACGAGGCAACGCGACAGATTAAAGCAACCCCCCAAGGGAAAGCCACCCAGATTGTGGCGCTGACAGCAAGCGTTTTTGAAGAAGAGCGCGCGGTGGTTCTGGAGGCGGGGTGCGATGACTTTCTCCGCAAACCCTTTCGAGCTGACGATATTTTCAAGATGATGGGCGATCGCTTGGGGGTGCGATACATCCGCGAAGGAGAAACTTCAACTCAAGTCCAAGTTACATTGGAAGAAGAGACAACTGTAACAGCCGATGCGATCGCGCAACTGCCACCCGCTTGCGTCGCCCAGCTCAAACAAGCAATTCTGACCGGAAACTTAGAGGTAATGGCTGACTCGCTTGAAAACATCCGAACTGACAACGAACCCCTCGCACGCGCGATCGAAGAGCATCTCAACCGCTTTGAATACCAGCAAATTTTGCAGTTAATCCCGGAAAATTAGGCAGAGGAGAGAATGGATGAGCGAGCTTCAATTCCCCGATTACCAAGGTAATATTCTCGTCATTGACGATACCCCCGCCAATTTAAAGCTCTTAAGGAACCTTCTATCGGAAAAAGGCTATCAAGTTCGACCAATGCCCAGCGGAACCCTCGCTTTGGAAGGGATTCATCTCAACTACCCAGACTTAATTTTACTGGATATCAATATGCCAGAGATGAATGGTTACGACGTTTGTCAGGTTCTCAAAGCCGATGAAAGAACCCGAGACATTCCGGTGATTTTTATCAGCGCGATCGATGACATCTTCGACAAGATCAAAGCCTTTGAAGTCGGGGGAGTGGACTACATCACCAAACCTTTTCAGGTCGAAGAAGTTTTGGCACGGGTGAGAACCCATCTCACCCTCTCGGGCCTGCAAAAAATGCTACAGGCAACGACTAACTGGCAAGACAAGCAACTGGCCGAACAAAACGCCCAACTTCAGGAAGTGAATCAGCGTTTGGAGCAGGCCAATCAACAACAAATTGCCTTGAATCAAGAACTCCAAAAGCAATTGCAAAAACTCGAACAAACTCAACTTCAGCTCGTCCAAGGCGAAAAGATGGCAACGCTGGGTCAACTGACGGCTGGTGTCGCTCACGAAATTAATAACCCAGTCAACTTTATCGCAGGCAATCTAACTCATACCGAGGACTATGTTGCCGATCTCATTCATCACCTCCGACTTTATCAAAAGCAATTTCCCAATCCGGAGCCAGCGATTGATGAGAATGCAGACAAGATCGATCTAGAGTTTGTCTTGGAAGATTTACCTAAAACGATTGCTTCGATGAAAAAGGGAACAAGCCGAATCCGCAGTATTAGCACGTCTTTGCGGACATTCTCGCGCGCAGACACAGAGGATAAAGCAGCATTCGATATTCACGATGGGATTGACAGCACCTTAATGATTTTGCAGCATCGGCTGAAAGCCAACGATAATCGCCCGGCAATTCAGATCGTCAAAGAATATAGCAATTTGCTTTTGGTTGACTGCTTTCCCGGACAGCTCAACCAAGTTTTTATGAATATTATTGCCAATGCGATTGATGCTCTAGACGAATACAGTCAAGAACGCAGCTATGAAGAGATAGAACGCCACCCCAACCAGATTGTGATTCGCACGGAGTTTTTCCGCGAGGGAAGAGCGCTCCCAACTCCTCATGTTGTGATTCGGATCGCTGATAATGGCAAGGGAATGTCAGAAACCGTTAAGCAAAAGATATTCGAGCATTTGTTCACGACTAAATCTGTGGGCCAGGGGACGGGTTTGGGACTCTCAATTGCCCGCCAAATTGTTGTCGAAAAACACGGCGGAACGCTAGAGATTCAATCGGAACTGGGGAAGGGAGCCGAATTTGCGATCGCGCTGCCGCTAGAGGAAATATCCCCCTAAAACCCCCGCGCATCTACTCTTTGCGCCCGCGGGCTGGATTGTCTCGTCCCGCAACGCTTTCAATCGCTTCGATGACAGCTTGAGAAGCGGCAATAATATCTCGCTCTTCTCCTCCCAGGTACAAGCGTCCAAAACTGCCGACGGCTGAAACCTGCAAAATATTAATTTGCGCGGCCTTCTCCGCTTCATTAGCCGCCAGTGCCGCATAGGCAGCCGGTTCCACCTCAAAAACATACAGCGTTTGTCCCGCTAACATCATTTGCCCGCGACTGGTACGGTTAATCAATTGAGCTTGGTGGGCATCGAGGTTGCGAATAATTTGGCTGGAAACCACGCGAGGTTTAAGACAGTCTCTTTCGCTGACTCCCAATGCATCCAAAATAGCCCGTCCGGCCGTTCGGACTTCCCCTTGACGGCCGGCATGAATTTCCAAAAGTCCGTAGAGGCGTTCGACCATCTGCACCCCAGGACGTACCGCTGTAGACTTGAGAGCAATATCAGTAATACGGTTGATTTCAATGCCGGGGGAAATCTCAATCCACAGGGAGGTATCGCCCGGTACGGGCAAGAATCCTAATGCAACTGTTCCCAAATACGCCGCGTGCTGAGGCTGTAAGTTGTCTAAGTAAACGTAACTTCGCAGTTCGATTCCCAAGATTTAATTCTCCGTTTGACTCATCACACAGCAATTCATTGTTTGAATCCAAACTATTGAAACATACCAGAGGTTAGGGGTTCAGGGTTCAGAGTTCAGAGTTCAGAGTTATGAGTTATGAATTTCTCCCCAATTCCCCAATTCCCAAACTGATGACTGTTGACCGATCGCTGAAGATCCCCTGCCGGCCGGCGCTGATTTCAGGTCACGGATCGCTGTATCCTAGGTGCTTGTAGGCGGCTTCTGTGACGACGCGGCCTCGGTGGGTGCGGTTGAGGAAACCGATTTGGAGCAAATAAGGTTCGTAGACTTCTTCGATGGTTTTAGAGTCTTCGCCGGTGGCTGCGGCTAAGGCTTCGAGTCCGACCGGGCCGCCTTTAAACTGTTCGATCGCGGCGCTTAACACGAGGCGATCGGTCCAATCTAAACCGCAGGAGTCTACGTTAAAGAGATCCATGGCTTTGGCAGCAAGATCTTGGTTGATGGAGTCGATTTTTTTGACTTGAGCGTAGTCTCGAACGCGCCGCAGCAGGCGGTTGGCAATGCGAGGGGTTCCTCTGGCCCGACGGGCAATTTCTTCGGCCCCATCTGAGGTGACGGGGGCTTTGAGCAATTCGGCGGTACGCCGGACAATGAGGGTTAATTCGTCGAGTTCGTAGAAGCGCAGTCGTTGAATAAGTCCGAAGCGATCGCGCAGCGGCGAGGTGAGGGAGCCAACTTTGGTGGTCGCCCCCACTAGGGTGAAGGGAGGAAGGGGAATGCTGCGCGTCCTCGCGGTTTGTCCTTTGCCGATGGTAATGTCGAGACGGCAATCTTCCATCGCAGGATAGAGCAGTTCTTCGGTCATGCGGTTGAGGCGATGAATCTCGTCGATGAAGAGAACATCTCCGGGTTTGAGGTTAATGAGAAGGCCGGTGATATCTCTGGGGCGTTCGAGAGCTGGGGCTGCGGTAATCTTGCAGTTTACCCCCATTTCTGTCGCGAGAATCAAGGACATGGTGGTTTTGCCGAGTCCGGGAGGGCCATACAGCAGCAGGTGATCGAGGGCCTCTCCTCGCGATTTAGCAGCCGCGATCGCGATTTCGAGAACTTCTTTTAAATCTTTCTGCCCGATATAATCGGCTAATCGCTGAGGTCGAATCGATTCCTCTTTCCCTCCGGCTTCGTCCATTCCCGCTGTCGCCAAGAGCAAGCTTTCTTCTTCGGAAAGTTGGGGTTGGTGCGATCGCTTTCCTTTCTTTTTTCTCGAACCCGTTGTTTTACCAGAGGAGAAATTCGATTGATTTGACGAGCGTTTGATTGCCATTATTTGAGGGTTTGCGGTTTGCACTCAGTTCTAGAGCTATCTTACCGAGTCAAGAGTTCGGAGTTCAGAGTTCAGAGTTATGGGTTCAGAATTCAGAGTTGATAAATGATCAATGAAAAGTTTCCCCAATTCCCCCATTCCCTAATTCCCCCAGACCCCACACCCCCGCCGTCAGGCACTCCCGTCTCCTCACCTTTTTCACCTATGACCAATAACTCTTCCTCTCCCAGCGAACCGTTTCGTAGTAGCTACACGCTCAATCTCCCAGCCATTCTTCAGCAGTTGAATCTCAGCCTTGTTGTCTCGACCTACCAAGCTGGGAAAGTCATTCTCGTTCGCGTAGATGGCGACAAAATCAATACTCACTTTCGCCTCTTCAACAAGCCAATGGGTTTGGCGGTTAATCGCACGCGCCTCGCGATCGGCACTGCTTATGAGGTGGTTGAACTTTACAATATGCCTGCGGTTGCCCAAAAGCTGGAGCCGGCGAGCAAACACGATGCTTGCTACATTCCTCGCAACCTTCACGTTACGGGCGATATTGACGTTCACGAGATGGCTTGGGTAGATGAGGAATTGTGGGTTGTCAATACCCAATTTTCTTGCCTTTGTACCCTCGACCCCGCCTATAGCTTTACCCCTCGCTGGCGACCGCCGTTTGTGAGTGCGTTGGGGATGGGCGATCGCTGTCATTTAAATGGTTTGGCGATCGCGAACAATCAACCTCGCTACGTCACGGCCTTGGGAAGCACCGATACTCCCCAAGGGTGGCGAGAGAATAAGGCCCGAGGCGGTATTCTCGTGGATATTGAAAGTAACGAGATTGCGTGTCAGGGTCTCTCGATGCCCCACTCTCCCCGCTATTATGATGGCAAGCTCTGGGTTTTGGAGTCAGGCGAAGGGAGTTTAGCCGTGGTCGATCTCGCAACGGGAAAATGGGAAACCGTTGCCCAATTTCCAGGGTTTACGCGCGGTTTAGAGTTTTATGGCCCGCTCGCGTTCATTGGCCTCTCTCAAGTTCGAGAAAGCGCTGTCTTTAGCGGCATCCCTATTGCCGAGCGCCTAGCCGAGCGAAATTGCGGGATTTGGGTTTTCAACATCCAAACGGGCGAAACTGTCGCTTTCCTGCGCTTTGAAGATGCCGTCCAGGAGATTTTTTCGGTAGGAGTTCTACCCGATATCCACTTCCCTGAAATTCTCGAAGGCGATGAGGAGCGCTTAGCTCACTCCTATGCTTTACCCGACGAGGCCCTCAAAGATGTTGCTAATCAGTGATATTTTGTCATGTTCTGGCGCAGAAAAAATTACACTATCCCGACCGGCACTCAACACGACTTTGAAGGTTAGATAATTTTTGATACAACTTCCTCCATACTCCTCAAACCTATGCAATTTGCACCGCTCTACCCCCTGCTATATCGCATTCTCAAGTCCACTTTCCCCAGTTGTCGGTGGTCTGGCCCGGAAGACTTACCTGAAATTGCCTTAACTTTTGACGACGGGCCCCATCCGGAGTACACGCCCCAACTCCTGGAAGTTCTCGATCGCCATAACGTTCGGGCCAGTTTTTTCTGTTTGGGGACTTGCGCGGCACGATCGCCGGCCCTAACCCGAGAAATTTATCAACGCGGCCACTGGATCGGACTGCACGGCTACTATCACCGTTCTTTTCCCTTGCTCTCTCCTGAGTCCCTAGCTGAAAGTTTGAGAAACGCGCAAAACGCGATCGCTCAAGCGTGTCAGCTCAACCCAGACCGCATTCGCGACGTTCGGCCGCCCAACGGCTTATTTACCCCACAAACTCTGAAGTACTTGCAGGCCTGGAACTATCGTTCCGTAATGTGGAGTGTTGTCCCCGAAGACTGGGTGCGTCCTGGCGTAGATGTTGTTTGCCAGCGAGTCTGCCAACAAGTTCGCAATGGTTCGTTGATTGTCTTGCACGATGGCAATGATGGCGGGCAAGATGTTGCCCAAACTGTTGACCAGATGATTCCCAAACTCCTGCAACAGGGTTATCGCTTTGTCACCCTCGATCGCTTTCAGTCAGCGGCAGATTAATTTACAATTTCTTTACACAAAGCACTTTTTTGTTTACATTTTCTTTATATTTCTTCAATCTATTTGTTTCTTTTTTAGTTCTTTAGTACTAAAAAAAAGACGAATATTTCATTAGAGAAAAAACAATTCAACTTTCGCTGTCATTTTTGGTTGAATTCATTACAATGTCTGAGAAGTCTTTAGTTTGCGTATCAAAACAGTCAAGTCTGAACGGGCCGAAACTTGAGATGAAAGCGATCGCTGATTGCATTTGCCCAACTTACAGCAAATTGCTTTCTCGCTTCGCTTGGTTAAGATCTCAATTTAAGACAGCGATTCTGTGCGAAGCAACTCGCTTCCCCCAATACTGAAAACCACCAACCCAGCAAAAGATTACTGTTCGCGCAAAAATGCAGAATGTCCCCAATCATCACCAAAGCATTGATTCCTGCCATCAGGAGCTTAACCACGATGCGTGCATTGACTGGGTAAACTTTCTCTCAACTCTTTCAAAACACCCGTCAGGAAGAACTGTGTAATTCCTAAGTCCGGTTTTTGTGAGAGAGGCTACAATCGGAAAGGTCTTCAGCAAATTGAGTCTAAACCCACGATAATCTGCACCTCAATCGAGAACAAAACCTAACTCGTTTGCAATGCAGAGTCAGCTTATCTTGATGATGAGTTTCGGTTACATCACTCAGTTTTGTTGAAACAAGACCTGGCAAATCTAAAGCAGATTGACTACTATTCATTATGTTCTGGTCTTGAACTGAAGGAGCAAGAGGAAAAACGGCATGACCCAGGCCAACGACGTACTCGCAACAATTACCCTGCCTCGAAACGAGATAGAAATCTTGATTGATGAAGATTCCGCACAAGCAGCAAAAGATGACTTTGCGGAAGAAAATACTGAAGCAGCGGAAGAAGGGAAAGCACTAAAAATCACGTCTAAACGCAGTCGCGACCAAACCAAAAAAAAGCCCTATACTGAGGACTCTATTCGCGTTTATTTGCAAGAAATTGGGCGAATTCGACTGCTCAGAGCGGAAGAAGAAATTGAACTTGCCCGTAAAATTGCTGAGTTGTTGGAGTTTGAGCGCATTCGAGAGCGCTTGAAGGATGAGTTGGAACGATTCCCTGACGATCGCGAATGGGCCGAAGAGGTTCAGATGGAAGTGCAGGAATTTCGCCGCCGCCTCTACATCGGACGCAGGGCGAAGGATAAGATGGTGCAGTCCAACTTGCGTTTGGTGGTTTCGATCGCGAAAAAGTATATGAATCGCGGTTTGTCGTTCCAGGATCTGATTCAGGAAGGCTCTCTCGGACTCATTCGAGCAGCGGAGAAGTTTGACCACGCCAAGGGTTACAAATTCTCGACCTATGCAACTTGGTGGATTCGGCAAGCGATTACGCGGGCGATCGCGGATCAATCTCGCACCATTCGCCTCCCCGTTCACCTCTACGAGACCATCTCTCGGATCAAGAAAACCACCAAAATTCTCTCCCAAGAAATGGGACGCAAACCGACCGAGGAAGAGATCGCAGAACGGATGGAAATGACCATCGAGAAACTGCGCTTTATTGCCAAATCGGCCCAACTCCCCATTTCTCTCGAAACTCCGATCGGCAAAGAAGAAGACTCCCGCCTCGGCGATTTTATCGAAGCGGATGGCGAAACTCCAGAAGACCAGGTCTCCAAAAATTTGCTGCGGGAAGATCTCGAAAACGTTCTCGATACTCTCAGTCCTCGCGAACGCGATGTGTTGCGCTTGCGCTACGGTTTAGATGACGGTCGGATGAAAACCCTCGAAGAAATCGGGCAAATTTTCAACGTCACTCGCGAGCGCATTCGGCAAATCGAAGCCAAGGCCCTGCGGAAACTGCGTCATCCCAATCGCAACAGTATTTTGAAAGAATACATCCGCTAAAGTTCAACCGTCAGGCGGTCAAATCAAAGAAAAGCTGGGGTTCTTGTTCGGAAGCCCAGCTTTATTGATTCTGAGATTGACAAAGGTTCGCTAATCTGAGTTAGCAGAGCATATCGCTCGGTTGAGTTACAGCAAGCCCCAGAAGTGCAGAACGCCTTGCCCGCTAATCAGTTCAATTGCGAGAGCTGCTGCAAAGCCAATCATCGCTAGGCGACCATTCCAGTTTTCTGCACCTGTGGTGAAGCCAAATTTAAAGTTGTTGCGATTTTCGTTTTCCACGATCTCACCTCGTTGATTTGTCGTGTGTGTGAACTTATGTAAACTAATGTAACTATAATTTACAAAAATTGCCACGCTCGGAAGACTTTAAAGCAAGAATTTTCTGCTCAATCTAGCGAGTGATTGGTCTAAAATTCAAGCAGAGCAGGCTTTTCAATCGCACCGCCTTCTGGGAACTGACATCATGCAAGACCAACTTTACGAACTTTCACAATTTGCCAATGCTTTAGTCGTCGATCGACTCAACCATTTCAATGGGATGAGTTTGGCGATTGTCTTTGCTGCTGGCCTGCTGACGAGTCTGACACCCTGTATGCTGTCGATGCTCCCCATCACCATTGGTTACATCGGCGGCTACGAAACAAAAGGGCGCTGGCAAGCCGCTATTCAGTCGGTTTGGTTTGCGCTGGGTTTAGCTACAACGCTGGCCGGGTTGGGAATTTTCGCCACTTCCTTGGGGCGAGTATACGGCCAAATTGGCGGCGGCTTGCCCATTTTTGCGAGTCTGGTGGCGATTGTGATGGGACTGAATTTACTCGAAGTTCTGCCGCTACAATTTCCCTCTTGGGGAGGGATGGAATGGATTTCTCAGTCTTGGCCGAGGGGAGTGCGTTCTTATTTGTTGGGGTTAACTTTTGGTTTGGCGGCTTCTCCTTGCAGTACTCCAGTTCTGGCAACGCTGTTAGTTTGGGTGGGCGAGAAGCAAGATTTTGTGATTGGTACGCTTTTACTGCTCGCCTACACAGTTGGGTATGTGGCCCCGCTGGTTCTGGCTGGAACTTTTACTGCCTCAGTGGAGAAATTACTCAAATTGCGGCGTTGGTCGGGCTGGATCAATCCAGCAAGTGGGGCGCTACTGTTGGGATTTGGGATTTTCTCACTGTTGTCGCGCCTGTCTTGGCACAATCTTGCATAGCGCGATCGTGGCTGCTAATCCTTCCGATCTGGACTTCTCCCATCGAGTCGTCTTGTTGCCGATCGCTCTTCTGTTTTGCGATCGCTTTCCAGTTCTTCGGCAACCAACTGAGCGAGTTTGGCTGCTGCGCCCGTTTCTCCCCGCACATCGCGGAGGCGATCGCGCATCTCCCCTAGTTTTTCGGGTTGTTCTAAGGTGTTGCAGGTTAAGCGAGCAATTTCCTCGGCCGGGAGAATACCGACAAATTCCGGGACGATTTCTTCCCCGGCCCACAGGTTCGGCCAGGCGTAGAGGCGCTTGTTCCGCAGTAGATATTGCAGGACAGCCCAATTGATCGTGTAGGCAAACCCAGAACCGATGAGGGGTAAGTTCGCGAGGAGGCCGGGAATGCCATCCCAGGCCTTCATCGTATTGAGTTGCTGGGCGGGTAAGAAGACAAGCATCGGAATGGCGCGAGCGCCTAATTCAGCGGTATTTGCTCCCACAGTGGTCAGACAAAGGTCGCACTGGGAGAGACGATCGTAGGCGGGGAATTGAGTGAGGAGTTCGAGTTGCAGGCCGCCGGAAGTTTGCAAGCAGGTTTTACCTTCTTCGGTTTTCGCCACTGTTGCACTGACGTTGCCTAACTTCGCGATCGCGCGGTTGTGTTGCGGATCGGCGTAGCGAGCAAATTCGTCCAAGTCTACGGTGGGGGCAATGGGAACGAGAAAGCGGGTTTGCGGCCGCTGGCGATGAATGGCTTCTGCTGCTGCCAACATTAAGGGGATACCCAGTTTCAATTTCATGCCTTTGGAACCGGGAAGTACGCCTACTGTTTCCTGGCGCGATCGCATTGTGCTAGAAGGATTGGTTTCTACATCGGCCATTAGGTCGCCAACAACGGTTATTTTGTGGCGATATTGCGAGGGAACTGACTGGGCAACTTTTGCGTTCATGACTCCGAAGCGATCGATCCAGCGATACCACCGAGCTTCCCATTCTGAATAGATAATGGTGCGATAGCCCAGTCGCTTGCTGATGATAACAGGGAAAAGTTGGTCGCCGCCAAGGAAGAGAACCACTCCGCGATCGCGCCAGTCCCAATTTTCTTTCGTTTTACCCCACAGGAGGAAGGAGAAGAATTCGGTTGCGCCTTGAGTGCGATCGACTTCTGGGTAAGACCGCGCGATCGCCTCTTCTTTCCCCGTGGCGTTGGGACAGGGGGAGAGGATAATCGAGATGCGAAGCTGGGAACGGTCTGCGCTCAGTTGCTTCCTCAGTTCTCTCACCACCGGACGCACCCAGGTTGTTATTTCTCCCGGGCCATTGGACAAAATTAAAATATCTTGGGCTGTTCCCATCGCGCTTTATCCATACATCAGCAAATTGAGCTGAAAAATTATCAATGTTGCGCCCATATCAGGGATGAGCATAATACTCTTGTCCGAAACTTTTTGAGAGCTCTAGGGATTCTTGACGAAAGAGCTCTAGGAATTCTTGACGAAAGAGCTCTAGGAATTCTTGACGAATCAGATTGTATTTGAGCTTAATGTCAGAAACTTTCTGTTCGTCAACGGTTGTATCCACACCCCATTCTTGTAAAATCGGCCGATAAGCACCCGTTTCGTAACACTCCAGAATGGCTAACAACATTGTTTTGAGACTGTTGTAAACTATCTCATTACCGTGATAAATAAACCAAATTGGCGCGCTATCTTGTTGTTCGTCACTGCACTGCGCGGCGTAATACTCGCCCTCAAATGCAAAAATAGGCAGTGTTGGTTCGTCATCCCCATTCTCTACAAATTCTTTCAGGTATTCTTCGTAGATGAGTAGAGACTCGTCAAGAGGCAGAAAGGTGTGGTAGTAGAACAACTGGCAATCAGAATCCAGACCATCGTGCCATTGATACAACTCCTTGACCTCCCCAGGCACTTGGAACGGAAAGTTGTGGAGTTGTGACTCAATTTCCTCAAGAGTCAGACCGCAACGAAGACTCTGCCTCACTTCGGGGTCAATGGAGGTATAGCCAAGAATTTGCTCTAGAATTTCAGCTAGTGTTGCAGAAGCGTCAGCCATCGGGTATTCAAGTCCTTCTTAACGCGATATTTCTTTGTTACCTAATTTTCCCGCACGATCGCGGCGACTTGTTCGAGATTGAGTCCCGTCATCCGAGCAACTTTTTCAATCTCCATCCCTTCTCGTAACAAATTGAGGGCGCATTCTCTCAGTTGAGATTGAGCGAGTTCCTTCTGCTGGCGTTCATTCTCGGCCCGTTCGTCGCCAATGAGCAAGAGATTCCCTTCCCGATCCCACCACCGCAACCAACGCTGGCTTTGATTTTGATAGGTTCCATCCCAGAGTCCCAACTCCACTCCCAAGGGCGCGATCGCGTAATGTCCCCTCGTATTGGCACTTAAGGGTTGATAGGCAAAATCAAGTGGTACACTTCCAGCTTTTGCGTCGCAATTTCATAAATTCCGTAGTAAGGAATGCGAATAATGCGCTCGTACACCCAGAACTTACCCGGTCAAACCGCTTTACCCTCTCGAACCGTTCCCAAGGGCGTTGCATCTCTCTCCTCCGAACCATCACCACTGGCAAATTCCAAGGCGATGAAAGGAGCCATTAACTCTCGCCAAAAGACGTAGGAACGGCGGATTTCGCCATCGAGCAATGGCGGTACATTGGGAACATAAAACCAGTCGGGGGCTTCTGCACCCTTTTCTGGAGGATCGGTTTGCCGCCAGTAGATACCGCAGTCCTGACCGATCGCGTACTGTCCGTCGGGATGGCGTTCTTGCAAAATCGAACCGATAGAGTCGGTGAGGAGGAGACTTTGGGGATGTTCTTTGAAGTTTTTCACAAAGGAACCATCTTCGTCAGGGAGTTGGGTATGGTCGGGAAAAGGGGGGGAAGATCGATCTTTGAGGGTGTTTGCATAATGTTCGGTTTTGGGAGAGTTAAAGTCGTTTCAATCGCGATCGCCCCTCTATCCCCTTAGAGGAATCTGCAAGTGAGGCTCTAGAGTCCATGAGGCGCAACATCAAGAACTCGCTCTCGAATTTGACTTGGCCTTGGTGGTTTCCGTATCCCAGTTCTTGGTTGAGGACTTTCATTTTAATCCCGATTGCCTTTCCTTTGTGAAGATACAAGTAAGGGAGTATAAGTTGACTCGCTTCACTCTCTCCAAACAACTCGATCTCGACCTTGTTGCTTGGCAGCATACATTGCTTCATCCGCACGTTTAATTGAAGTATGGATAGAATCTTTAGAGTTGAATTGCGTTACCCCAAATGATGCTGTTACTTTACCAATCGGCCCAATCGGGTTTGCAGAGATAGCTAGCCTCAAATCCTCAGCAACGTCAAGAAGTATTTCCTCTCGAGCATTCTGAATGAGAACCAAGAACTCCTCTCCTCCCCATCGAGCGATAAGGGCCTCTTTTTTTAAGACTTTTTGACAACGCCGAGCAACATTAAATAGAACCATATCGCCAATATCATGACCATAGCAATCATTTATATTTTTGAAGCGATCAATATCAAATAAAATAACACCAGCTTTGGAGCCTTCTGCAAGGAAGAGATCGTCAAATATATTATTCATTCCACGCCGGTTGTAAAGGTGGGTTAGTGGGTCGCGTATCGCCAGACGTTCCATTTGCTCTCGTTCATCATGGAGAGATGTTATCTTGTTGCCAATAACTTTATTAAATTCAAATAGAACCAGGGCGAATATCATCGCAGGACCGAACATAACGAACAATTCTGTACCGCGTGGTGTAAATAAATCGCTAGGATGAACAACCAAGTAAGTCAATACAGGTAAGGCTATTAATAGCCAAGATGATACTGCAATTCCCAGAAGCTCATCGGGGTTCTCAAAAACAGCAAGACCCATATAAATAATCAGTAAAGCAGGTGATAAAGGTGGCAATTCTTCAGAAAGGCTGAGGTTATCTGAGAGGGTGACCTTTAGTGTAAAGTACCAAACTGAAATTGTTAGAGTCACCAAAGACGACAGCAGCCAGATCCGAAACACTCGCCTGAGGTGAGAGGGATTCTTATATAAATGTATGACTAGGCTTAAGTTAATTAGAAAATTAATCGGTGGGAGTGTTAGATCGAGTATTCGAGGATTAGGACTGAGATAGTGTATGACTGACACCGTTCCGAAACCAAAGCTTGTCATACACAAAAGTATGAGTGCCAAATTTCGTACCAAGGGATCGTTCGAGTTTTGCATACAACTTTAAAGATTGAGAATTGAGAAGGCATTTATAAAGTAAATACAAAAAACTTAAAAATCAAACAAAGAAGAAAATATTTTTAGATAAAAAATCGTTTGATATCCCCGCGTTCGCCCTCGAAATTCTTGGACTTGAAAATATCTTCAAATTGAATCAGGGTCAATATTCAACTCTCGCAACTTCGCAGCTAATCGTTCTGCTTTTTGTTGAGCGATTTGCTTCTGTTCTCGCTCAAACTCAGCATCCTCTTCTGGGGTGGGAACCAACTCTCCTTCTTCCGTGAAAAATCGCAATAAGTCTCCCTTGATTCCCAAGTAAAACCCCAATTGTTGGCTCCACAACTGTCCTTCTTCGTTTGCTTCTAACGGTTTGTATGTCCCATCCACTAAATGGAATCCAGCAAATTCTAATGTGTCAGGATCGAACCAGAAGTAATCGGGCGTGCGGAAGGTGTCTTGATACAATTCTTTCTTCAAACTGCGATCGATTTTGGCAGTAGATTCCGAGAGAATTTCAAGAATAAAATTGGGATATTTCCCCTCTTCTTCCCACACCGTCCAGCTTTTTCTCGTCTTGCGTTCTGTCCCTAACACAACAAAGAAATCGGGCCCGCGAAAGTCTTTGTCTTTGCGTTTATTGCGACTATAGTAAATGGTTAACTTGCCGGAAATGTAGACATCATTTCGTTCTCGCCACAGCCACTCCAGACATTTAAGGAGGAGGATAATTTGTCGCAGATGCAGTTCGGTTTCCAAGGGGGGTTCGTCGCTGTAGAGGTTGTCAGAGGGAAAGATAACACTTTCCTTCTTTGGGCGAGCAGTTTGTCTTTCTTGAGCGAGGGTCATGGAATGGTAGGGATTATGGGAGTTGATAAGGCTTATTGTAGCGCTCGCAATTTATCCCTTCTTCACTCGATTTTTAATCCCGCAAGAAGACTTAAAATTCAAGGAATTGAGCTTAGATATTCAGGCTGTTTTACCCTAACCGCCAGAAGCGATCGCGCCCAAGCCCGCCCAGCCGCCAGATACAATAGCTATGTTTGCTCTGCGTACAACCCATAACAAGCTGAAAACATGGTAACTCGACGGATTGTAGATATTTTACGCAACGGCCAGCCCGATGAAACAGTGACCCTACAAGGTTGGGTTCGCACTAAACGCGAACTGAAAGGATTTGCCTTTATGGAAGTGAGCGATGGGTCTTCTCTGGCAAACTTGCAAGTGGTTCTCAATCCCGATTTACCCAACTACGAAACCTTACTCAAACAACTGAATACGGGAACTTCTGTGGAAGTGAGTGGGGTCTTGGTTCCCTCCCAGGGAAAAGGTCAAAACCTCGAAGTGCAACCCACCTCCGTGCAAGTGTGCGGCGAGTCCGACCCAGAAACCTACCCGTTGCAGAAAAAGCGCCATTCTTTTGAATTTTTGCGAACCATCGGCCACTTGCGATCGCGCACCAACACTCTCGGAGCCGTTTTCCGCGTCCGCAACGCCTGCGCCAGTGCCATTCACCAGTTTTTCCAAAAACGGGATTTCATGTGGGTTCACGCCCCTCTCATCACCGCAAGCGACTGTGAAGGAGCCGGGGAACTCTTCACCGTCACCAATCTCGATCTCAACGCCATTCCCCGTACCGAGGACAACCAAGTAGACTACCGTCAGGACTTCTTCGGCGAACCCGCCTACCTCACCGTCAGCGGTCAGTTGGAAGCAGAAGTCATGGCCATGACCTTCAAAAATGTCTACACCTTCGGCCCCACCTTCCGGGCCGAAAACTCCAACACCTCCCGCCACCTCGCTGAGTTCTGGATGGTCGAACCGGAAATGGCATTCTGCGACATTGTGGGCGATATGAATCTAGCTGAAGAATTCTTGAAATACCTCTTTCAAGCCGTTCTCGACGCTTGTCCGGAAGATATGGAGTTTTTCAACAAGCGCATCGATAAATCGGTGCTGGCGACGGCGGAGAACATCATCAACAATGAATTTGAGCGCATTACCTATACCGAAGCGATCGCTCTCCTACAGAAAGCCAAACGCAAATTTGAATATCCCACCGACTGGGGCGTAGACTTGCAGTCGGAACACGAACGCTATCTCGCCGAAGAACTCTTCAAAAAACCCGTCATCGTCTGCGACTACCCCAAAGACATCAAAGCCTTTTATATGCGCCTCAACGCCGACGAGAAAACCGTCGCCGCTATGGATGTCCTCGCCCCTAAAATTGGCGAAATTATTGGCGGGTCGCAGCGAGAAGAACGCCTCGACGTGCTAGAAAACCGCATGGCAGAATCAGACATTCCCGCCGAAGAACTATGGTGGTATCTCGACTTGCGCCGTTATGGAACCGTTCCCCACGCAGGATTTGGCTTGGGATTTGAGCGTCTCGTTCAATTTATGACCGGAATGAGCAATATTCGCGATGTGATTCCCTTCCCTCGCACGCCTTTAAGTGCGGAATTTTAGTTTCGCCGCCAGCCAATCTACTGCTGCAAGCGCCCTCTTTCCCTCATCCATAGCAAAAATTCCCTGATTGAGGAAAATAGCCTTGAATAAATTGGGAGAGGGGGCAACATTGGTGGGAAGATTTGAATCCTCTATGCTTCGGAGATATCTCTAAACCCTTAGGCTCAAAATCATTCTGTTAGGATCGGGAAACATCTACTCTCATCAACCATTCAGACCCAACCCCTTCATTCCTTATCCATAACATCGCTCGGACTTGACTCATGCCTGCCGATGCAGTTTCGCCTCTTTCTGCGCTCGAACCTAAATTACGCCATCTCTTACCTGCACAGTTATACGCTCAAGCTTGGGTCGATCCTCAACCTGATGTTTTGATGAGCGTCTTTGCACACTTGCGAACGCTGCGCTACATCCTCAATGACTACGTTCCCCGTCAAGTTTCTGCCGATCCGCCGACTCCGGGAAAAGTAACCTATCGCTGGCAAGAAGGAACACTCTTGTTCACCGATTTAGCTGGGTTTACAACTTTGGTTGAAGCCAACTCTCAGCACGGGCAAGCCGGGGCTGAAGGCTTGTGGCACGTTCTCAATGCTTACTTTGCCGACGCGCTCGAAATTATCAGTAAGTCGGGAGGCGACTTGCTCGAATTTACGGGCGATGCCATGCTCGTACAGTTTGCAGCGGGCGATCGTAATAGCGATACCGCCATGGCTGTCAAAGCGGGGCTGCGGATGCAGCGCACCATGGCTAAGTTTTCTTGCATCGAAATTGCGGGACGCAACCTCTCTTTAGGAATGCGCGTGGGCATTCATACGGGGCGTTTTCTCGCTGCTGATTTGGGAACCCCTCTCCGCATGGTTCGCATCCTTTTGGGGAAAGCAGTACAAGCGGCCAAACGGGCTGAAGGGGCGGGGAAAGTGGGGCGAGTTTGTTTGACGGAGGTGGCGAGCGATCGCGTCAAAGAGCGATTTCGCTGGGAGGCCGGTCAACCGGGCTACCAACTCGCAATTGACGATCTCAGCGACGATCAATTGGGCGAATACGACATCACCTTCAACAAACGCCGCCCGTCCAGCACTCTCTTCGATCGCAGTCTTGCCGGAATTATGGGAGAAATTGAAACGATCGTTCGACAAGTTGAGCCGCTGGTGAGTTATATTCCTCAACCGATTCTCAAGCTTCTGGTCGAAAATGCTGCCGAGCGCAAAATTCCGCCGGATTTTCCGCAGCCGACGGTTGTTTTTGTCAATATTATGGGGCTATCGGAGTCTGTGGATAACGTGCGCCCAGAGGAAGAAGGCGAGTTAATGACAGGATGCTCCCAAGTCTTTGCGCTGATTAACGCTGCGGTGACAGCCAGAGGCGGCGTACTTCGCAATGTCACCTACCACTTAGAAGGGTCTGATATTTTGCTCTACTTCGGCGTTATCAACGCCCACACCGACGATGCGATCCGTGCAGCAAGTGCCGCTTGTGCTGTTCGGGACATTATTGCGAACTTACCCGCTCCCACCATTGGGGGCCGGCCAAGCGCGATCGCCTGTCAAATTGGTATGGCAAAAGGCCCCGTCTTTGCCGCAGAAATTGGGGAACCACGAGGGCGCAGAGAGTTCAATATTCTCGGAGATACAGTAAATACAGCCGCTCGCCTGATGAGCCGCGCCACCGCCAATCAAATACTCATGACCGAAGCAGTCTACCAGAGCCTTGCGCCTCAATCTCTCAACGATCCTCCGAACTTCAAGTGCGAATATCAGACGACTGTTGCCCTTAAAGGTAAAGCCTCTCCCACGCCAATTTATATTTTGCAAGAACCGATCGAGCGCTAGGGAGAGTTCGGACTCAGGCGTTGCTGAATTAAGGGATGTCCCTGTCCTATTCCCTGTTCCCTATTCCCTGTTCCCTTGACCCGGCAAGAGTTTCAGGTCAACCACATTAGAGGTGATTTAGCAATGCTTTAATGCTCAATGTTGGTTGAATTGGCTTCTGCTTGCGTTTTCTCGAACCGCTCTTCCGCTGTCTCCATCACCGCATCCATTTTGTCCAAAATCTCGCCAGGATAGGCTTCTAGAACCTTTGTGGAGAGGGAGATTCGATTTTTATACTCATCGATGTCTAAGATCGCAACCTTAAGAGATTGACCCACTTTAAACAGTGTTGTTAAGTCGCGCACGGAGTTGCCGCTGATCTGGGTGATGTGCAACAATCCCGCAATCTGGCCCAAATCGACAAAAACGCCGTAGGGTTTAATACTGGCGACCGTTCCTTCAACCAAACTATTGGCAACCAATTGTTGCATCGCTGCGGCCCGAACGGCATTGCGTTGGGACAGGACTAATTTGCGATCGTCAGGTCGAACATCCAAACAAACAACCGTCAGCGATTGTCCGATCAGAGATTCGAGGTCTTCTTTTTCGACGAGGTGCGATCGCGGAATAAACCCCCGCAGACCCTTGACCTCTCCCGTCACGCCGCCGCGATTAACTCCGGTAATCTGAATTGGCACGGTTTTACTGCTGTCTTGCATCTCGGCCAGCTCATCCCAGGCCTGCTTGACGTACAGTTGTTTGACCGAGAGCAAAACCTGACCCTCGCCGTCCTGTTCTCGCAAAATTAAGAAGTCTCGTTCTTCTTGCAGTGGCAAGACCTCAGCAAGCTGGGACTCTGTAACTCTCTCTAACGCTGCTTCCTGGAGGGGAACAAACCCTGCCGATTTGCCGCCAATATCCACATAAACTCCGTCCGAACTATACTCAAACGCCGTGCCGCGAACAATTTGCCCTTTCTTAAACTCATACGTGTGTCCTTCGAGGGCTTTTTCAAAATCCTCCATGGAAAATGAGACGTTAGACGCTTGAGCGCGAGATGATTCTGGAGACATAATTTCTGGGGAGGCGAACAGAAGAGAGCTGTTGCCCAGTGACTTTGTGATTTTAGAAATGCTAACAGTCTAGCAAGAAAGTCTGAGGGGAAATTGGCACAAAAACGAAAGAAATGGCGCGAAGAGCGATCGCCCTCCGCGCTTTCTGACAGGTTCAGAGAATGAGGATTATCGCTGAGTTAAACTCAACTGGGTTTGAGCGCTTTGGCTGCCATTGCGCGCGATCGCGAGAATATCGTACTTGATTTGAGCGTTGAGCAAGGCGGGACGAGGGACTTGCACGATGAACGTACCGCTGCTGTCCGCTTTCACTGTCGTGTCCACAAGCTGTCCGGAACCGCCCAAAAACGGCGTGGGATCGGTATAGTTGACAATGACGCGAACGCTGGCATTGGGTTGGGTTTGACCCGTGAGCGTAAAGCCTTCTGACGCGACCGTGTCGCCATTTTTGTGGCTGATAATGGTGGGAGACAGGGCTGCTACGGTTGTCGGGGTTTGGGGGGTTTGAGGCGTTTGTCCGGTTTGAGGCGTTTGGCCGGGGTTCGCCGTGGTCACCTGGGTCACCGTTGCATTGGGTTGAAAGACAACTGCTTCGGAAGCTGCGCCATAGACCATTTTCCCTTGACGCTCTAAGCTGGCAATGACAATACCTTGGTTGATGCGATCGCTCGTTCCCAAATTCAAGGTGGCCACGTAGGTTCCGCGCCCCACTTCTTGAGCGGGTAACTGGCGCATCGTCGTTCCATCTAACAACATGACTTTTGCTTGCGCGCCGGGAGTGCCATTCACTGTGGCAATAAACGTCGTTCCCGCACCCAATGCACCTCCCGTTGCATTGTGGGTCACAGAGGCAATTTCTAAGGCGGCGCGGGGTTGCTGGACGCTAAAGCTCCACTCTGAGACGGTCGGTGCGGCAGAGGTTGTATATTTATACTCCACTCGAACTTTATGGGTTCCAGCATTCAAGGGTTGAGCGGGCGTATAGCTAAAAAAGGCCGGAGTAATGGTACTTTCTCTGGTGACATCTCGGCCATCAATCAAGATTTTGACCGAGTTGCGATCGACGGTTCCCCCGTTGGTATCGAATACGCCATAGACTTGACTACTCGCGGCGACATCTCGAGCATTGACCGTCGGACTGACATTAATCAAATTGGCAAAGGCTGCTGGCGACCCCAAGATGGGAACTAAGGCCAGACTGGTTGTTGCCAGTAAATTGATACAGGTTTTTCTCAGCAAACTCATCTTTCGCTCCTCGAACGCATTATGCTTTGTACTTTACTGCGGATCTCACCTCTCGATTGCACTTTGCCGTCCAGATCGTCCGTCGTCACAGAGACTTCTGAAGGGATTGGGCAATGGAGACAGATTGCACTGATAGAGTTCCCAAAATTCTTCGGCGGATCGCTAAAAATTGGCGGAAAAAGAAAAATTTAACTTTTTGGGTTTGGCTCGATCGTCCATTAAGTTGCGCGATCGCAAACGATCGAGGGTCATCGCAACTGAGAGGTTGAAAGTTCGGTACGGGGGAAGACGGACACCTTGAAAAGCGCCCCCTCGAATGCCCTCAAATCCGGCATTTTAGCGGGTCTAACCCTAGGTCAGCTTCAAAAGCGACACCTAAAAGTCTTTCGGGATTTTTCTCAATCCTTAATGTAGAAAGAGGAAAGAGCTTCCAACTTCCGCAAACTCTCTAAACGTTCCTCACGCGATCGCAGTCTCTTAGGAGTTCCTTAACCATGCTTGTCCCCTTTCGCTTAACCCAACTCGCTTTTGTCCCGATTCTTGCCCTCGTGGGTCTTGGAGCCTGTAGCAATGCTACGGTTAATCTGCCCAATCCGCCGTCTTCTTCTCCCGCTGCGATCGTAGATGAGACGGAGGAAACAAAAGAAGTCTCGCAAGCGCCTCAAAATACTAACGCTTCAACCACGTCCCAGAAAAATCGCATCAAAGTTTTCTTCCCCAAACCCTCTGGTAGCAACGACGAGCTGGCCTATGTCGAACCGGTCTGGAGAAGTACGAACAGTTCTGGCGTGGCCCAGTTTGCGATCGCGCAACTCATCGCCGGGCCGACGGAAAGCGAAGAACAACTGGGTCTCGAAAGCGCGATCGCCCTCCGAGACTCCTCAAACTGCGGTAGCGACTTCACCATCTCAATTCGCAATAATAAAGTTGCAAAACTCCAGTTCTGTCGCAGCGTCGTTTCTGCGGGGATTGGCGACGACGCAAGAGTCCGGAATTCGGTGGAGGAAACCCTCAAGCAATTTCCCACCATTAACTCCGTTGTCATCCTCGACAAAAATGGGGACTGTTTGGGCGACCAAAGTGGCAACAACACTTGTCTCGATCGCCTGCAACCGCAAAACAAACTCTCCTCTGCTTCCCGGCTGACAACCACCAGTCTCGGCCCCGTCGAAGTCGGAATGACCGTCGAGGAAGCTGCCAAAGCGGCTGGGATTGAGTTTACCCCCGAAAGCAGCGGTGGAGAAGAGTATGGCTGTGCCTACGTTCGGCCCAAAGGTCAGCCAGCAGACGTTTTCTTCATGGCCATTGACGACCAAATTGCCCGCATTGATATCGACTCACCCGTCGTTAAAACCCTCAGCGGCGCGGGAATTGGCGACACCGAAGCTCAAATTCGCAAGCTCTATCCCGGCCAAATTAAGACAGAACCCCACCAGTATGTCCCCGGCGGCAAATATCTCATTTTTGTCCCCAAAACGCCCTCAGAGCGCAACTATCGCGTTATCTTTGAAACCGATGAAAATGGAGTGGTGAAGCGCTTCAGAAGTGGCAAATTACCGGAAGTCGGCTATGTTGAAGGATGCGCGTGAGCGAGAATTCAGAATTCAGAATTGATAAATGCTCAATGCTCAATGAAAAGTTTCCTCATCTTCCCAATTCCCCACTCATCCTTGTCTCCAGGCCTCCCTTGTCCTGTCTCTCCAAATGATGACTGTTGACTCTTGGCGAAACTAAAAATTGCGCTCAGTCCCTAAAACCCTCTGTAAGATGGGAATTACCCAAGTTTGTGCTGTTCTTTTTCGGCGGAGGTTTCCCACACCCTACACCCCAGACCCCACACCCTCGCTGTCCAGCGCTGATAACTGAAGTGACCAAAATTCAATCCTTACAACTCGCTCTCATTCTCCTGTGTGGTTTTTTTGCGGCGGAATTGGTGGGAGCTGCTTGCAGTCACAGCCTTTCCCTCTTAGCCGATGCCGGCCACGTTTTTTCTGATGTGACGGCGTTAGGGATAACCCTGAGCGCAACTTGGCTCTCGCGGCGTTCCATGCGGGTCGGCCGCTCGAAGATTGAATTGCTGGCGGCCTCAATCAATGGGATCGGTTTATTAATGGCAGCCGGTTGGGTTGGCTGGCAAGCGATCGCGCGTTTGGAGTCTCCCGATCCGGAACTTCAAGGACTTCCCATGCTGTTTGTTGCTGTCATTGGGTTGGGGGTCAATGGCATCAATGCGTTGTGGCTGCACCGCTGTAGCTGCAACGATCTCAATGTGAGAAGCGCCTTTTTACACGTTCTCGCCGATCTGGTTAGTTCTGCCGGCCTGATTTTAGCCGCGATCGCCGTGGCTTGGCTGCACTGGGATTGGGCCGATGGAGCTATTAGCTTGCTGGTTTCCAGCCTGATTATCTTGCTCGCTCTCCCCTTGCTCTTCAACAGCCTACGACTGCTGCTAGCCCCCCCAACCGCTCGGCCCGCTCCCGACAGGCGCACCGCAGAGAAACTCCTCTACCCCTCCCTCGAAGAATTAATTCGCTAAACATCGCGATCCCTTTTAGATCTGGCGCTCAAGGGGTGACAACAAGCTGAAAAACAAGGCAGGGTGTTGGGTGTAGGGGGTAGGGTGTCGCCGGCGACCCACTCGATTCCTTCATTCGGACGAGACCGAGAGCGCCCCACAAACGTGAGAATCAGCTTCCCCATCCCCTTGTTTTGTCCGTTCTAGAAAGAACGAGGGGGAATTCTCTGCCACACCCAACACCCCAGACCCCACACCCAACACCCCACAACGCTTTCAATCGGCTTGTCACCCCTTTTAGATCGGGCGTTTGAAGTGCGAGAGAGCAATCGCGTCTCAATTTAAACCCGGAATATTTTGCGAGCAGTGCATAATTCCCAACTTCCATCCGTAGTTAAAAAATAAGAACTCATAAATCTGAGCGAACGCTGATGCTACTGATTGAAACAACTGGACAAATTTCAGGGATTTCTAAGGATTGGGGCATTGCTGCTAGCCCCCTCGACAGCGGTGTTTCCCCTCCGCTTTGTCTCGCTTCCTCTTTGATGGTTTCTTGCGCTAAGCTCTCAACCGTCAATCAAACTTCGATTCGCGCGATCGTTCGAGAATCCTTGCGCGCTGGCTATCTCACCCTTGATGCAGAAAAAGAGTTACGGCGGCTTCTGCAAAAAACGAAGTACAGTCGAGATGATTTACAGGCCTTTATGCTCTTGCAACAAGCTGCGATGGATGGCCAAATCGTGCAAGAGTCTCGCCAGTTGAGCCATCAATAAAAAAACACGCTCCGATCCAGGCCTCAGAATTGGCCGAACGCGCTCGGTATGCAGAGCGTGAGTTATTCGTTTGAGTATTTTTTGGAAAAATTTAACACTTCAGCACGAGGCATTACACTGAAAACTCCTCACAATGCCACAAAGAAGTAGCGAAATCGCAAAATTTTTAACGCTCGTAACGCTCCAACCCCAATCGCACCGCTGTTTTTTTCTTCCTCTTTCATCGCAAGAGTTTCGGGTAATCAACATCAGATGTGACTTCAGTCAGATATTCTCCCCACAAACAATCTGACGAGTTTTCCCCAAAGCAATCGCTCAACTTCAAGGCGATGGAAAAAAGCGATAAAAATTAAAATTTATCCGGTATTGCGTGCAGAACCTGCGAACTTTAATCTAGTGCATACTGGCTGGCACGCCGAAAACATCATGCAATATCACTCTAGCTCTATCGCTAGGCAACACCGCGTTCCCCTCATGGAGAAAGTAGAAATTGAGCAGTTGGGTGCTTCCTTACGGCCGATCGATCGCAAACTTTTAAATAGTCGTTCCGAGCAAGGACGCATTCGGATTTGGTATCAGGGAGGAGAACCCTACTTAGATTTGTTTATAGAACTCCAAAACGATCGGATTCAGTGGTTTCAATTTACGCTCCGAGGACGATCGCTCTCTTGGCAAAAGCGGCGCAATGGCTTGGAAACCAAAGACTCCTGGCAAACGGGAGTGACAAACGAACTCCAATTCAACGATCTCAACTTCTATGCAGCGAGCAAAACGATTCAAAGCGATCGCCAAACAGATGCGGCTTTCCTAGAACTCGCTCGTGCGATTTTCCAAACCCGTGCTGGGGAGAAACTTTTCGATCGGCTCTTGGCCATTTTCGAGAACATTGAAAATTAGGGAATGCAGAGCGCTCTGAGTACCGCGACTCGGACAGTCAGGTAAGCGTTTGACACGCCCTAGCCTTCCAAGTTGTTCTTTTCGGCGAGCGATACAGCCTCTCGACTTGTGCGTGCAAGGTGAGAGCGCAGAGCGAAGCAATCTCAATGCGTTTTAGCTCAGAAATTCGAGAAGGCAAAATTCGATCGATTGTCTCTTGCTCTTTTAAGATCGACAGTAGGGATAATGATTGTAGTAGTGTCACCATCCTTTGCTTGGAAACTATAAGTGAATGAGCAGATCTATAAAGCAGATTAGTATTTATTTAGGTTTATTGGTGTTGGGCTGTGGAGCTGGTCTTTGGAGCAGTCGCTATCTCCACCTAGACTCTGAAGTGTCTTCCATTTCAGAATCCCCTCAGGCAGCGGTTCCTGCCGCATTAACGCCTCCACTCGCCTCCGAGCAAACTGCGCTGAGTGACAATCGCCTTAACTTTATCGCTCAAGCGGCCCGACAAGTGGGGCCGGCGGTGGTTCGCATTGATGCAGCTCGAACGGCTCCTCAACCTATTCCAGAACAGTTTAACAAGCCGTTCTTTCGCCGCTTTTTCGGCAGAGAACAGCCTCGCTCCCAAAAACCAGTCCCCAATGGTACGGGTTCCGGCTTTATCCTCAGTGCGGATGGGCGTTTAATTACGAATGCTCATGTGGTTGAGGATTCCGATCGCGTGATGGTAACGCTCAAAGACGGTCGAGAACTCGAAGGTCGGGTTGTGGGAATCGATCGCGTCACGGATATTGCGGCGATTGAAATTGAGGCGGCGAATTTGCCGACCGTTCAATTGGGAACGTCGGCCGATCTAGTGCCGGGTGAATGGGCGATCGCGATTGGCAATCCCCTCGGTTTGGACAATACCGTGACGGTTGGCATTATCAGCGCTCTGGGGCGAACGAGCCGTCAAGTGGGTATTCCTGACAAGCGCGTCAGTTTTATTCAAACCGATGCGGCGATTAATCCGGGGAATTCGGGTGGCCCGCTGCTCAATGCCGATGGTGAGGTCGTCGGGATCAATACGGCCATTCGCGCTGATGCTCAAGGATTGGGATTTGCCATCCCGATTGAAACGGCCGAACGCATTGCCAACCAACTCTTCGCCACAGGTCAAGCCAAGCATCCTTACCTTGGCATTCAAATGGTCGATCTTAACCCCGAACTCAGACTCGAAATTAATCAAAATAATGATGCTCGGTTTAAGGTCAATCGCGATCGCGGGGTTCTGGTTATGCAAGTTCTTCCCCATTCTCCGGCGGCGAAGGCAGGTTTTCGAGCGGGGGACATTATCGTTGCGATCGCCGGACAAGCGGTGCAAACGGCGGCGGACGTTCAACAAGCGGTTGAAGCCAGCAATATCGGTAAAGTCTTGAGGGTTCGGGTCTTCAGACAAGGACGGGAAGTCACGGTGCAGGTTAGACCCGGAACTTTCCCCGAAAATAGTTAACTATAGTTGGGGTTCAGAGTTCTCAACAAAGATTGTCGCTTCAGCCTCGCTACACGTCGTTTCAAAATGCGGCGTTCCAGCTGACTTAGAAGATCGAGGACTTATATTTCCTGCTGAGCGATCGCCTTTCCACATCACGGGGCGGTCAAAACAGCCTGTCCGGAATTGACAACTGGCGGAATGTTGGCCCGAAAACTTCTTAATTACTTAGCTTTAAAAGCTAATAGCAGAGAAAATTTTGAGAATAGTGGCGAGCATACTATTATTTCTTCTTGAGAATTATCAACTACTGGCACAATCCCATAAACTTTCAAGTCGCCAAAATCATTAAAAATAGAAGCTTTTGCCAAGAAAGCTACACCTTTAATCGTAAAAAAATTTTTATGCTAATGAGAAGAGATACTAATAATGCTAAAATGCTTTGGCAATAATTGAGATTTAAAATTTACATCCTATTGCGATCTAGAATCACTAACTACGAAAAATCATGAAAATCACCAGACGCTTGTTCCTGGCGGGTAGTGCGGCGGTGGCGGCTACTGCATTGGGCCCGCTGAGAAAGCCCAACCGCGCGATCGCGCAGGCCGGAGAACTCAACCTCTACACCTCTCGCCATTACAACACCGACGAGGAACTGTACAACAGTTTCACCCGCGCCACGGGGATTAAAATCAATCGCATTGAAGGGAAAGCTGGTGCGTTGATCGAACGCTTGAAGACAGAGGGGGCGAACAGTCCCGCCGATGTTTTCTTGACAGTTGATGCTGGCAATCTCTGGCAGGCCGACCAAGAGGGTTTGTTCCAGCCGGTCAACTCCAGCATCCTGACATCGAGAATTCCGGCCTCTCTGCGCCACCCTGACGGTCACTGGTTTGGCTTTTCCAAGCGCGCGCGGGTCATTGTTTACAACAAGAATATGGTCAACCCGGCACAGCTTTCCACCTACGAAGATTTAGCCGATTCTAAGTGGCGGGGCAAGATTCTCATTCGCACCTCTGGCAATATCTACAACAAATCTCTGGTTGCTTCTCTGATTGCCACCTACGGCGAAGAGAAAACGGAAGCGTGGTTGAGAGGGTTCAAAGCCAACTTTGCCCGACCGCCGGAAGGAAATGATACGGCTCAAATTAAATCTTGTGCGGCAGGGTTAGGCGCATTGGCGATCGCCAACAGCTACTATGTGGCTCGCTTGGCAAGTTCGGACAAGCCAGAAGACCAAGACGTGAGTTCCAAGATTGGGATGTTTTTCCCCAACCAGAGAGGGGAAGCCCCCCTCAACCGAGGCGCGCATATTAACATTAGCGGCGGCGGCGTTGTGGCGACGGCCCCCAACCCGGAAGCTGGGGTGCGGTTCCTCGAACATTTAGTTTCTGCGAGTTCTCAACGCTACTTCGCTGATGGGAATAACGAATATCCGGTCGTTGATGATGTGTCGGCCAATGCTGTCCTCAAGAGTTTTGGCAGCTTTGAAAGCGACTCCGTTGATGTGGAGGCTTACGGCAAATTCCAATCCATAGCCGTGCGGTTAATGGATAAGGTGGGTTGGGCTTAGGAACCAGGATGACTTTGCCAGAAAACGACGATTGTGCCTTGTGCTTCAGGTGCTAAATGGTTGCTCGTTGGAACGAAGTTTAAGTAGCCAATGATGGCGCGATCGCGCTTGAGTGCGTACAGTTCCCCGCCGCCATAACTCCCCGAACTCTCAACCTCAAATCCCTGCGCGACCAAAGTATCCGTGAAGGGCGGTTGTCCGCCTCGAACCCAGCGGAAACTTGCGCCAATCTCCGAACGAGGTTGGGAGTCGAGGAAAAAGAACCCTGGTTGCGCGAAATAGGAAGAGTCCGCGATCGCCTGGGAGTTGGCAATCCCGTCGAGGAATTGAGTGATTTCCAGTCTTGCGTTTTCGAGTTTCTCAAGTTCCTCCAAACTCGCGATCGGCGTGGGGACTAGAACGTAAATTGCCGTTCCCAAAGTTCCCGAATCAAGGACGCTCAAATATTGGGTTTCTCCACCCTTGGAAACCTCAAAAATCGCAACTCCCGTCTCTTCTAAGTCATCCCGCCGTTCCACTTGATAGCCATTCTGTTCTAAATGCTGTTGCAAGTTCCCACTCAAGTTCCGAAATCCTTGTACTCCCGACACTTGGTTGCAATTCGTACTGCCAAAACAGCCCGATTGAGCGCCTTGATACAGGGGGAAGTTGGCTGAAGCAAAAGGACTGGTGGGGAGAACGGGTTCGTAACTCGTTGGTGACGGGGAGGGAGAGAGCGATGGAGACGGCGACGGCGACGGCGAAAGTTCGATCGGACTGGGCGAAACAACTGGGGTGGGGGGTTGAGGACTTGGTGATTGTGGTGGGGGTTGAGGTTGGGGAGAACGTTTGGGAACGCTTTGAGGGACTTTTGGCTGTGGCGTTGATGCGGCTTTTGGGGTTGGTGTTACTGAAGGAGAAGCGGTCGGGGTTGGAGAACTAGAAGGTGAGGGAGAAGGTTTGGGGCGCTGAATCGGGGTTAGCGTAACTCGATCTTCAGTTACTGCTTTTTCGGGTTCAGGTTCTTCGCGATTGGAGAGGGGAATGAGTAAGATGAATGCGTGGAAAATCAAGGACAAAATTAAAAATGGTCGCAAGACTTTTCCCAACTTTCCCAAGGTTGAGGGCGGTAAATATTCGCTGGCTTCTTGTTCTGTAAATTCCTCGCGATCGCGTTGCTGCATAACCCTACTTTTGAATCGTTCCATCAGGCAGAATTGCACCTTGGAAATTAGCACTTTTGAGGTCAACACCAGCGAGGTTGGCGGTATTTAAATCGGCATTCCTAAACTGGGTATTTTCAAATGTGGCATCTTGAAAATTAGCCGATCTTAAAAATGCACCAGAAAAATCCGTACTGGCAAGATTTGCCTCACTCAAGTTTGCTTCAGTTAGCGCGGCTTCGCTCAAATTAGCATCGCTCAAATCCGCGCCACTCAAATCCACACTATCGAGCAAAGCACCCTGCAAATCCACACCGCTGAGATTCGCGCGACTCAAATTACTATCATTTAATTTTGCTTCTTTGAGATCGGCATCCTTTAATTCCATGCCACTTAAGTCGCAATTAAAGCATTGCTTTGTTTGTAACAATTTCTGGAGCGCATCTTGCCCGGAAAGCGTTTCTTCTTTCTGACAAGCAATTGTTCCCATTGACAACAGAATGGCAATCGTTATTGTCACCGAATAACAATGATTCTTGATATCTTTTAGTTTCATGAAGTGTTTCTTTTAAATCTTGTTTTTTAATGAAGTTTACACAATTATTGTAAGACAATATTCAACAAAAAAATACTAAATCGAATAACATTTTAAATGAGAGCGATCGCGATGGCTGCGCCGACCTGACGGTACGCCGAGATCGCTTTTTCCGACCTTTCTCGATGGTTCCCAATCGTTTTCAAAATGAACGCAGCCATCGGAGAGAATGCGCTTAACTCGATGGGTCTGCACTCCCTTTCTCTATATCCTTCCAAGTTGCGTATTTTCTCTTTGTTCTCTCCCAATTTGGCTTTGACTCGATTAACTTTGATCCTCTTGGATTGGTTTGTGAATAATCCAACTTCGAGGGAATTGGGAGAAGTGCGAAACGAGGTGATTTGTTACAGTGAACCGTATATCGCAATTTTCTGGGGATTGAATCGGTGGTTAGAGAGTATATCCCTCAAACGCAATTGAGTACTGTGCGGAGTTACCCTCCCCTACAAAGCGGCGATCGCTTGTCTCGCCCTGAATTTGAGCGGCGGTATGCGGCAGATCCCCAGGTTAGAAAAGCAGAATTGATCGAAGGAATTGTTTACGTGGCCTCTCCCCTACGACACGAGCAACACGGCAAACCCCACAGTCGAGTCATGACCTGGTTGGGAGTCTATCAAGCGATGACTCCTGGGGTAGACCTGAGCGATGCGCCAACCGTCAGACTTGATGGGGAAAATGAACCGCAACCAGATGCGGTACTGTTTATTGAAGCTGATGCAGGTGGGCAAACTCGAATTAGTCGTGAGGGCTACATTGAAGGATCGCCCGAATTGATTGTGGAGATTGCGGCGAGTAGTGCCGCCATCGATCGGGGGAGTAAAAAGCGAGCGTATCAACGCAATGGCGTTCTGGAGTATGCGATTTGGCAGTCTCACGAGAACCAACTGGAATGGTTTGGACTTGTGGATGGGGAATATCAATTACTGTCTCCCGACTCGGAGGGAATCGTTCGCAGTCAAGTGTTTCCGGGGTTGTGGTTGGCCGTGGAGGCGTTGTTGAGCCATCAGATGGCGAGGGTGTTGGAAGTGGTGCAAGCGGGGGTGCAGTCAGCGGAACATCGAGCGTTCGTGGAGCGGTTGAGGAAAGGAAAGTAGAAGAGATCGCATTTCTCAATCCATCAACTTTTGCCATGCTGCGTGGATAATGCGATCGCTCCAGTCCAATTAGCTCTTTGTTCTTCACAAAGACTGTCGAGATCGCAACTCACACAGCAATCAACCCGCTAACATTTAATTATTTGTAGTGTTCTATAATTCATGCTATGACATTCCAAAATTCCTAAATCAACTATGCCCAACCCTAGAGACGTTTTTGAGCATCCAGAAAGACACTTGAATTTTCTAACAGCCTCAGACGATGCAAAGTTCGAGGGGCAGTATTTCGATCGCAAAGAAGCTGGGAGAGCCGGACAAAATGGTTGTGTTAGCAGAACTGAATTAAATCGTGTAATGGATCAGATCGTTGAATGCATATCTGCATTTGCTAATACAAACAAATCTGGAAGTCTGTTGGTAATTGGTATTTCTACACATGGTGAGGTGAAAGGAATCAATCATTTGACTGATGAACAGAGAAATAGATTAACAGGATTCAACTTATTATTATCCGATCAAGCTGCTCAAGCAAAATTTATTGAATGCGAAAATAATTCTGATGAAAAAGATTCTATCTGTTTAGTTTATGTTCCTTATACTTATGGGAGGATTTGCCAAACATTAGGTAATCGTCCTCATGTGTGGAAAAGGCAAGGCTCTCAAAATATAGAGTTGAACGCTTTACAAATTGAACAATTACGAAGAGATAAAAGAGTTGTAGATTATGAGCGAGCAGATTGCTGTCCTTATGACGTTAGGGATCTAGATCGATCGGCATTTCAAGAATTTCGTAAAGCCTATTTATCAGATGCTTCTTATGACGATGATAGTGATGAAAAAATTCTATATAATATCGGTGCAGTAAATAGGAGTGAAATGGGATATGCGTTTACTAATGCAGGCTTACTTTTCTTTGCATCAAATCCTCAAAGAATTTCACCGGCCTCTTATATTCGCCTACTCAGATTTGAAGTTGACTTTGAAAATAGTGAAAATCGGAATCTACCAACATTTGACAAGAAATTCACAGGACCTATTACCAAACAAATACGTGATTTGAGAACCTTTTTTAAAGATTCAGGTTTTTTTAAACTTTATCAGAAAAGAAAATCTGATGGAGGCTTTATCGAAGAATATGAATACCCATTGATTGCAATCGATGAAGCGATTGTTAATGCAGTAGCTCATCGTGAATATGCAATAACACGGCCAATTGAATGTGAGTCTTATAAAGATGCTTTTATTGTACGTAATTCAGGGCAACTTCAGCAAAGAGATAGAGATGTTCCCAAGCAATTTTCTCTTGAAACTACTCGCCTAAATTCTGCTCCGCGTAACCCAAAGCTTATAGAGTGGCTCAAAATGATGCGTGATGAGCGTGGTGCTGAGTTTGTCAGAGCACTTAGTGAAGGTACAAGGCGCATGCTTGATGAAATGAAACGTCTAGGTTTACCAGCACCTGAATATAGAATAAGTGAATCTCAGACAACAGTCATTTTATTCAATAATTATCGAGAGAGAGAAGCGGCCTTACGTTTGGCTGCAATATCTAAATCTACTGAATTCTCAAATTTATTCCCATTAACATTCATTTCTGACAACGAAGAGATTTTGAGTGCAGATGATATATCCGATCGCTACAGAGATATTGTAACTAGCCTTAAGGATTCTCTTGCAAATCATGATTGGTATATAGATAGATTTAAGTTTAGTAAATTAATAGCGCATCGCCAGGGGATAAATATCTCATTGTCTTCTGAAATTGATAATTTAGTTAGAATTTATCCTGCTTATATTTTTCAACTAAGGCGATATTCAAAAAATTATTATTTGTGTATTGATTACACACTGGAAGTGAAGAATATCAAGACAGCCAAAGATATTCTTGATTATTTCCCGGAAAGTGAAATAGCTGGTAAATCATCAGTTGTCAAATGGAATGGTTGGGAGCTTGGAAAAATTATTTCTGTTGACTGTGAATGGGCGAGCATATATCTGTTTGACTTTAAGCAAGAAATTCAAGTTGCCAGCAACAAAGTTATCCCAAGCTTATCAAGAGCACAGATTGAACACATTCTCAAGCGGAACAATATTAGATTTGACTTATCTCGAACTATAAAAGAACATAGCCTATCTCTAAAACCAAATGCCTCAAGAATGCGGGCTGAAAAAACAAAGAAAATGGCAATAAATCTCGTTCAAGATATATTTCCACTTAAAGTCAATGAATTTTGGTGTAACTTAAAGTCTGAACCTACACCTTTAAATAGGCAAAGTGAATCTTTCAGCGGTTTACAAGTTCGTAGCGTGTCAGAACCAGATGCCGAATTTAGCCACCATCGTGAATCTAAAGATATTCGCGAAGGCATTACGAGGTTCGGAGCTTATAGCAATATTGAAAAAATAGTTGAAATAGTTCCTATTTGTAAATCTGGCTTGCGTAGTAATATGTCTGCTCTTATCAAACGCCTAAAAACAGGAAAATATAAGTATCGTGGTTCTGAGCGTACCTTTAGAACGCGATTTACTTATTCTTCCGTAATTACGCCTATCTCAGTTGAAGAGACTTTAAGTGAATGTAGAAGATTACTTGTTGAACACCCAGAATGGATTGGAAATTCAGATCTTAGTAAGATATTTTTAGTTCATATTCCTGAAAGAGGTTATTCAACTGATGACGAAAATTCTCCGTACTATTCTGTCAAGAGATTTTTGCTTGAAAAAGGAATTCCATGTCAAATGATTGATACACCTACACTCCTTAATCCTGACTGGAAAGATCTTAATTTAGCCTTGAACATAGTTGCTAAATGTGGCATCACTCCTTGGGTATTACCAGGAGCAATACCTGATGCTGATTTTTTCGTTGGTCTCTCCTATACACAAAGTAGTCGAGGAAATTTTGATCGATTAATGGGATATGCAAATGTTTTTGATCGGTATGGAAAATGGCAGTTTTATTCAGGCAATATAAATACCTTTTCTTATGATGAAAAAATAAAGCACTTTAGTTATCTAATTGAGGAAACATTACGCCGGCTCTCATTGTCTGAAACTCCAAGTATTTATTTTCATTATTCTAAGAAATTTTCGTACGAAGAGAGAAAAGCAATTCTCAAGGCTGCTAGGCGAGTTAGACCACAAGGCAAATATTCATTTATTTGGATAAACTCTCATCACAATGTAAGGTTTTACGATAGCAGAGCTGAAACTGATGGAAGTTTAAGTCGAGGTAGTTACGTCATTACATCACCCAATCAAATTTATCTCTCGACAACTGGATATAATCCCTACCGCAAAGCTCTTGGGACACCAGTTATGCTTGAGGTGAATGTGAGAACAGAGTATCCGGAGGGAGTGCCGAATTCTCCGCCAGATCTGAGGTCAGTGGCTGCACAGATATTGAGTTTAACTAAACTTAATTGGGGCTCTACTGATTCGTTGTGCGGCGAACCTATTACAACTAAATATGCAGGAGATATTGCTTACTTAACATCCGCTTTTCTTAGACAAGGTCATCATTTTCAGCTACACTCGGTTTTAGAGAAAACTCCTTGGTTTATTTAAAGCTAACGACGTGACTTAAGTCTCAGAGATGTTAGGAAACCTAGTAGTCAAACACTGTTTTGGTGTGGACGACACAGAGGTCATTGATGAAAATTTTAGGTTATCTGCCTTTGCATAATTTAGTCGTCCCTGAAAAACCAGAAAAAGCCACATAAATTAATGGTTTAAGCCTCAAAAAAGGGATAACCAAGCATCATCAACAGATGTCTGTATATTAGGATACTTATAAACAGCGTTTGTTCCAGACGACTTTGAAGGTTGGGGACAAAACTCCGATAATGTTCAATGCAAAGAGGACGTTCTCAGAATGAACTGAGTCTCGCCTCCCCAATCTCCTAGACCCGAACCTCGATAATGACCTCACCCCACGATTCATCGGCAACGACAAAGAAAACAAAAGCAACGCCTCACGAAGATTATCGACCCCTCGATCGCGAAAAAATGTCGCCGATGATGAAGCACTACGTCGAGGTGAAAGAACAGCATCCCAACGCCTTGCTGCTGTACCGCGTGGGTGACTTTTTCGAGTGTTTTTTCCAGGATGCGGTAACCATCGGACGAGAATTAGAACTGATTCTCACCTCCAAGGAAGGGGGGAAGGACATCGGCCGGGTGCGGATGACCGGGGTTCCCCACCACGCCTTAGATCGCTACAGTGCCATGTTGGTGGAGAAGGGGTACGCGGTGGTGATTTGCGACCAGGTGGAGGGAGATGTGGCCCAGGCGAGGGCTGAGGGACGCATTGTCGAGCGCCAGATTACCCGCCTGCTAACCCCTGGAACCCTGGTGGATGATGAGATGCTCGCGCCCCGGCGCAATAATTTTCTGGCTTCTGTGGTTGTTGCCAGGAGCCACTGGGGACTTGCCTATGCAGACATCTCCACGGGGGAATTTTTCACGGCGATGGGGCGCGATCTCGACTCTCTCAACTTGGAACTGCTGCGCTTGCAACCCTCGGAAATTCTGATTCCCACCAATGCGCCGGATATTGGCAGTTTGCTGCGTCCGGGGGAGAAAACCGAAGCAATTCCCGCTTGTTTGCCCGATAGCTTCTGCTACGCGCTGCGATCGCAAAAATATTTTAATTTAGGAATTGCGCGGGAGAAGTTGAAGGAGAAGTTTGGGGTGCGATCGCTTGAAGGGATGGGATGCGAACACCTTCCCTTGTGCGTGCGGGCCGCTGGCGGGTTGCTGGACTATCTCGAAGAGACGCAGAAAAGCAATCCCGTTCCCCTGCAACCGCTGAAAACTTACGAAATTAGTAACTTTCTTCTCCTCGACCCCCAGTCTCGCCGCAATTTAGAAATTACCCAAACAGTGCGCGATGGTACCTTTCACGGATCGCTGTTGTGGGCCGTCGATCGCACTCGCACGGCGATGGGAGGTCGGGCCTTGCGTCGCTGGTTGCTGCAACCCTTGTTGGAACTGAAGGGGATTCAGGCCCGCCAAGATACGATCCAGGAACTGCGCGATCGCGCTTACCTCAGAGAAGAACTGCAACAACAACTGCGGCAAATTTACGACATCGAACGCCTTAGCGGTCGGGTGGGTTCGGGACGGGCCAATGCGAAGGATTTAGTTCACCTCGCCGATTCTCTCGTGCGCCTCAACGATCTCGCCGACCTCACCGCCGAAGGGTCTTCTCCCTACCTGAAAGCACTGCAAAAAGTGCCGCAAGACCTGGAAGAGTTAGGACAGAAAGTTCTCGCATCTCTGGTGGAGTCTCCCCCCCAACACATTAAGGATGGCGGTTTGATTCGCGATGGGGTGCATGGGAACCTAGACGAACGCCGCCAGGAATTGGAGGGCGATCGCCAGTGGTTGGCGAACCTAGAAGTGACCGAACGGGAACGCACGGGAGTTTCCAACCTCAAGGTGGGGTATAACAAAACCTTCGGCTACTACATTAGTATGCCCCGCAGCAAGGCGGCCCTCGCACCGGAAAACTACACCCGCAAACAAACCCTGACCAACGAGGAACGCTACATCACCTCGGAACTGAAGGAACGAGAAACCCGGATTCTGACGGCGAAAGAGGAGTTAAATGCCCTCGAATACGAGATTTTTGCGGAGTTGCGCCTGGAAGTGGGGGAAAAAGCGCAGGAAATTCGCAATGCAGCGAAGGCGATCGCGGCCATCGACGTTCTCGCGGGGTTAGCAGAAGTAACGGTAACGCAAGGATACTGTCGGCCGCAGATGACCGAAGGACGAGAGATTGAAATTAGTAACGGCCGCCATCCCGTAGTCGAACAAACCATTCCCGCTGGATTTTTTGTCCCCAACTCAACGCAAATGGGAGGAGATGGGGAAATAGGGGGAGATGAAGAAGTGGTATCCCATCCCGATCTCGTCATTCTCACCGGCCCCAACGCCAGCGGAAAAAGTTGCTACCTGCGACAAGTAGGACTTATTCAACTGCTGGCCCAAACCGGGAGTTTTGTCCCCGCCGATCGCGCAACCCTTGGAATTTGCGATCGCATCTTTACCCGCGTCGGTGCGGTAGACGACCTGGCCACCGGACAGTCCACCTTTATGGTTGAGATGAACGAAACCGCCAACATCCTCAACCACGCCACCCCCAAATCCCTCATTCTCCTCGACGAAATCGGTCGGGGAACCGCCACCTTCGACGGCCTCTCCATCGCCTGGGCCGTCGCCGAATATCTCGCAGCGGAAATCCAGGCGAGAACCATCTTCGCCACTCACTACCACGAACTCAACGAACTGGCCTCGATCCTCGCCAATGTGGCCAACTACCAAGTTACCGTCAAGGAACTTCCCGATCGCATTGTCTTCCTCCACCAAGTCCGTCCGGGAGGGGCCGATCGCTCCTACGGGATCGAAGCGGGACGCTTGGCCGGTTTGCCTCCTTCTGTCATTAAACGGGCCAAACAGGTCATGGGACAAATCGAAAAGCACAGCAAAATTGCCCTAGGGTTGCGTCGGGGAATCAAATCGCGGCGGCCCGTCCTCCAAAACTCGTCTGAGTCTCAGGGGATCGAACAGTTAGATATTTTTGAATAATCGCTGCGATCGCGAGGGAATTGTCGAGCAATGGTTTCAATTGAAGTCCGTTCAGTTTCAATAATCTATAACCTAGTCACAGTTTCGACTTTTTCGGGAAACTTTTTGACTTGTTCTAGTTAGTTCCGTAAGGGGTTTTGGTGCGTTCCGCAGGAGAAGAGATTATCGAGTTATTGATAAAGTTCTCCCCTGCCAACGCACCCTAAACAATCTGCAATTTTTGCTTACTTTTGTTTGAGTGACAAATTAGTGCATCTGCAAAAGTGGCATGCTCCCATTTTTTATATGTCCCAACTACCAAAGCCATTGCGAGCATAGTCAATTCGCCACGAGCCGCTTGAGTGTTTAACACTTAAGTCAGTTTTTCCATCACCATCGTAATCGGCTGGAACTGGAATGTATTCTGAACCCCCATAAGCCTCCAGATTTGTGTCCCAACTACCAAAGCCATTGCGAGCATAGTCAATATGCCATGAGCCACTTGCGTGTTTAACACTTAAGTCAGTTTTTCCATCACCCATAAGCCTCCAGATTTGTGTCCCAACTACCAAAGCCATTGCGAGCATAGTCAATATGCCATGAGCCACTTGCGTGTTTAACACTTAAGTCAGTTTTTCCATCACCATCGTAATCGGCTGGAACTGGAATATATTCTGAACCCCCATAAGCCTCCAGATTCTTGTCCCAACTACCAAAGCCATTGCGAGCATAGTCAATATGCCATGAGCCGCTTGCGTGTTTGACACTTAAGTCAGCTTTACCATCACCATCGTAATCGGCTGGAACTGGAATATATTCTGAACCACCGTAGCCAGTTAACTTTTGAGAGAGAAGGAAATTACGGTGAGAATTATTTAGAGAGCTACTTACACCAAATTCACCTTTAGGAGTGAATTTTTGTGATTCCTTTGCCTCAACACAACCTACAATGGAAGAAATAGTTACTAAGACCGCACAAGATGGAACAGCTAATTTCTTCAGCTTATTACTTGTCTTCTGAATTCCCACAGAACGATCCCGATCCGAAATCATAGTTTACTCCTTACTTAATTTATTTTTTTCTAGTTTGGCGAACAGAGAGATATGAAGAATAAACTCTAAACCCCAATTACATAAACAACAATCAATCGCCTCTCAGCCAACCCGAAACGATCGCAAACATTTTTACAAAAATATAGGCTTTACATAAGCACACAAAGTTTAGAGCATTGCCTTAGACATCTCTCTAGCAGAACATTTAGAAGTGGACTTGGGATTTCAAGGAATACAGAAGCAAGATGTCAACATCCACATTCCCTACAAGAAACCCAGAGGGGGAGAACTAAAGAAAGGCCCAAAACAAAGAACTTTATCGAGAGCGAGTGCTGTGCGAAAATGCTTTTGCCCAAGTCAAGAGATACAATCGCGTGAGGAATTTTGAAGACCGACTGATGTGACGGCTCAATCCGCAGAGAACGAAGCCCCCGCATAGGCAATCAACTGCACCAACTTCTGTCGCAGCGCCTCCAGGCCCAGACGCTGGCTGGCAGAAATAAAGACAGCTAGGGGATATTCCTCTTTTGCCAGGGTTAAGGTTTCCGCCGCAACGCAATCGATCTTGTTGAAGGCGACGAGGATCGGCCCTGGAGTGACGGGCATTTCTGAAAGAATTTGCATGACAGCCCGGATGTGATTTTGCCAGTCGGGGTGGGAGAGATCCACCACATGAAGTAAGACATCCGCTTCGGTCACTTCCTCTAAGGTGGCGCGGAAAGCATCCACGAGGGGGGGAGGAAGCTCTTCGATAAACCCGACTGTATCGGTCAGCAGCAGCGTGAGGGGCTTTCCCGTCGGTTGGGGAAGAGACAAGCGCCGCGTGGTGGGGTCGAGGGTGGCGAAGAGTTGGTCGGCGACGTAAATATCGGCGTTGGTGAGGGCATTGATCAGAGTTGATTTCCCGGCATTGGTATAGCCGACGATAGCTGCAGTGGGAACGTCTTGTTTCTGTCGCTGCTGGCGCATTCGGGCGCGGTGGGCTTGCAGTTGATTCACGTCTCGTTGCAGTCGAGAAATGCGGCGCTGAATGCTGCGGCGTTCGGTTTCTAGTTTGGTTTCCCCCGGCCCCCGCGTGCCAATGCCGCCGCCCAAGCGAGACATGGCTTGACCGCGACCGGCGAGGCGAGGCAGCATGTATTCGAGTTGGGCCAGTTCGACCTGTAATTTTCCGGCGCGCGATCGCGCTCTTTGGGCGAAGATATCGAGAATAACCTCGGTGCGATCCACCACTCTCGCACCGAATTGAGCTTCGAGGTTGCGAACCTGTGCGGGGGAGAGATCTCGATCGAAAACCACTAAATTTGCGCCGAGGGTTTGAACGGCCAGGGCAATTTCTTGGACTTTCCCCGCCCCGACAACGGTTTGAGGGTGAGGGCGCGATCGCCGCTGCTGGCACACTTGCAACACCTCTCCCCCGGCAGTATCCACTAAGCGCACCAGTTCCGCCAAGCTGCTCTCGAATTGCGGCTGGGTCATCTTCTCTGTCATCAACCCGATCGCCAGCACGCGCTCGCGATCGCTATCCACCTGGCGGGCCACAAACTCCCGGCTAAACTCAGCCTCAAGACCCTCCACTAGATCGAGAAAGTCTTGCTGAGCCAAAGTTTCCAAACTCAGCGGTGGAGAAATTGTCCAATGGGGTTGCTCGGCTAAGTCGAGTTCAGGTTTGGGAATGAGGTGAGCGAGGTAAGCTTCCTTCACATATCCCGTCGCACCGCCGCCTCGTCGCTGAAATCCTTCCCCCGTGAGGGTGAGAACGGCGAGCGCATCCAGGCGCTGCACCGCCATCGCCGTTAAACTGGCTTGTTTGGGCGGTTCGGATTTCAATTGAGTGGCAATACAGCGAATGCCACACAGCCGTTCCGCGCCGTAGCGAGGCAGTTCTAAGAGGGGGATTTGCGTTTGACGCGGCGTTCCCACTCCGACCCGAATCACCTGGCCGCGACGGTTGATGTAAGCACAGGTGGGGAGCTTAATCTCCGTGCTAATGGCTGCCAGCCGTTGAGCAAAATCGGGAGTTGTCAGGCAATCTCCTGGCAAGCGCTGATGGTACAGTCGCTTCAATTTCTTGACTTGGCTGGGTTTAAGTCCTTGCAGTTGGCCGTAGATCGTTTCGATAAGTCGCGCTAACCCGGCTGCGGGTTGGGAATTCTACTGTCCATATTCTAGGATATTTGTCCGGGGGCGAGGAAATTGGGAGTCGGGGGACAAGGAGGAGTGGGGAGATGGGGAGATGGGGAATTGGGGCGATCTTCATTGAGCATGGAACTTGTCCCTATTGCCTATTGCCTGTTCCCTGTTCCCTCAATTCTAAACTCTGAATTCTCAACGCGGTTGTAAACTTGCAATCGAGCGCTAGGATAGGTAGTACCCTCAGCCGTCAAGAATGACATTGCAACAATTATCTAAGCCCCTCAGTCCGCAAACCTTTCCCGGTAAAATCTTCAGATTGGATAATGGGTTAACGGTTATCCATCAGTACTTAGCTGCGACTCCAGTCGTTGTCGTGGATGTTTGGGTGAGGGCTGGCACTCGCGCCGAACCAGCGGCGTGGTCGGGGATGGCCCACTTTTTAGAACACATGATTTTTAAGGGGAGCAAGCGAGTTTCCCCTGGCGCATTTGACTGGACGATCGAGAATACGGGCGGAACGACCAATGCAGCCACCAGTCACGACTACGCGCACTTTTTTATCAGTACTGCGGCGCAATATTTACCCGATGTTCTTCCGGACTTTGCCGATATCCTGCTCAATGCTGCCATTCCCGATGAGGAATTCGTCCGGGAACGGGATGTGGTGATTGAGGAAATTCGCTCTTGTAACGATGACCCAGATTGGCTGGGATTTCAGGCCTTGTGCGACAGCATTTATCAGTGCCACGCCTACGGACGCCCGATTTTGGGAACGGAGGAGCAAGTGCGAGAGCGATCGCCCAATCAAATGCGCTGTTTTCACCGCACCCACTACCAGCCAGAGAATATGACGGTGGCGATCGTGGGTGGCGTGGAACAAGAGGCAGCCCTGTCGCTGGTCAGCCAGTGTTTTAGCAACTTCAGCGTCCGGTCTGAATGTCCTCCAAGTCCGATCGAGGCGGAACCCCCACTCACCGAGATTCGCCGTACTGAATTGCGCTTGCCGCGTTTGGAACAAGCTCGCTTGTTAATGGCTTGGACGGCGGCCGGAGTCGAGCAACTGACCGATGCTTTTGGGTTGGATATGCTGTCGGCCGTCTTGGCTTGCGGTCGTTCTTCGCGACTCGTGCGAGAATTGCGAGAGGAACGGCAGTTGGTGTTAGATATTGCGAGCGATTTTTCCCTTCAGCAAGATTCGAGCTTGTTTACCATTACAGCTTGGTTAGATCCTCAAGATCTTGAGGAAGTTGAGAGCATTATTGGCGATCGCCTGGCTCAGTTGCAGCAAATGCCCGTTACCGCTGCCGAACTCAATCGCTGCAAGCGGTTGCTCTGCAATGACTATGCCTTCTCCACCGAAACGCCGAGCCAACTGGCAGGACTATACGGCTACTACAACACCATTGCCAGTGCGGAACTCGCCGTTCGCTACCCCACCGACATTCAAAATTTACAGGCGGCCGATCTCCAGCGTCTCGCGAGTCAATATCTGTCTCCGGAGCGATATGCGATCGCCCTGATGAAACCGCTAAACGGCAAATATTGAGCATTTTGAAAGATTGCGAGTTACGCTTAATGTGAATTTGAAGCTCGGACTCCGATTCTCTCGGCATTTGCGCTTCCTATTCCCTGTTCCCTTGCCCCAGCAAGATTTTCAGGTTGTTCGCATTAGACATGAGTTCCCCCAGAATGCAAACAATTCCCTCCGTCCAGCACAAACGCTCGTTCGATCGCAGCCAGCTTGAGAATGGAATCACGGCGATCGCCATCGAAAATCAGGCCGCCGATATTATTACCGCTCGCTTGTTTCTCAAGGCGGGGGGTCGGTGGGAACCGGAGGGCAAAGCGGGGTTAACTCATTTGCTCGCTAGCGTCTTGACCAAGGGAACCGAACAACTGTCCTCGGTGCAGTTGGCGGAAGCGGTGGAGTCGGTGGGGGCCAATCTCGGTGCGAGTACCGCATCGGACTATTTCCTCATCGGCCTGAAGACGGTGACAGCGGACTTTCGCTTTATTTTCGAGCTAGCGGCGCAACTGCTGCGATCGCCCGCATTCCCAGAGGCGGAAGTGGCTCTCGAACAGCGCTTAACCCTACAGCACATCCGCGCTCAACAGGAACAACCGTTTAATGTGGGTTACGAGCAACTGCGACGAGCCATCTATCGCAATCATCCCTATGGAACCTCCATTTTGGGAACAGCCGAAAGCGTTGAATCTCTCACTCGCGACGATTTGCAAGCATTTCATCGCACCTATTTTCGCCCCGATAACTTGGTCGTGTCGATTTCCGGACGAATTGCTCCGGACGCGGCGATCGATTTAGTCCGACAAGTTCTGGGGGATTGGCGATCGCCCCCAACTCCCCTTCCCGTCCCTCAACTCCCCGAAATCGCGCCCAACCCCTCTCAAGTCTGCTTCGCTCAAGAAACCCAGCAATCTATCGTCATGTTGGGGTATTTGACCGCCTCCGCCAGCGATCCCGACTATATTCCCCTCAAACTTCTCAATACCTATCTGGGAAACGGACTCTCCAGCCGCCTCTTTGTGGAGTTGCGAGAAAAGCGAGGGCTGGCCTACGATGTTTCCGCCTTTTACCCAACTCGTCTCGACGCATCGGCGTTTGTCACCTATATGGGAACCGCACCGGACAATACCGCGATCGCGCTCGACGGACTTTATCGGGAGGTGAAGCGCCTGTGTCAAACCCACCTGACCCCGGAAGAATTGCAAGCGGCAAAGAATAAATTGCTCGGTCAATATGCTCTAGGCAAGCAAACCAATGCCGAACTCGCCCAAATCTTTGGCTGGTACGAAGCGATTGGCGTTGGCGTTGAATTCGATTTGCAATTTCAGGAAGCCGTTCGCCAACTCGACTCGGAAACACTCAAGCAAGTGGCCAATCGCCATTTCCAAGGCAATCCTTACACCTCAATCGTCGGCCCCGCGACTGCGATTGAGAGAATTTGACATCCTCTCGACGCTGACTTCGGGCAACAAGCGATCGCTCAAAATAAGTTCCAATTAATCGAAAAATAGAGACCGCTCTCCTGCCAGGTATTCTGGCTCCCATCAATATCCACCAACGGAATTCCCCAGTCGAGACGCATGGTTAAATTGTCCCCCTGTTGCCAGCGCAACCCCACGCCTAGGGAACTTAGGGTTCGGGGGTTGAGGGTATCGGTGTCCGCACTGTTCCAAGCCGTCGCAATATCGAAAAAGGGGACGATTTGCACCAGTCCGTCATTGGCCAAGCGCAGAATCGGATAGCGCAATTCCGCCGAAGCGAGAAAGGCATTGTCCGCCAGCAGTAAATCTTGACGATAGCCGCGCACGGTCTCCTGACCGCCAATCCCAAACTGTTCGAGGGGGAGGAGAGGGCGATCGGACAGTTGAGCATCTGCACGGATCAACAGCAGCGTATCCCGGTCTAAGAGCTGTACCCATTGCGCCTGACCCCGCCAGGAGAGAAAAAAGCTATCGGGAGGACTGGGATTGTCCGTCACGCCGAAGATCCCCACGCCAAAACTTACTTGGGAACGAGCGGCGAAAACAGTTCGTTCGCTCCGAGAAGTCCACTCCTGGAAAAAGCGCAAGGCCGAAACGCGCGTTCGACCGCTGAATTCCGCGCCAGCCGAGAGGGGAAAGGGAATATCCAGCAAGGTTGAACTGCTTTCTTGACGCGAGAAGGTCAAACCGAGGGCAAACTCCTCAGCGGGGGTTTGGTGAAGCGGCTGGCGGATCGTCAGCTCGTAGAAACGAGACGTAGACTCAATATCGAGAATCTCAAAAGGCTCCTCAATCACTTGACTGGAGGTGACCCCATAGGCAAAGCGCAGCGTCCCGTTGCGAGGGTTAATGGGGACGGTATAGCTAATGTTGAAATTATCGCTGCCGTCGGTATTGTTGTAACTCGAACTCAAAGCATCTCCGAGGCCCAGGAAATTGGCTTGGGTCAAGGTGACCCCGCGACGGAAACTGCCGACGCTAGGCGAGCGGTTATTGTTGAGGTTGACTCCAATTTGGAACGTATCCGCCTCTACCACTTCGACTTCGAGCAAATTTGTTCCCGGACGAGTCCCTGCTGACAGCTCGGAGGAAAGGCGTTCGATGAGAGGATCGAGTTGCAGAAGTTGTAAGGCTTCTTGCAAGCGATTGATGTTGAGAGGAGGGCCGGCAGCGAGGGCTAGGCGACTGCGGATGTACCCTGGATTGAGACGCTCGGTTCCCGCGACTTGAATGTCTTCAATTCTCCCCTCAACCACTCGAATGGTCACAATGCCGTCGCTTAACTCTTGGGGCGGAATAAATGCGCCGGTGGTGATGTAGCCATTGTCCGTGTAGAGCTGAGTGACCGCACTGCGCGCGCGAAATAACTCGGCGAAGGAGAGGGGACGGTTGAGAAACTCCGCCAGCGCTTCGGCAAAGTCTTCTTCGTCAAAGACTGTACTCCCTTCAACTTCAAAGCGCTCGACCCTAATCGTCGCTGGCGCGCCTTCCGGCAGCGTTTCTGGGGGGACAGACGGCGAGGTTGGGGGTTGCAACAACTCCGAGGGAGGCGGCAGTTTTTGCGGAGGAGTGGGTTCGGGAAAGGGTTCGAGGGATGGGGGCTGTTGGGGGTCGCCAACTTGAGCGGTCAATGACGGCAGATCGCCGTCATCTGGGAGAGCTGAAGGCAGGAGTGGGGTGAGATTTTGAGCGAGCTGAGGAGGGGCGATCGCAGAATTGATGTCCGCTGCGGGGGCAAAGTTAGCCTCGCCAAACTCGTGCATCTCCCGCGCGATCGCGGCCGGACTGAAACCACTTTGAGCGCAGAGCGTTAAACTTGCCGCAACGCAACTGGGGCCCAAACCCGATAAACACCGGAGAAGGTCGGTCAATCGGTGGGTTGGGGCCAGATAGTAATTGTCAACGTTCGGTTTCTCTGGCATCCTTACTTTTTCTCACTAGAAATAGCCCAAGCTTGACACTCCCCGACCTGTTCGCGTAGCGTTGCCGCAGGCTAGGTACGGGGATTCTTGGTTCAGCGAGTCAACTTATCTCAACCGATTGCTCGATTGAGACAGAGGTCGTTCTCTCCCCAAGCGTTAATTCCGACATGACCTGCCGTACTCAATCCTTTTTTGAGGATATTAATAGCCGCGTTTTGGTCGCGGTCTTGGACGTGACCGCAATGAGGGCAAACGTGCGTCCGCGTTGAAAGGGACTTCTTGACGACTTCCCCGCAATTGGAGCAATCCTGACTGGTGTAGTGAGGAGAGACGGCAACTGTCGCCACCCCAAACACTTTACCAAAATACTCAATCCAACGGCGAAACTCGCCCCAAGCGGCATCGCCGATCGACTTAGCTAAGCGGCGATTCTTGACCAGGTTGCGAATCTGCAAGTCTTCAAAGGACACGAAGTCGTTAGACTTCACCACGCACCTTGCCGCTTTCACGGCAAAGTCTTTACGCTGGCGTTGAACTTTCAGATGCGCTTTCCCTAACCGCTTAATAGCTTTACGTCGATTCTTGGAACCCTTGACCTTTCTGCTGACTCGGCGTTGCGCTCTTTTCAGATGCTTTTCGGCTCGCCGAAGATGGCGAGGGTTTTCAACGGTGTTGCCATTGGAGTCGGTGTAAAAGTATTTCAGCCCAACATCTAACCCCACTGTCTTTCCCGTCGGTTCTCTGTCTTCGGTCCGTTCGACATTGAGAACGAACTGAACATAGTGACCATCGGAGCGTCGCACGACTCGCACCCGTTTGATTTGCTCTAACTGATAAAAGTTAAGGTCGCGGGTTCCCTTGAGCTTGAAGCGCCCTGCTCCAAACTTGTCGGTGAAGGATATCTGCTTTCGGTCTTCTGAGAGTTTCCAGCCGGTGACTTTGTATTCTACCGAGCCGCGAGTTCTCGCTTTCTTGAATTTTGGATATCCTTTTTTTCCTCTGATTTGTTTTTTGCAGTTGTCGTAGAAGCGGGCAATTGCACTCCAAGCGCGTTCGGCTGCGGCCTGTCGAGCCTGAGAGTTGAGCCGACTTGCCCAGGGGGATTCGGGATTGTCGGCTAAGACTTTGCAGTATTTGTACAGGTCGTTGCGACTGACTTTGGGGTTGTCCATCCAGTAGCGCAAGCAGGAGTTTTGGATAAAACGAAATGTCCGAATGGCTTGGTCTAAAGCCTCGAACTGCTTTATCTTCCCCTGCATTTTTGCTTCTAGAACTAACAAGGTCGAGTTTGAATATTACTCCCGCTATTATAGCGTAAAGTCGCTCTCTTATGGGCGAGGCTTTAAACCCAGTTTTTCGGTAACATCCCATCTTCGGCGATCGCGCCAGCAAACAGCTTTGGGTTTGTCAGTGCAGGTTGTCTTTGCTGGGGGATTGAGATCTCAACTCCGAGATGCCATTATGCCCTAGAGCTTTGAGCCAGACAAGTGTTGAGGTGTTTTCCCAGGAGGGCCACTTGGGGTTCTTCTAAAATTCCCAAGTGAGTGCCGGGAATCTCAAGAATATCCAATCCTCCGCCGGCAAATTCTTCCCAACCGTTATCGCGTGGAACGCCGGACATTTCTAGATTTTCTGGGTCAGTTGCCTTGAGCAGAGTCAGCTTGCCGGGATAGATTTTGGGGACATAGTCCCAAGCGGCGCGATCGTTCATTTCTTGCATCGCAAAATATTCCAGATCTCCGTCGATTTCTACGCCCGCATCAACGGCAGCCTTGCCATACAATCGTTTGACCTTAATGCCTATATCTTCGACATTCTTCCGAATTTTGTCGAGAGCGTAGGCAGGGTTTTTCGCAAATTGCTTCAGGTGAATGGCGAGGCGCTGTTTGAGGGGGATGGGCTGCTCTGACCCCGGGATGATGGTGTCTAACAGCGCGACTAAGCCCACTTCTCGACCTTGAGCAACAAGTTGCTGAGCCATTTCAAAGGCAATAATGCCGCCGTAGGAAATGCCGCCTAACAGGTAGGGGCCCTCTGGCTGGAAAGCGAGCATTTCTTCGAGGTATTCTGCAGCAAGCGCTTCCACGCTCTCATAGGAGGCTAACTCCCCGCTTTCCGTCACAGCCACTAACCCGTAAATCGGCTGTTCGAGTCCCAAATGAGGAATTAAGGGGCTGTAAATGCCAACACCCTGACAGAGGAACAGGGGGGTTTGGCTGCCGCTGGGTTGAATGGGTGCCAAGTTCTTCCAGGAAGGCGACCAGCCATCTTCTCGGATGACCCGCGCTAGCTGCTCAATGGTGGGGGCTTGGAAAAGCGCGGCAAAGGGAATTTCTTCGTCCAGTTCCTTCTCAATCGCATCGGAAAGCTCTAGGGCAACGAGAGAGCGTCCGCCTAAGCTGAAGAAGTTGTCTCGAATGCCGACGCGATCGACTTGGAGGAATTGCTGCCACAATTGCGCGAGTTTGTATTCCAGTTCGTCGTTGGGAGGAACGTAGGAGGATTCTGGCGACTCGCTTTCGACAAACTGCTCTGGAATTTGCCACTGCGGAAGGGTATTGAGGCACTGCGTGGGGTCGTCAAGCAGGCGTTCTAGGACAATTTGGTAGTTTTCTAATAAGGTTTGAATTGCTGCCGTGCTAAACAAGTCCGTGGCGTAGTTAGCAATCAATTGAAGTTGCCTGCCCTCATCCACCACAAATAGGGAGAGATCAAAGTCAGCCGCACCGCTATCAATTGTTAAGGGAGAGACGGCAATATCGGGCAGTTTGAGCATTTCCTCATCAAACTCCTGAAAGTTGAACAGAGCGCGGCTGAGGGGCAGGTGGGCAAGGCTGGGCAAACTCGCAACTTGCCCAAAGGGAATGTTTTGATGTTCGTAGGCATCGGCGATGAGTTGACGAACCCGTTGCAGGAGTTGCTGCCAACTCGGATTTCCCGCGAGGTCGGCTCGCAGCACCAAAATATTGCTGAAGTAGCCTATGAGGTCTTGAGTTTCGCGGCGGTTGCGACCGGCGACGGGCAGACAGAAAACCAGGTCTTCTTGGGCGCTGTAGCGGTTCAGAAGGGCGGTAAAGGCGGCGAGGAGGGTCATGAAGGGCGACACTTTCTCCCGGTGGCTCAGCTCCCGCAGGGCGGCTGTTAGGGAGGGAGACAGGGTTAGGGACTGTTTTGCGCCTTGGTGGCTGGGGGTTGGAGGCGGGACGCGATCGCGCGGCAATTGGAGGGGTGAGAGTTCCCCTTGCAGGTGTTGCTGCCAGTAGGCAAGGCTTTTTTGGTAGGCTTCGCTGTCGAGTTTTTGGTGCTGCCAGGCGGCGAAGTCAAGGTATTGAATGGATAAGGGGGGAAGGGTAGGGTCTTGCTCTTGGAGCATCACGCCGTAAATTGCGCCCAAATCTCGCAGCAAAATCCCGAAAGACCACCCATCGGCAACGATGTGGTGGACGACGACGGCTAAAACCCATTCCTCTGCGTCGAGTTGGAGGAGGCTAACCCGCAGAAGAGAGTCGCTGCTGAGGTCGAAGGGACGCGAGGCTTCCTGCGAGAGCCAGTTGTGGATCTGAGTCTGACGCGGTGCGGGGGGAAGTTCTTCTAGGGTCGTTACCGAGAGGGGAAACTCCTCTACTGCGGCCAGTTCCAGATGCGGTTTGCCCTCTTTCTCCGGAAATCTCGCCCGTAAAATTTCGTGGCGGTGGAGAATGGCCGTTAGGCTGTGCTGGAGTAAGGTGAGGTTGAGAGTGCCTTGTAGTTGAAATGCGGAGGAAACGTTGTAGATGGCAGCGGTAGGATTAATGCGATGGAGCCGCCACAACCGCTCCTGGGCGAGGGAAAGGGGCAACTCTCCCTGTCGGTCGAGGGGGGGAATGGTGGAGGCCATCTCAATTCCCTGACCTTGGCGGAGGAACTGGATAATTTCGAGCTTGCGATCGCCCAGTTCGGCCCGCAGTTTGGGCGTGAGGGCCCCTTTAGGGGCATTGCAGGCGAGGCGATCGCCTTTTAAACGCACCTCGATCCCAGTCTGGCGCAAGGTTTGCAGGAATTCAACAGTGGTGATAGATATAGTAGCGCTCAAATCTCGATTTCCTCCATCTCTTCAATGTTGCTAGATGCTGTCGCTTCTCCCCCTTGGAGGTAGAGGGCCGCATCGACTCGCTGGGCAAGTTCTTGGACAGTGGGGGCTTGGAACAGGCTTCCCAAGGGCAACTCCACCTCTAGAGCATCCAAGACTTTGGTGACCACTTGGATGGCGAGGAGGGAGTGACCGCCTAACTCAAAGAAGTTGTTTTCAACGCCCACTTGTTCGAGGCGCAAGACGTTTGCCCAAATCTCCGCGATCGCTTTCTCAGTAGGGGTGCGCGGTTCGACGTAGCTCTCATTCAAGTCCGGACGCACTTGCTCTGGGGCCGGGAGCGATCGCCGGTCGATTTTCCCGTTCGGGGTTAGAGGCATCGTTTCCAGCGTGACGAACAGGGCCGGAACCATATAGTTGGGCAGGCGATCGCCTAAAAAGCTACGGAATTGAGGAACGAGGGAGCCGGAAATTTGTTTGAGGGAGGGGTTGTTGATGGCGTTGCGGTCTTGACTCTCTTTGCCCCTTGCCAGTTTGACGGCGGGAACCTCGCCATTTTGCTGGCGCTTGCAAACCACTTCCAGCAAACCGCTGGCTGCCGAGTCCGACCAGAGAATATCGATGGCATAGGGCAAGTCATTGCCTAACTCCCACAGACTTTCGGGATCGACCCCCGCCATCCTATTTTTAATTTGGCTAACAATCTCCTCCACTTGCTCCGGAACCGCTTCCCCTTCAAGGATTTCCATCAACTGCACTTCTTCTTGCAAGCGAGCATTGGGAATGTTGGCAAGGCAATAAAGATCTGGCTGTTGCGTTTCCAGGATTTGGCGCAAAGATTCCACTGTCAAATTTTCTCCTTGCCAGTCATGCCATTGCGGTTCGACCGTCGGGATCGACTCCGGCCCGATGTGGAGGAAGACATCGTAGTGAAACTGGGTTGTTTCGTTCCAATACTTACCTCGTCGGTGCAACATTTCGATGCGTTCGATTTGCGGGAATTGCTGTTGAAGCGATCGGAAAAAGCCCGGATCGACCACCAATTCGTCCTCGTTGCGGACGCGATTTTTCACAATGCTGCAGAACTGTTCTGCCGGCATTGAACCGGGAGTTCTCTCCAGTTGCGCGGTGGCGTGGAAGGCTTCGAGGAGCGCGTAACTTTGCACGTCACCGACGTAGATACAGCCGCCGGGTTTCACCGCTTGCACCGCCTTGGCCAGCACGTCCTGTAAGTATTCCGGGTTGGGGAAGTACTGAACGACTGAGTGAATGAGGATGGTGTCAAAAGACTGCGGTTCGATGCCGTCAAACTGGTGCGCGGCGCGACAGTCGGTTCTGACTTTGGGAAGGGGTTGGGATGACTGCTGCAACTGTCGATCTAAGTCCGCGATCGCAACTTCTGAGTAGTCGGTGGCAAAGTAGTCGCTGCACTGCGGCGCAATTTTGAGGACAATTTGCCCTTCCCCGCAGCCAATTTCCAAGAGGCGATCGGGGTTCAGCCGCACAACGCGATCGACGGTTTGGGCCAACCACTCCTGCACCTGTTCCTCAATATTTTTTGCGTCGGTGAGTTGTTTGAGAACTGCCGCATCGTCTACGATCGCGCTCTCATCGTTGCGGTTGTCTTTCCCCGACTCGTAAAGCAACTCCCACTTTTGCTGCCACTCATCGAAGTTGCTAGCGTCTGACTCAGGAACCGTTTCTTCGGGAACCACATAGGCAACTAGCGCCTTGCCCCCCGGAACGTCATCGCGGACAATAACGGCTGCTTGCTTCGCCGCTGGGTGCTGCGCCAAAGTTGTTTCAATTTCCCCCAATTCGATGCGGAAACCACGCACCTTCACCTGATTATCCAGGCGCTTGTAATACTCCAGCGTGCCATCGAGACGGTAGCGCGCTTGATCCCCCGTGCGGTACATTCGCGCTTCGGCTGTCTCGGCAAAGGGGTCGGCAACAAAGCGTTCTGCCGTCAAATCCGGCCGGTTGAGATAGCCGCGCACCACTCCCGCACCGCCGATGTAGAGTTCTCCCGGTACACCGATGGGAACGGGTTGCTGTTGGGGGTCGAGGATGTAGATTTTCGTGTTGGCGATCGGTTTGCCAATGAGGATGGGGGGTTCGGCGCTGATAATTGGGTGACAGGTAGACCAGACGGTGGTTTCGGTGGGGCCGTACATATTCCAGACGCTTTGGGCGCGGGGTAAGAGTTCCCCAGCTAAGTCGGGGGGAAAGGCTTCGCCACCGCAGAGAACCTTAAGTTGGGGAGACTGCTGCCAGCCAGCAGCCAGGAGCAAGCGCCAGGTTGTGGGCGTAGCTTGCATGGCGGTAGCGCGCGATCGCGTCACCAAATTCAACAACTTTTCCCCATCGGTGGAAATTTCTCGACTAGCGAGGACAATTTTCGCGCCAACGGTGAGGGGGAGGAAAAGTTCTAGGACGGCAATATCAAAGGACAGGGTGGTTACTGCAACCAAGGTATCTGCGGCCGTTAACCCCGGTTCCTTCGCCATGCTGGTGAGGAAGTTGACGACGGTGCGATGGGGAACTTGCACCCCCTTCGGTTTCCCCGTGGAACCGGAGGTGTAGATGATGTAGGCGAGGTTATCTGGCTGCGCCGCACAGGTCGGTTTCGTCGCCTCCTGCGCCTCCAACGCGGCCGCATCCCCATCCAACGTCACCACCTTGGCATTACCCCTGGGAAGTTGTTCGAGGAGTTGAGTCTGGGCTACCAGAATGGGGGCTTGAGAGTCTTCGAGCATATAGGCGAGGCGATCGCGCGGATAGCTGGGGTCGAGGGGAAGGTAGGCCCCGCCTGCTTTGAGAATGCCCAGCATGGCAACGAGCATTTTCGGCGATCGCTCCACTGCCAAACCAACGAAGGTATCGGGGCCCACTCCCAAACTTTGCAAATAGCGTGCCAGTTGGTTTGCCCGCCGATCCAGTTCGCCATAGGAGAGATGAACCTCGCCAAAATCCACCGAGATCGCGTCAGGCGTTTCCGCTGCTTGCCCCTCAACTAACTCGTGAATCAGGGCAATTTCGGGGTAAGGAGCCTCGGTTTGATTCCAGCTTGCCAATAACTGCGCTTCTGTTTGTGTCAGTAGCGGGAGCTCGCCAATTCTCCGCTCCGGGTCGGCGGCAATTCCCCCTAGCAGCATCTCAAACTCTGCCAGCCGACTGCGAATGGTTTCTGCGTCGAAGAGTTGGGTGTTGTACTGACATTCGAGAACGAGGCGGTTGCCAGCAGACTCGGTAGCGTTGATAAAGATCTCAAAATTCTCGAAATGGCGCGGGTTGGAGCGCACCTCCACTTCCAAATCGGCAAAAGGGATTTGCTGTGGGTTGAGACTGCGATCGAGGTTAAACGTGACCGGAATCAAAGGAATGCGGCTGGGGTCGCGAGGGATCGGGAGTTGTTTGAGCAAGCTGCCAAAGGTGAGAGACGCGCGATCGTAGGCATCAAGGAGGGCCGACTTACGAGTTTGCAAGTAAGCTTTAAACCCCTGCGTCGGCTCGATGCGGGTGCGAAGGGGCAACATGGCAACGCAATGCCCCACCAAATTCTCGCTGTTACTCACCGCTTGTCCGGCCGCTGGCAAACCGACAACAATGTCGTCCTGTCCCGAAATTCGGTGCAAAAAGACCTCATAGGCAGACACCAGCAGCGCCACAAAACTGGCCCCCGACTTGGCAGCAACCCGCTTCAAACTCCCCACCAACTCCGAACTCACCTCCCAATCTTCCCGACGAGAGGCAAAAGTGCGGACTGGCGGCCGGGGGCGATCGCTCGGCAAATCGAGGACGGGAATTTCCCCGGAGAACTGCTCGACCCAATAAGCTTCGGCGGCTTGTTGCGTTCCGATTTGCGCGTCCTCTTGCAGCCATTGCGCGTAATCGCTAAAAGACTCCGGTGCGGGTAACTGAGCGGTTTCCCCCCGCCGTTTCGCCGAGTAAAGTGCTGCCAAATCCGTCAGAATCGGCCCCCAAGACCAGCCATCGCAGACAATGTGGTGGGCGGTAATTAGGACTTGGTACTCGCGATCTTGCAACTTGACAATTTGCACCCGCACCAAGGGGCCGCGTTCCAGATCGAAAGGCGTTTCCACCGCTTTCGCCAGGAGTTCGTCTAACTGCGTTTCCACCGCACTCAAGTCAACGAGGGGAATATCCAGTTCCAGAGAGGAAGTCACGCACAGCGTCTCCCCGTCAGGACTCAACGTCATCCGCAAACTTTCGTGACGCGCGACCACCTCATTAAATGCGGCGCGAAAGTCCTCAACCTGCAGATCGCCCCGAAAATGCAGCGACACCGACTCATTAAACGCGCAGTTGGCCTCGTCCCCCAGTTGAGCCGCAACCCAAACTTCCTTCTGCGCTTCCGTCGCCGGGGCCGTTTGCGCTACTTCCCCACTGGCAAAGGGGTCAAAATCAACGGCAGTATAGGTATTTTGTGAATTTTGTTGTTCCATCTTTTCTCAATCTCTTTAGCCTCAGACACTCACGAATTTCCCAAAAATTCGGACTCCGACAAGTCAACCCATACGTCGGGGGTTCGGGGGGGGCGTAACGCCCCCGATGGGGGGTCTGGGGGGCAAAGCCCCCCGGAAAACCTGGGTTGGAACGAGTCCATTGGGAATTCAGCCAAACACTCAAATCTCAAAAGCATATTATTGAAAAGGGGCTAGCCCTCCAAACAGACCTTGGTTTTCACAAGCAAGAAAGTCGGTTACAACAGACCATCTGAACTCGTTAGCCCACTTGCAAATACTTCCCCGGGCGATCGGGGTCGGGAATAAACCAAGCCGGATTTCCCTTACTATCGCGTCCCAAACGAGCGCCGGGGACGGGCGGTTCAGCTTTGCGCTTCGCCGGATTCATTTTTGCAGGCTGGCCGGGCATTAATCCGGCAGTTTGCATCTCCCACACCGTTTCCTTGAAAGCATTGAGGACAAATTCAATATCCGCATCCGTGTGGGCAAGGGTGAAGAAGCAAGGTCGCGCATCCCAAATGTGAACGCCCTTCTCCCGCAGAATGTAGTAGAGCAGTTCTCCTTGGGGAACATCCTCTAAAAACTTCGGCTTCATCAGCGAGCCAAAATTGGGCATTTTCAAGGGCGCTTTCACCTGCTCGAAATAGGCGTTGAGTTCGCTACAGAATTTGTCCGTTTTCTGGTTGAGGTTGAGTTGCAACTCCGGCCCCTGCTCCTTCATGTACTTGAGAACCGCTTGCACCGTTGCCATTGCCAGAGGATGGCGCACAAAGGTTCCGGCGAAATATGTCACCCCAACCTCCGGGATCGAACCGTCGCCGTACTGCCACAACCCGCCGTCGAGGGCATCCATAAACCGCGACTTCCCGGCAATCACCCCAATGGGCATCCCGCCGCCGACAATCTTGCCGTAGGTTCCCAAATCTGCCTGAATGCCGAAGTGAGCCTGCGCGCCGCCTTGGTGGATGCGGAATCCGGTAACAATTTCGTCGAAAATCAGGGCGGTTCCCGCTTTTTCGGTAATGCGTCGCAATTCTTGCAGGAATTCTTTCGGTTGCAAGTCGGGGCGGCGACTTTGGACGGGTTCGACCAGGATCGCCGCTAAGTCCCCCACCCGCTCTTTGAGGATCTCTAAAGATTCGGGCGTACCATAGTCCACAACCAGGATGTTATCTACCTTCTCGCGGGGGATACCGGGCGCTGCGGGTAAGGATTTCAGCTTCTTCGTCCCCCGAACAATCACCTCATCCAAAATGCCGTGATAGGCTCCGGAGAACATGGCAATGGTGTCTCGTCCGGTGACGGTGCGGGAGACGCGCATCGCCCCCAACACCGCTTCCGAACCTGTGTTACAAAAAGCGGCGCGATCGAAGTTGGTGACTTCGCAGAACATTTTTGCCGCATCCCCCACCATGTTGGTTTGGGGGCCAATTTCAATACCGCGATCCAGTTGTTCGTCCACCGCTTTGCGCACAAAGTCGGGCAGGTAGCCGAAGAAATTGGAGCCAAACCCATTGGTGAGATCGACGTACTCGTTACCATCTAAGTCCCACAGCTTGCAGCCGGAAGACCGAGAGACAACGATGGGATACACAATCTCTTTTAGCAAGGGGTTGAAGCCGGAAACAACGCGCGGATCGGCGAGGTGGGGACGGTTGGCTGCGGTATATTCCTTCGATTTGCCTGTGCGCTTGAGGTAGCCCTCCATCACTTTGTCTAAATACGCCTGTTGTTCGGCAGAAAGGCTGCTATCTTGGGTTTTCGTAATGCGAGCGCCCGCACCAAAGGTTTTCTTCGGTTTTTCTTCCGTTTCCGCTGCTTTTGTTTTGGGGGCTGCTGGGGGGACGCTGCCATTGCTGCTAGCAGGGGGAGGGGCTGCGGGGGCCGGAACAGGCATAGGGGCAGGGGCAACTCCCCCGGTTCCTAACAACTCCAGTTGTCGGGCCATAATCTGGAGTTGCTGGTTAACAAGCGCTTCAACGTTGCTGGGATTTGTGGGAGAAACCATAGGCACAAAGGCGGGTTGAGTGGGAGGGGGTTGAACGGTTGGCATCGCTGCGGGTTGCGGGGCTGCTGGGCTGGCTGGGGGCGGCGCAACGGCTGCGGGGGCGGGAGATTCCTCCGCAAAAGCATCGGGCGGTAATTCGCGATCGAGGAATTCTGCCAGCAGGTCGAGATTGATAAATTCTTCGAGAAGTTGGCGGAAGGTGACGTTAACTTTAAATTTCTTTTGTAGGGCTTGTCCGACTTGGGTGAGGGAGAGGGAGTCTAAACCCATTTCCAGGAAAGTTATATCGGAGTCCAGACCTTCGACCTCAATTCCTGATGTCTCCTCAATGACTTCTTGCAGGATGGGAATGAGGCGGGCCGGACGCGATTCTTGGGTTGCGGGCATGGGGTTATCTCCTATGTGAGGATTGCTAAAAACTTGTGTTTGAGAGGGCTGAGAGTCAACAGGAAGGGGCGGGTCGATCCAAAAGCGCTTGCGTTCAAAGGGGTAGGTGGGTAAGGCAAGACGCTGGAATTGGCGAGTTCCATGAAACTGCTGCCAGTCAATAGAAATTCCCGTCAGCCAAAGCTGGCCGATCGCGCCCAGTAAAGCCATCCATTCTTCCTCATTTTCCGCACTTTTCCCTAGGGACGCGATCGCGGTTTGTTTTTTCACATCTTGGGCTTGCTGGCGGGCTAAGGTGGTGGTGGTGGTGCGGGGCCCCACTTCCAGGAGAACCCGCGTCGGGTCTTCTTGCCAGAGGGCTTTCACCCCGTTAGCAAATTTAACCGTGGCCCGCAGGTGGTTCGCCCAGTACCGGGGATCGGTGGCTTCTTCGGGAGTTATCCACTGGGCGGTGACGGTGGAGAGGAAGGGGAAGTTGGGCAGGGAAAATTCAACGGTACGGCAACACTCGATAAAGGGTTCGACGATCGGGTCCATCATCGGCGAGTGGAAGGCGTGGGAGGTGTGGAGGTATTTACAGATGATCTCTTCAGCTTCCAACGCTTGTTGCAACGCTTTCACTGCTGCGTCCGGGCCGGAGACGACGCACAGAGAGGGGCCATTAATCGCTGCCAGCGCTAAGTCTCCCGTCAAACGAGGTTCCACTCGTTCCGCCCCGCAACGCACCGACAGCATCGATCCAGAGGGCAAATCCTGCATCAAACGCCCCCGCGAGGCAATCAGCATCAAGCCATCTTCGAGGGAGAAGACCCCCGCCAAGCAAGCGGCGGTAAACTCGCCAATGCTGTGACCGATCGCGCCGCTGGGTTGAATGCCCCAACTCAGCCACAGTTGGGCGAGGGCGTATTCGATGGTAAAGATGGCGGGTTGGGTAATGCGGGTTTCGCGCAGGGCGGCGGCGGCGGTTTCCTCATCTCCCGGTTGGGGATAGAGGAATGTCCGCAGGTCGAAACCGAGGTGGGGTTCGAGGATGCTGGCGCAGCGGTCGATGGTTTCTCGAAACAGGGGTTCGCGTTCGTACAGGTTCAAGCCCATATTCACGTACTGCGACCCTTGACCGGGGAACATGAAGATAATTTCCGGCTGCTTGGTTCTAGCTGGGCGAGTGGCAACTTGGAGGGGGGTGAGGGAGGTAAGGGCCTGGATCGCGTCGTTGCGATCGCGGCACACCACAGAACGGCGATTTTTAAACCCTTTGCGTCCTGTCTGCAAGTTACAGGCAACATCGGCAAGGTTCGCTTCTGGGTTTTTCGCGAGGTACTGTTTCAAGTTCGCCGTCGCCGCATCCAAAGCGGTTGTCGTTTTCGCTGACAGCAGCAGGAGAACGGGATCTTTATCTTTCTCCTTGTCTCCTCGTTCTTTTAAGTTTTTGGCTGGATTTTCGACTGACTCGTTCCAACCCAGGTTTTCCGGGGGGCAAAGCCCCCCAGACCCCCCATCGGGGGCGTTACGCCCCCCAACCCCCGACCTATGGGTTGATTCGTTGGCGGCCAGATTTTTGGGAGATTTCTGCGTTTCTGAGGCGGCGAATTCTTCTAAGACAACGTGAGCATTCGTTCCCCCAACCCCGAAGGAACTGACTCCGGCTCGACGCGGCAATTGGTCGGTTTCCCAAGAGATGAGTTGGGCGTTGACGTAAAAGGGACTATTTTCGAGGTCGAGGGCGGGGTTGGGACGCTGGAAGTGGAGGGTGGGTGGAATTTGCTTGTGTTTGAGGGCGAGGACGGTTTTAATTAGTCCCGTCACGCCTGCTGCGGCCACAAGGTGGCCCACATTGCTTTTCACCGATCCGATCGCGCAGAACCCCTTGTCCTCGGTTTGCTGGCGGAAGACTTGGGTCAAAGCCGCAACTTCAATTGGATCGCCCAAAGGTGTTGCCGTACCGTGGCTTTCGATGAAGGTGATGGTTTCTGGGTCGAAGCCTGCGGTGTCTTGGGCCATGGCGATCGCGCCTGCTTGGCCGTCCACGCTGGGGGCGGTAAAACTGACTTTCCCCGACCCATCGTTATTCAGTCCTACGCCGCGAATAATGGCTTCGACGCGATCGCCGTCGCGAATGGCATCTTCCAAACGCTTGAGAACCACAACCCCCGCCCCATTGTTAAACAGGGTTCCTTGGGCGTTGGTATCGAAGGGACGGCAATAGCCATCGGGGGAAAGCATGGCCCCTTCTTGGTACAGATAGCCGCTGTTGAGGGGGGCGGTGATGCTGACTCCTCCGGCGAGGGCGAGGTCGCATTGCCCTTCAATGAGTCCCTGAAAAGCGTAGGCGATCGCCACCAAGGAGGTGGAACAGGCGGTATTGATATTGACGCTGGGGCCGGTGAGGTTGAGCTTATAGGCAGCACGAGTGGTGAGAAAATCCTTATCATTCGCCAGCATGGTCTGGAAGTCGCCCAAGCGATCGATAATCTCGCGTCGCCCGCAAATATTGTTGTTAAAGTAGGTGTTGTAACTCGACCCCGCGTACAGTCCAATGTTTCCGTCGTAGCGATCGGGGTCGCATCCCGCCGTTTCCAGGGCCTCCCACACCACTTCCAGGAAGATCCGCTGTTGGGGGTCCATCATCTCTGCTTCTCTGGGGTTAATGCCAAAGAAGGCGGCATCGAACTTGTCGGCATCTTCAATAATGCCTTTGGCTTTGACGTAGTTGGGATTATTTCTGAGGTCGGGGTCAATGCTGGGGTCGAGTTCGGCCTCGCTAAAGAAGGTGCTAGAAGCAACGCCGTTGCAAAGGTTCTGCCAAAACTCCTCGACATTTTTTGCGCCGGGGAAACGTCCGGCCATGCCAATAACGGCGATGCCTTCGGTCTTCTGTTTCTTCCCCTCTCCCTTGGGCTGAGAACCCTTGCTTTCGCCTTCGCTGAGGTACTTGGCCAGCGCCCGAATGGTCGGGTATTGGAATAACTTGACGATGGGAAGGGCAATATCCAATTCTTTCTGCAACCGCGAAACCATCCGCAAACTCAGCAAGGAGTTACCGCCGAGGTCGAAGAAGTTGTCGCCAATTCCTACTTCCTCCACTTCCAGCAGTTCCGACCAGATCCGCACCAAAATATCTTCCAGTTCGCTGGCAGCGGCGGGGGAAATGGGTTTTGCCCCCTGAGATTGGCGTTTCGGGGCCGGGAGGGCGCGGCGATCGATTTTTCCGTTGGGGTTGAGGGGAAATTCTGCTAACTCCACAAAGGCGGCGGGCATCATGTAGCCAGGGAGTTTGTCTTGCAGCCAGTGGCGCAACCCTTCGACTGCAAGGGTTTCCCCCTCTTGAGGAACGAAGTAGGCAACCAGTTGCTTGTCTCCCAGCCGGTCTTCGCGGACCAGGACGGTGGTATCTCGGACTTGGGGATGTTGCGCGATCGCGCTTTCAATTTCCCCCAACTCAATGCGAAACCCGCGAATTTTCACTTGGTTGTCAATGCGACCAAGGAACTCAATTTTTCCGTCTTCGAGATAGCGGACTAAGTCGCCGGTTTTGTAGAGTTTAGCGTTCAGATCGTCACTGAAGGGGTTGGGAATGAAACGTTCGGCGGTTAAGTCGGGACGGTTTAAATACCCCCTCGCCAAACCATCTCCCCCGGCGTACAACTCTCCCGGAGCGCCAATGGGAACGGGTTGAAGGTTGGAGTCGAGAATATAGGTTGTGGTATTGGCAATGGGGCGACCGATGGGGATGGAGGTATGGGGAGAACAGGAGTTGATGGGGTGACAGCAGGTAAAGGTGGTATTCTCGGTCGGCCCGTAGCCGTTAATGAGTTGGCAAGTGGGGTTGCATTCGAGAAAGCGTTGGATGTGGGGAACCGAGAGGACATCTCCCCCAGCAAGCAGTCTTTGCAAGGGTTTGAGCGCTTCGATTTGCTCGTCAACGGCGAGGTGAAAGAGTCCGGCGGTGAGCCACAGATCGGTGACTTGGTGGCGCGCGATCGCTTCTCCTAACTCCACCAGAGAAGGGGCGTGAGGCGGCATCACCACCACTTTACCGCCGTTGAGCAGCGGCCCCCAAATCTCCAACGTCGAGGCATCGAAGGCGATGGGGGCTAATTGCAAGAAGACTGTATCTGGGTTAAAAGGTGCGTAGTTGGTATTCCTAACCAACCTCACCACGCCGCGATGGATGACGCTAACGCCTTTGGGCCGTCCCGTAGAACCGGAGGTGTACATCACGTAAGCGAGGTTGTCCGCCGTTGTTTCTACCGTTGGGTTCTCAGAACTGCACTCGGAAATTGCATCGAAATCCCCCTCCAGCTCAACAACCCGGGCCGAATGTTCGGGCAATTGCGCCAGCAATTTTGCCTGTCCGACTAACACCGGAACCTGAGTATCCGCCAGCATAAAAGCGAGGCGTTCGGGGGGATAGCTGGGGTCGAGGGGAACGTAAGCACCGCCTGCTTTGAGAATGCCGAGGAGAACAACTGGGAGGTCGAGGGAACGTTCGACGCACATTCCCACCATCGTATCGGCCCGCACGCCGCAGGAACGGAGATAATGGGCGAGTTGGTTGGCGCGTTGGTTGAGTTGCCCGTAGGTGAGTTGTTCGCCCTCAAAAACTACCGCGATCGCGTCGGGGTTTGCCGCAACCTGTTCCTCAAACAGCTTGTGAATGAAGGCGTTGCGAGGATAGTCGGTTTGAGTTTGGTTCCATTCCACCAGGAGATTGTGTCGTTCCGCTTCTGTCAGCAGCGGTAGAGCTGCCAGCTTGCTATTAGGGTGAGTTATAATCCCCTCCAACAGCACTTGCAAATGTCCTAACATCCGCGCGATCGCGCCGGGATCGAACCGCTGGCGATCGTACTCCAATTGCAGCGATAGTTGCGAACCACCACAAGCAACCAGCATGAGAGGAAAGCTGCTGCGGTAAAGCTGTTGGACTGGGAAGGGAAGGCCTGCGTCTAACGGCACATCTTCAAAGACAACCAAACTCCCCGCCAACTCGCTACCAGCAGGAACCTCGCTCCACTCCATAATCTTGCTCAGAGGAGTATAGTTATAGTCCCGCACCCGCTGCCACGTTTCTCCTACTGACTGCAACCATGGCAGAACTTCAGCATCTTCTGCAACGGCAACTCGCACCGGCAAGGTATTCGCCAGCAGCCCCAACATTGTCTCCGCTTCCCGACTCCATTGGCGACAAGAAGTTACTGCCGCGAAAACCACATCTTCCTCGCGGCTATAGCGGCTCAGAAGCAGGCTCCAAGCCCCTTGAATGAGGGTTTCTAGGCTTAAACCTTGCGCGAGACAAAATGAATTGAGCGTCGCTGTTAGCGTCTCTGAGCGCGAACTCTCGGCGCGATCGCGAGTTCCTTTGGCAACAGATTCCCGACTTGTCCTCTCTACCGCGAGGGAAGTGGGTGCGGAAAATCCTTGTAACTCCTGCTGCCAAAACGTTTTCGCCCGAGAAAGATCCTGTTGCTCCAACCAGTCGATATAGTTGCGATAAGAGGGACGTGCTTTTAACTCAACTGCCTCTCTTACAACTAACCCCTGATAGCACCTCCAAACTTCTTGCAACACCGTGGCGACAGAATAACTGTCGAGGAGAAACTGGTGATAGGTCCACACAATCTGGTAGCGAGTTTCCGCCAGTTTGAAAACCGCCAAACGCAAAAGTGGAGCTTGGGTTAGGTCAAACCCCAAAGCGCGATCGCGCTCCAGATAAGCCTTAAGCTGATTCTCTTGCTCGGCCAGCGATTGAGAACTCCAATCTTCTTGTTTTACGGGGAATTCTGCTCGCGATCGCTCCTTCTGCACGGGGCGATTGGAACTCAACTCCTCCACGCGGGTACGTAAAATGGGGAACCGATCGATCGCCTGCTGCCAAGCTTGAAGGAAGTCCGAAACATTGAGCGCTTCCGGCCCAGTCCACAGAAGTTGTCCGATATCCAACCCTGATTCGCGGCTCTCCACACTATGGATGAGCATTCCTTGCTGTAGGGGCGAAAGCGCATAGCAAACCTTAATATCGCGATTTGTCATAGGGGGTTGTGCAAGTTGACGGCTCGAATCTCAGGAGAATCTCAGAATGTCTAGTTATACTGTTCCCAAAAATATTGTGAAAATAACGTTTTCATTCGCAGCTCCATCGTTGAACGCACAAAACAAACAGAACCTTTGTTTTTGAGACGTGCAGCCGCGACCTATTGCAAGCTGACTTACTAGCATTCAAGACTATGGAATTATGAAGTTAAGGTAGACACACAACAGGGTAGCCGAAGAGTTAGTTGCTGCGGCCATCGAAGAAATACCCTTATTTCAAGTTTTAACTTTTAGGAAACCTTTTTGCAAACCCAAGTCCAAGATCGATCGAGATCGATCTTCCAAGAATGCCAAAACATAAGGCGTTAGCGGTGCGCGTGCTAATCCAATTAACAATTAGCAATATAATGAGGGTCAATGTCTCCTTGCTCTGAATCAAGATGAAAAGACAGCCCATTTGGAAGTTTGTGCCTTCTCCGCTGATGTTTTTGTGGGTTTGTGGATTTTGGAACCTGTCTCCATCGCTCGCACAACAACCCAATTTGCGAACCGTCAGAACGGCACAGCGATCGCGTACATCCCTACATCTGGCACAATCTCTCGAACGTTCTGTTTTGCGGATGGGCAGTCAGGGAACGCAAGTATCTGATGTTCAAGCGGTTTTAAAATTGTTGGGCTACTACAAGGGTGCGATCAGCGGCAGATACGATGAAAGTACCGTGATTGCTGTTTTTCTCTTCCAACAAGCAGCAGAATTGAAGACAAGCGGTATTGTCGATCTCGCAACCTGGGAGCGTCTTTTCCCCACAACCGCCAATCCTAATCCGAGCAGTCCAGAAGCACCTTTCCCATCTCCCACTGCTACCCAACCTCGCCCAACTCCAACAGCAACAGCAACCACATCCCGTCCGTCCGCACCAACGCGACCGACGCTCAGACTGGGAATGCGAGGAACTGCTGTCAGAGAGCTACAAGAACGCCTGCAAGCTTTAGGATTTACGGTGGGAACGGCTGATGGTGTTTTCGGCGATGCAACCCTCAGAGCGGTAATTGCTGCCCAAAACAAGTTTAAGCTCAACCCGGATGGGGTTGTCGGTCCGGCGACCTGGAGAGCGTTACTGGGTCGCTAGGGTCTTGCTTAAGCAGACATTTGTCCTAGAGAAGGAAGAGGACAAAACTGTCTTGTGAATTGCGATCGCTTGGTGACCGCGTACTTGTATTGCCCAATTAAACGGATTCTATACAACTCGCTTGCGTCACTATCGGAAAACAAATTCCGATAGCGATCGCTGGTGCCCTCTCAACCGGTTTGTCCGGTTCGCCCCCGTTCATTTCCGCCAGAAATCCGGGTTCAAGGCTCAATTTCTCCTTTTTCTCAATTTGCCAGATATAGCGTTTTACTCTTAAAATGATTTTCCCAACCACCAGATATGGTGTATTGGATCTCGATCTAAAGGACGTAAAAACGCCATGAATCACCTACAAGAGTGGAATGCAAGTTGTGTGGATGGCGAACTGACTCGTCTTAACGTTACCGCTTTAGAAGGCGATCGCGCTTACGATTATCTGTTCTATGCCGATACCCTTCCCCGACGCAACGACGGCCGCCTGCGGGCCCCGATGCTCAAACGCTATCAACACCTCCAAGCGGGGGGATGGTGGTGTTCGGGAATTGACCTGCTGACTGGGAAGGAAGATCTGTGGGGATGTTTCAAACCTGAATTTCCTCGTTTCACTGCCGATCGCCGCAAACCAATCAAGTACGAACACCCCCCAAAAGCAGAAACCGGCGTTTTTGCCTTGCGAGTTCCCCAACCGATTTGGGAGAAAATTGCGGCACGCTACAACGTGGAGATTCTACCGCAGGATATTGATGAAACGCAGCCAGATCGAGGCTTTTGGAATTGGCTCCTGGCTCGTCCCCAGATCCCCCTGTGCGTGACGGAAGGAGCGAAAAAGGCCGGGGCCCTGCTGACGGCGGGTTACGCCGCGATCGCGCTTCCTGGGGTCAATGGTGGCTACCGCACGCCTAAAGATATTTGGGGTAACCGCACGGGGAAATCTCGCCTCATCCCCCAACTTGCCAAACTCGCCACTCCCAACCGAATTATCTATATCGTCTTCGACCAAGACAGCAAACCCAAGACTGTCAAAGCGGTTAACGCCGCCATTCGCCGCACCGGATATTTACTCGGACAGAAAGGATGCACGGTGAATGTCGTGACCTGGAAACCCTCTCTGGGGAAGGGTGCGGACGATCTCATTGCCAGTCAGGGACAGCCGACCTTCGATCTCGCCTACCAAGACGCACTTCCCCTCGATGCTTGGAAGGCTGCATCTCTGTGTAAGTTGACCTATGCGGCCGATCGTCAACTCAATTGCCGCTATCTTCCCCCGCAGGACATCCCCGAAACCGCTCAATTAATTGGGATTAAATCCCCCAAAGGGACGGGGAAAACCCAGTTTCTTGAAGGCATTGTTAAAGATGCGATCTCTCGCGGTCAGTGGGTGCTGGTTCTCGGCCACCGCATTCAACTGGTACGGGCCCTGTGCCAGCGTTTTGGCCTCAACTACATTACCGAAGTGCAAAACTCAGAGGATGGTGCGGCCTTGGGTTACGGCCTCTGCATCGACTCCCTGCACCCCAACTCCCAAGCACAATTCCAGGCGGGGAATTGGGAAGACGGCGTTGTCATCATTGACGAGGTGGAACAGGTGCTTTGGCACGGACTAAACTCTAGCACCTGTCGCAACCATCGCGTTGCCATTCTCAAGTCTTTGAAAACCTTAATGCAAAATGTTTTGGGGGGGAACGGAAGAGTTTTTGTTGCTGATGCAGACTTGAGCGATACGTCCCTTGATTACTTACTATCTCTGGCTGGGGTAGGGTACAAACCCTTCATTATTCAAAACGATTGGAAACCGGATCGGGAGGAAGCGTGGCGAGTTTACAACTACAGCGATCGCGATCCCAAACGCTTGGTCAAAGATTTAGAAGCACACATTCAAGGCTGCGGGAAACCCTTTGTCTGCTTATCGGCGCAAAAACTGACGAGTCAGTGGGGAACGCGATCGCTCGAAGCCTATTTACAGAAGCAGTTTCCCAAAACCAAAATTCTCCGCATTGATTCTGAGTCCGTCCGCGATCCCCAACACCCAGCCTATGATTGCACCGGGAAGTTGAATGCAATTTTGCCTGACTACGATGTGGTACTGGCCAGTCCCTCCATTGAAACGGGGGTGAGTCTCGACCTGCGGGGCCACTTTACCTCTGTGTGGGCGATCGCGCAGGGGGTTCAGGCGGAAAACTCCGTCCGTCAAGCACTGGCAAGGTTGCGAGAAAATGTCCCCCGCTACACCTGGTTCGCGTCCTACGGCTTAAACAAAGTGGGGAACGGTTCCACCTCAATTCCCGCCTTACTCAACTCCGGACAAAAATTGACCCAACTCAACATTCGCCTCCTGCAACAGTCGGACTTCGCGGCGTTGGACGACTTTGACACCGGATTCCAAGCCGAATCTTTGCTCTGTTGGGCCCGCTTGGCCGTCCGCCACAACACCGCGACGATCCGCTACCGCGACTCCATTTTGGCAGCGTTGCGGGAGGAAGGACATGAGATTGTGGAAGCAACAGTTTGTCAGCCTCAAACTCCTCCCACTCCCACAGAACCCTCTCTCAGCAAGGCGATCGCGGCCGTGAGAACCCAAAACTACCAAGCCGAATGCGCCGCCATTGCAACCGCTTCCGACCTCACTGACAGCGAATATCAAACGCTGGGGAAGCGGATGGTGAAGACCCTTTGCGAAAGGCGATCGCAACGCAAACATACTCTCAAATTGCGCTACGGCATCCCCGTCACCCCAGAGTTAGTGGAGAAGGATGATGAGGGGTGGTACGCCAAACTGCGTCTCCACTACTTTCTCACCGTCGGCCGAGAACATTTGAGCGATCGCGATGCCAGCATTGCACGCCAACTGCTCGAACGAGGTCAAGGAAGTATCTTTGCCCCCGACTTCAACCGCTCTCAACTCGGTGCAGTCGTGGGAATCATGGACAAACTCGGCATTCCCGTCCTTCTCGCCGACGAAGAGCGAGAATTACGTGCCACCGATGCCGATCTCCAGGAAATGGCCGCGATCGCTCTCCACAACCGCACTGCAATTAAAACCGCGATCGGTATCGGCCTGGCCAAAAATGCCAGTCCCATCACCATTGTCCGCCGTTTCCTCAACTTAATCGGCTATGGAACAAAGTACTTGCGGATCGAAACTCGCAACAAAAAGCGCACCCGCATCTACCAAATTGAGAACCCCAAAGACGGACGTTGCCAAGTCTTTCAACGCTGGTTAGCCTGGGATGGAAGTTTTGAGGTTTATGGCGAAGATCCGCTGCACTTCCACCGGGAAGTCGCTCTCGACCCCAGTCCCTACGTGCAACTCAGTTTGAGATTTTGAGAGCGGAAGTGCGATGTCGATCGACAAGGAGCGTTAAAAGTTCAGCGTTTCCAGCTAGATTTAACCTAAGTTCGGGTTAAGACTATTTTGGGGTCAATTCTGCGAGAGAATAAGCTTTTCAGGCTACGACAGCATGGGGGTTCAGCTTATTCCGAACTCACGTTAGCTGCGGACAATAAGCGCTGGTGCAAGATTCCGGCAATTTACAACGGCTTACCAGAGATGTACTCGCTTGTTCGGAAATTAGCTAATCTGAGTTGAGAGGGTTTTGGCCGCCAGAGCAACGAGAATTGCCCCCCAAAACACACGTCAGCAAAAGGATTAAGAGAAAATGTTGAAATTTAGCAAGATTGCAAGTCAGTTGAGTTCTGCGGTTCAAGCTAGCAGCCTCACTTCCCAACCCAATCTCGATCCGGAGCTTAAAGGCATAGCGTCAATTGAAGGGGCAGCGAAAGGCGAGATCGCGCACATTCAAGGGGAAAAATTTTCGTCTTACTTAGAGACAACAGCCGCGAGTGCTTTGATTTTACCCCTTGATGAAACCCTCCAGGCGCAGGCCGCAGCGCGAGGAATTGCTTGGATCGCTACCGCCGAACCGAGATTAACCTTTGCCAAGGCGATCGCGCTCTTTTATCAACCCGATCGCCCCGAACCGGAAATCGATCCCACCGCCGCAATTCACCCCACCGCCGAGATCGGCCAGAACGTTTATATCGGCCCCCATGCGGTCATTCGGGCCGGAGTGAAGATCGGCGATCGCGCCTGCATCTATGGCAACGTGGCAATCTACCCCCAAGTCACCATCGGCGATCGCACCGTTCTCCACGCCAACTGTACGATTCATGAGAGATCGCGCATTGGGGCAGATTGCGTCATTCATAGCGGTGCAATCATTGGCGGTGAAGGGTTTGGCTTTGTCCCTACTGCCCAAGGCTGGTACAAAATGGAGCAATCAGGCTATACCATCTTGGAAGATGGCGTTGAAGTGGGGTCAAACAGTTGTATCGATCGCCCTGCTGTCGGCCAAACCCGCGTCGGCCGCAACACCAAGATTGATAACTTAGTGCAAATCGGCCACGGCTGCAAAATCGGCGAAAACTGCGCGATTTGCGGTCAGGTTGGTATGGCTGGCGGGGTCAAAATTGGCAACGGGGTCATCTTGGCCGGTCAGGCGGGGGTCGTCGATCGCGTGGAAATCGGCGACGGCGCGATCGCAACAGCGAAAGCCGGCATTCACAGCAATATCAAACCTGGCGGCATTGTCACTGGAATTCCTGCCATTCCCCACCAAATGTTTGTCAAAGCCAGTGCCGTTTTTAAACGCCTTCCAGATATGCACAAAACCCTTAAAAAACTTCAGAGAAATCTAGGAGATTGAGATTGTCCGCAGTCCAGCCGACTCTCGCGGACAGATCGTTGGTCAAAAGGGTAATGCTTTAACTGTCAATGCGAGTTAGGGCCGCATTGCGATAGTAATGTCCGAGAATTTTCCGGTAGGTTGCGCCGCGATCGGCGAGTCCTTTGGCTCCCCACTGACTGAGGCCCACACCGTGGCCGAACCCTCTCCCGCGTACTAGAAAGCCGTTACCCGCAGCCGTCACGGTAAACAGTCGGCTCCTTAACCCCAAGGCCTTGCGGAGTTCGGCACCGCTGACGCGCCGCATACCGCGATCGCCGACGACGCGCATGGTGACAATGCGTCCGTGGGGGGTGGTGCGTTCGGGAACGAAACGTTGTACGGCTCCCACGCCGCCAATGCGGTTGCTCAGGTCGTGCCGAGAAAAGGTTTTACGCCACTGGTAAACGGGGGCATTTTGGTCGTAGTCTTGAACCCCGCGCAAGTAGGGGAGAGGCGAACTCCAAATGTCTTCGACATTCTCTGTGTGGCCGCCAGAGGAGGAGTGGAAGACTGCCAGAATGACTCGACCGTTGTAGACCATCACTTCTGCTGCGGTTTCCCGAACAGCTCGCTGCGTGCTAGGAGCCTCGCTTTGCAGGCCTTTGTAAACTTGGGTTGCGGTTGTCGTCCCAATGTCGTAGAGGTCGTTGGGGGTCTCGGCCCGCTTGTAGAGCGCGTAGGAACGGGCGGCCACCGCTTGCGCTTTAAGGGCTTCGATCGGCCAGCTTGCGATCGCTTCGGCCCCGACCACGCTGTAGAGGTACTCTTCTAAGTCCACATAGTTGATCGCATCGAGAGCATTGCCGCGCGGAACCAGACGCGCGTCGCCGCGATACCAGCGATCGCCAATCCAAATGTAGCCTTCTCCCGTCGGTTCGACCCACAACTGGCGCGATCGCCAATGTCCTAGCTGCACGCCGCCAGGAACGGGTCGTACCATATAGGCATCGCCCTGCGGAATGGTTCCCAGTTGTCGCCCTGCTTCATCGCGCACCACAGCGGTTGTGGAACCGCCAACGGGAAGCTGGCGCACCCCTTGTTTAATAGCAACGCGCAAGTCCACAACGGCCTGTACGGGAGCCAGACAAAGCAACCAGAGAACTGCTGTCAGGCCCCAGTGCTGCGATCGCTGGAGGAGCGGGAAAAAGATGCGCTGAAACATTGAAACGGGAGTTGGGGTCATCGTATTTGCCTCCTGGAGTTGGGTTGGCCGCAAGGGAAATTCGCTAATGTCCTATCATTAAGTGGGGCATTCAAGCGCAAAATTAACGATTTCCTCATAACCTAAAATCGCTTGTCTCCCTCAATGACATCTCAGTATCAACCCTGTGGAAATTACCTTTTTAGGCACCAGTTCTGGCGTACCGACGCGATCGCGCAATGTATCGAGTGTCGCCCTCCGCTTGCCCCAGCGGGCCGAAGTTTGGCTCTTTGACTGCGGGGAAGGAACCCAGCATCAATTCCTTCGCAGCGACCTAAAAAGCTCGCAAATTCGCCGCATTTTCATCACACACATGCACGGCGACCACACCTTTGGGTTGCTCGGACTGATCGCCAGCAGCGGTTTGGCTGGCAATGCTCAGCCTCTCGATCTTTACGGTCCGGCGGGGTTAGAAGACTATCTCAAGGCCTGCGCGAAATATTCTTATCTCGACCTCCAGCGACGGGTACGAGTGCATACCGTTCAACCTGGGTTGGTTTGCAAAGACAAAACCTTTACCGTCACGTGCCAAAAACTTACCCACCGCGTCCCCGCTTACGGCTATCGGATCGCGGAGAGCGATCGCCCCGGCCGCTTTAATGTTGAGAAAGCGATCGCTCTTGGCATTCCCTCCGGCCCCCTCTACGGCCAGCTCAAGCAAGGGAAAACAGTCACCCTCGAAGACGGCCGCCTCGTCCGCGGAACGGAACTGTGCGAACCGCCCGAACCCGGCCGCAAAATCGCCTATTGTACCGACACCGTATTCTGCGAAGCAGCGGTCGAACTCGCTCAAGATGCCGATCTGCTCATCCACGAAGCGACTTTTGCTCACCAAGATGCTCAACTCGCCTTCGATCGCTTGCACTCCACCTCAACCATGGCCGCCCAAGTTGCCCTCCTGGCTAGTGCGAAACAACTGATGATGACCCACTTCAGCCCTCGTTATGCCCCCGGAAACGCCATTGAACTGCGCCACCTCCTCGAAGAAGCACGGGCCATTTTTCCTAACACCCGCCTCGCCAAAGATTTTTTAACCTACGAAGTTCCCCGGCGACGCGCGACGGAGGATAATCTCAAGGTTGCCAGCTAGTACTTTGTCAATTTTCAATTGAGGTCGGGGGACGACGAGGGAGATGGGAAGACAAGGGGGACGACTGGATGAATTTAATTTTTTGGGGGTGGGAGGAAAAAATGGGGTGGTAGAATGGCTGTGCGAATCATGCTGCTTGCGATCCGCATCTGACCTGAATCTTTTACTCTCTCATGTGGTGAGTCCCAAGAGACGCGCGAATTCTCTGAACGCGCGTCTCTTAGTTTGGGGGATTGAGGGTTAACCGAAAAGACCCTTTTATCGGATTTAGCATTGATATCAATCTTCATCGTCATATTGAGGATAAGGATTCATTTTGCTGTTGGAGGTACAGAATTAAACTTTTCTTCTTTCTCTGAGGAATATGAGAAGGGAGACTGCAATAGATCTCCCCAACCTTCCAGATGTACCGCCAAAAGAAGTTATGACCGGCAATACAATCGCTCTTTCAGGCTATCAAATTTCAGAACAAATTTACGAAGGCTCGCGCACGCTCGTTTATCGAGGAATGCGAGAAACGGATAGCCAACCGGTTATTGTCAAAGTTTTGCGAAATCCCTATCCTCACTTCAGGGAATTAGTCCAGTTCCGCAACCAATACATTATTACCCGCCATTTAGATTCTCCCTACATCGTTCGACCCCTCGCCCTCGAACGTTGCGGGAATGGGTATGCCCTCGTGATGCCCGATGAAGGCGCGATCGCCTTGCCTGACTATTGGCAACAATCCAACCACAACCTCTCTCTCTTCCTCACCATAGCCATCCAACTCGCCGAAGCACTACATTATCTGGGCCAACAACGCATCATCCACAAAGACATCAAACCCGCCAATATCCTCATTTGCCCCGAAACCCAGCAAGTCAAACTGATTGACTTCAGTATTTCTTCCCTTCTCCCCAAAGAAACCCAACAAATCCAAAACCCCAACGTTCTCGAAGGAACCCTCGCCTACATCTCCCCCGAACAGACTGGACGCATGAACCGGGGAATTGACTACCGCAGCGACTTCTATTCTCTGGGGGTCACCTTCTACGAACTGCTGGCAGGATTTCTCCCCTTCGACAGCAGCGACCCGATGGAGTTAGTCCACTCTCACATTGCCAAAACTCCCTTAGCCCTCGATATGTTTCTGGATGCGGAGGGCAAACCCCATCCTGAAGTCCTCTCGACAATTGTTCTTAAACTGATAGCCAAGAATGCCGAAGACCGCTATCAGAGTGCCTTGGGGTTGAAACACGACCTCGAAAAGTGCCTCTCTCAATGGCAAGAAACGAGGACAATTGAGTTGTTTGAATTGGGAGAGCGAGATCTGTGCGATCGCTTCCTCATTCCTGAAAAACTCTATGGACGGGAGAAGGAAGTCGCCCAACTCCTAACTGCTTTTGAGCGCGTCTCGTCAGGAAGCAGCGAAATGGTACTCGTTGCCGGATATTCCGGTGTCGGAAAAACCGCTGTTGTCAATGAAGTTCATAAACCCATCGTCGAAGTGCGAGGCTACTTTATCAAAGGGAAATTCGACCAATTTAACCGTAATATTCCCTTTTCTGCTTTTGTGCAAGCCTTTCGCGACTTGATGGGACAATTGCTCTCCGAATCCGATACCGATTTAGCCGATTGGAAAGCAAAAATCTTGGATGCTTTGGGAGACAATGCCCAAGTCATTATTGATGTCGTTCCCGAACTCGAACAGATTATTGGGACTCACCCCCCCGTCCCCGAACTTTCTGGAAGTGCGGTACAAAATCGTTTTAATCTGCTCTTTGAGAAATTCATTCAAGTTTTGACCACCAGAAACCACCCCCTCGTCCTTTTTTTAGATGACTTGCAATGGGCAGATTCGGCTTCGTTGAATCTGCTCCAATTGCTGATGGGAGAAACCGAAATGGGTTACCTTTTAGTATTGGGAGCCTATCGAGATAACGAAGTTTCCCCCGCTCATCCCTTGATGTTGACCTTGAATGAAATTGCTAAAAACGAGGCAATTGTCAACACCATTACCCTCGAACCGCTCAGTCAACTAGCATTAAATCATCTAATCGCCGATACCC
>Ga0207422_1000909_pt1 | contig 75722 bp, 50 predicted proteins | sample MarCyaLeptolynsp_FD_187757 | JGI IMG/M metagenome (GOLD analysis project Ga0207422, IMG submission 187757) | Marine cyanobacterial communities from Panama - species 1 Leptolyngbya sp. (SPAdes) | ecosystem: Environmental > Aquatic > Marine > Unclassified | place: Panama: Panama City | collected...
GTTGTCCATCGTTTTACCTCTGTTTGATTCACTCGAACCACAACTGAATAGGTCCGTTTATGCACATCAATGCCAGCATAAGCTGATTCACCGGTATATAATCTAGTTTGTGTGGTGGGTTTCATACGAATCTCCCTCGCTTGATGGTTGGATTATTCAAGCTTACGGGATGGTTGTCTCACCGCACTTCCTTTTTCATCATAGGGACAACCTACGCTTCTACGATTCCCCGTTTCCCGTTCCCTGTTCCCCGTTCCCTTCCGCCAAAAACTGTTGCTTCAACACATCGAGTGTCACACCCAACAGCGGCGCCGCCGCCGCCAGCAAAGACTCGTCCCCCGTGGCGCGATAAACCCGAGCCAGGCTACGCCAGATAATGCCCAGGGTGTGCTCGTCATCAAACTCTACCATCAGCTGTAACGCTTGCAGGTAGTTTGCTTTTGCCTGCTGCTGCTCGCCCAGGGCTTCCGCCACCCTGCCCAACTGGTGGTAGGTGCCCACCTGTTCGTAGCGATCGCCGAATTCAACGTAGATGGCAAGGGCCTGCTGGTAATAGTCCCGCGCCTGCTGCCACTGGCGCTCCGCTTGGGCCACCATGCCCAACTGGTGGTAGGTACTCGCTTGGTTGTAGCGATCGCCGAATTCGACGAAGATAGCGAGGGCCTGCTGATAATAGTGCCGTGCCTGATCCCACTGGCGCAATTCCCCAGCCAAGATACCCAACTGGCCGTAGGTGCTCGCCTGGTTGTAGCGATCGCCGAATTCGACTTTGATGGCGAGGGCCTGCTGGTAATAGTGCTGCGCCTGCTGCCACTGGTGCTCCGCCTGGGCCACCCTGCCCAACTGGTGGTAGGTGCCCGCCTGGGAATGACGATCGCCAAATTCGACGTAGATGGCGATCGCCTGCTGATAATAGTGCCGCGCCTGCTGCCACTGGCGCGTCTCCTGGGCCACCCTGCCCAACTGGTGGTAGGTGCCCGCCTGGTTGTAGCGATCGCCGAATTCGACTTTGATGGCGAGGGCCTGCTGATAATAGTGCCGCGCCCGCTGCCACTGGCGCGTCTCCTGGGCCATGCTGCCCAACTGGTGGTAGGTGCGCGCCTGGGAGTGGCGATCGCCGAATTTGACGCAGATGGCGAGGGCCTGCTGGTAATAGTGCTGCGCCCGCTGCCACTGGCGCGTCTCCTGGGCCACCCTGCCCAAGTTGTGGTAGGTGACTGCTCTCAGCGACTGTTTTTGTGGCTCCGCCATCGTACCTAGCGTTTCAAGGCGGTCCAGGAACTGATGATAGCTTTCTCGGGACCGATCGTATTGCTTTGTTTCCAGATACAGGGTTGCTTTCTGGCCCAGAATTCTGACGACCTCTTCCCCCAGTTCCCCTTGCGTTTTTGCAGGCGGATAGCGGTCTAAGGCAGCCGCGAGCGATTCCAGCAGGGTTAATTCGCTTTCAACATTGCCGGTTCGCTCAAAGTATTCAACCAAACAGTTGAAAAAGCTGAGGACGCTCTCCTGCTGCTGCAGGCAGATCTGCAGCGCCTGGTAGAGGTTCTCGTATTCCAGACGGCAGAAGAACAGCCCCAACTGCCGTTCCTGGGGGTCTTTGGATTGCATCCATTGGTGATAGGAACCCGCCAATCCCTGGTAATGCTGCTTGAAGCCCTGCTCCAGAGCCGCGCCGATGGCCGGATCCAGCTGCTGCAGGCAGGTCTTGAGGAAGTAGGGCAACACCGGCTGGATCGCCAGCAGCCGCTCGCCCTCTTTCATGGGCGACAGCAGTCCCCAGTGAATCGCTTCCTCAATCGCCCGATCGAACTGGTCGAAGGCATAGTCTTGCAAGGGTTCGAACTGCTGCAATTGCTCGGCATAGCGGGGCAGGTCGCTCCGGTCGATAAAGCCGCTAAAGGGTGCCAGACACAGCAGCAACTGCTGCGCCTGAGGCGACAGATTGCTGTGGGAATACTCGACGCAGTGCAGGATGCTGCGGGTCTTGTCGCCGCTGTCTCGCTGCTCGTCCAGGTGGATGTCCGCCGCCTGCAACCCGGCCAGGATCTCGTCGGCGGACTGGCGCTTCAGGTTGGCCAGCACCACCTCCATGGCCAGGGGATAGCCCGCCAGCAATGTCATCAGCCGCTGGAAGGCCGCCGCTTCCCGGATCGCGGGCTGCTGTGCTGGGTGTACCTGCTGGACCAGGATCCGCTCCGCCAGCTGGGAACGGGACTCCGGATCCAGGCCCGCCAGGTCGTATTGATTGTGACGAAAGGTCTCCGCTTGCAGCCAGGTCTCGTCGCTGCGGGAACCCAGCAGGATGCGGCTGTGGCCGCCGACGAGCTGAGCCAGGAATTGCCGCAGTTCCTCCCGTTCCGGTTCAGCCAGGGTATTCTGGATCGCCAGGGCTTGGCCAGTGACCGACTCCAGGTTGTCCAGCATCAGCACATAGCGACCTGCCCGCAGTTTGGCCACCAGTTTCTGCTGCTGCGCCGCTGGCTGCATCGCCTGGAAACGGGCTCGCTCGAAGCGATCGTAGAGCCGCTGACCGATCTCGAACCGCAGCTGTGCCACCGTCCAGGCTCGCTGGTCGTAGCCAAAGTAGAAGATCTCCTCAGCGAAATCTGTCGTCTGCCACCACTGGCGCAGGTAGTTGAGCAGGGTGGTTTTGCCGGTGCCGCCCATGCCCCGCAGCAACAGCACATTGTGGCGCAGCAGCGCCTTCTCGATCTGGAGAATCTCCAGATCCCGCCCGACAAAGCCGTAGGCGGGGGGCGAGAAGCGATACTGCTGCTGGCGCTGGGCGTAGTAAGCTTCCTCCTCCTCGGCGGTAAACTGCCGCAGGTTGAGGCTGACGGTCCGGTTGCAGTAGACCACCGGCAGCAGCCAATCCTCCAGATCGATGCTCTGGTTGAAGTAGGCTTGTCGGCCCTTTTGCATCCACAGCTCCCGCCGCGCCAGCCGGATCGCCTCCGGCAGTGCCTTGTCCGCAAACAGGTGGTGGTAGAGCTGGGCCATCATCAACCGTGCCGCCGAGACGGTGACCGAGTAGCCCATGGCCACCACCAGCTGCATGCCAGCGGCCATCATGCGGGCGGCGAGGCTGGTTTCGCGATGGTCGCCGCTTTCGGGAGTGGAGGAGGGGGTGGGAGTGGCTTTTAGGGGAAGAGATGGGGGAAAGGGGAGAGCGCGAGAAGATTGCGATCGCAAAAATTCCCCCAAATTCCCCAGAGGCTGCAATTTATAGCACTACGAGAATAGATTAGGACACAACAAAAGTGCAAAACCAGATGTTGTCAACCTTTCCCTTCTGCCGTCTGCCCTCTGCCCTCTGCCTCCTGCCTTTTGCTATACCAACCCGCGCAGAAATGCGACAGTAGGATAGTGGCAATCGCCAGAAGAATAAACGAACATGGCAACAAAACGAGTAGCAGACCTGACGGTGGATGAACTGAAATCCCTGATCGCAGAGACGATTGCTCAAGAACTGGATGGCCGCTTTGAGGCGTTGGCTCAGCAGTTGGCCATCAGCAATACTCGCAATGGTGGAGCGACTTCAGCTCCAGGAATTGCATCTTCTTCTTCCCCATTACCCAAACGAACCCCAGAAGAACAACGCCAGATTAATCAAGCACTCCTTGAATGGTACACAAAGTGGGTGGAAGAAGGAGATGAAGCAGAGCAACGAGAGACCTTTGAACATCTACAAAAAGTACTCGATGAAGACCGACTTTCAAATCGACCTCTATTCCCAAATCAATTGGAATCGGTATCAGTAAAGCAAGAAGCACAACGAATGGTGGAAGCGCTAGCAGAAGACGCGACCTGGGACGATCTGATGGACAAAATTTACGGACGACAGGCGATTGATGCGGGGCTTGAAGATACCGAGGCTGAGCGAACGCTGGATGTGGCTGAAGTTCGGGCGAGGTTTGGTCTTCAGCCGTGAACCTTGTTTGTACAGATGCTACGGCAGTCACACAAAGAGACCCTGATGAAGATAGAATTTACACATTCGTTTGCGGTAAGAGCAGCTGAAGACCTGGAGCGGGTTGAACCTGGAGCGGGTTGAATGGTTGAAGAGGGGTTGGGTTACCGTCCAGGATAAAATTAAGGGGAGTTAAACAGGAAAGCAGTTTTAGCGTTGGTTATGGCTATCGAATTGCAAACAGAGAATTTCTGAGTCGGTGCTGCGCTAACGTCTTACCTTCTGAGATTGCCTGTGTCGGCGTTCAAGACTTAAGGCGATCGCCCCTGCGGTAACCAGGAGAATGCCGATGACTTTCAGGGGGAATAGGGTTTCACCGATGACAAGCCAGGCCAGAATTGCGGTGGCGGCAGGCCCTGTTGCTCCAATGATTGATGCCAGAGAAGCTCCCACGATGCGAATACCACTATTTTGGCAGAGATAGGCAATGAGGGTGACGATCCCTAAAAGACTCCCACCGACGGCAAGGGCCAGAGAGTTCGCAGGAGCGACCTTTATGGCCATACTGCCTTGCCAGGGAAGCAACAGGCTAAAGCTGGCCAGGACAAAAACAATGGCAAACAGGATGAAGCTGACTGATACCGGATTCATCCGTTGAGTGCTGGCTTGGATACGGACTAAATAGAAAGCGAAGGCGATCCCAGACCCCGTTGCGCCAAGGCTGCCTGCGACCAGGCTATTTTGGGGGCTGATGGTACCGCCCGACAAGATTGTGCAAATTGCACCCAGAAGAATAATGGCCATGACGCCGATGCGAAATCGGGTGGGGCGTTCGCCAAAGTGGAGCCAGACCAGCAGTAAGGTGGTGATGGGATGGGTAAAAAAGAGGGCAACGGCGATGTTTGCGGGGATTTGCCATAGGGCCAGGTACATGAGGATTTGGGAGAGAAATAACCCAAAGCCGCTCTGCAAGAGGCTGCTGACCAGAGTTCTGTCTTGCAGGGTCGAAAATTGACTGACATCTTGCCATACCTTGGGATAAAGTACTGTGGCGACCAGAGCGATGCCGGGAACGACGACCAGCGCCCGAATCCACAGCAGCAGCAATGAATTGCCCAAACTGGGAACGAGCAGGCCGCCGATCTTAAAGAGACCGAAGATCGTCTTTTCGGTGAGAATGACCTTGAGAATAATGTTGTAGAGTGCAAATGTCAGTGCGGCTGCGAGGACGAGACCAAAGCCTCGCCAAGCTCTAGAAGCAGGTTCAGGATGAGGCATGAAGATCGTTTATCTCGATTTTGACAAACCAGAAACGGGCAGGAAATTCCCACCCTTGTATCTTAAAAAGTGTGGCCATAGCTAATCATGCCAAAATTTACCAATTTCGGGGAGTAATAATGAGGATGTCTCACTAAATCTCAGTTTTGGACCCAGTTTTGGACTCAGTTTTAGACTCAGCTTGCCGTTGCAGCGGTTTTGGCGGCACGGGATCGGTCACAATAGAAGCAGCAGTTGATCGGCAGTTGACGAACAAGAGCAATGGCAGATTCTTTGCGGGCATCGGCTCAGGGGTTGGCCGTCGTGGATCGGGCGCGGCGGCGCAAGGGGTGGACGAAGACCTGGACATCGGCCTGGTGGGAGGCGGCCTATACGTCCCAGGCGACTGTCCGGCGATTCTGGCGCGGTCTGGCGATTCAGCGGGAAAATTTCATTGCCATTTGTCAGGCGGTGGGGATTGAGGATTGGCAGGCGATTGCTGCCGATCCGGAGGTGCCAGAGCCTGGGGATGAAACGCCTGTCTTGACTGAAGCAGCGCAGCCGTGGGCAGGGGGAGAGGAGAATAGTGGTGCGGCGCTTCAGGGTGCTCCTGCAACTCTGCTAGAACTGCCGGAAGGTCCGGTCAGGTTGGGGTCGGCGCTTTATCTTGAGCGTCCGCCGATTGAAAGGCGCTGTTACCAGACGCTCGCTCAACCTGGAGCGCTGATTCGGATTAAGGCACCGCGACAAATGGGGAAAACTTCGTTGCTCAATCGGATTCTGGCCGAGGCAGGGCAGCAGGGCTACCGTACTGTCCGACTGAATCTGTTGCAAGCGGAAGCGTCGGCGCTCAGCAGCCTGGATCGATTTTTGCGCTGGTTTTGTCTGTGCCTGGGACGTAAGCTGCACCTTGAAGGAGAGGTTGATGACTTCTGGCAGCCGGGATGGGGGAGCGTGGTGAGTTGTACGGCTTATGTTCAGGAGCGAATTTTAGAGGGGGACGATCGCCCGTTCTGTCTGGCGCTGGATGAAGCTGACCGCGTCTTCCAGTTTCCTGATGTCACTCAGGGCTTTTTCCCCATGTTGCGAAGCTGGCATGAAGAAGCGAAAACGATGGCAGTGTGGGAACGGTTGCGTCTTGTGGTGGCCCATTCGACTGAAGATTATGGGATGCTGGATATTAATCAATCGCCTTTTAATGTGGGATTGCCGGTGGAATTGACTGAGTTTTCGCTGGCCCAGGTGGAGGATCTGGCGGGGCGGCACGATCTCGATCTAACTCAGGCTTCGCTGCAGGCGTTGATGTCCAGGGTGGGGGGACATCCTTATCTGATTCGATTGGCGCTGTACCATCTGGCTTGCGGCGATCTGACGCTGGAGCAGTTATTGTTGGAAGCGGCGAGCGATGCGGGCATTTACGAGCACCATTTGCGGCGTCATTGGATGACGTTGAAAGAACAGCCGGAGCTGGCGGCTGCATTTCATCAAGCAATCGCTGCGGATGAACCGATTCAACTGAAGCCGATTGCGGCCTATCAGCTCTACCGCATGGGCTTAATCCAACGACAGCGCGATCGCGCTTTACCCCGCTGTCAGCTCTACCAGCAATATTTTCAAGAGCGATTAGCAGTTGGCGATTAGCGATTAGCGATTAGCGATTAGCGATTGGCAGCTAGCAATGAACAATGAACAATGAACAACCAACCCTCAACAATGTTTACTGATAATTATTACAAAATTGGCGGCAGTTTAGAGTACAGGCATCCGACTTATGTGGTGCGACAGGCCGACTGCGATCTGTATGAAGGCTTGAAAAGAGGTGAGTTTTGCTATGTGTTGAACTCGCGCCAGATGGGCAAGTCGAGTTTGCGAGTGCGGGCTATGAAACAACTACAAGCGGAAGGAACGCAGTGTGCTTCTATCGATCTGACTCGTATTGGTAGTCATCCTACTGCGGCTGAATGGTACGGTGGCATTGCCTTTGAATTGCTCAGGGGATTCAACCTGTCTCGAAAACTGGATCTGAATGCCTGGTGGCAAGACCGAAACTTTCTCCCCCCAGTTCAACGGTTGGGGGAATTGATTGAAACTGTCCTCTTTCCAGCGTTTTCCGAACCTATTATTATCTTTATTGATGAGATTGATAGCATTCTGAAAATTGAATTCAGAGACGATTTTTTCGCCTTTATCCGTTCCTGTTATAACCGACGGGTCGATTGTCCAGACTACCAGCGGTTGACTTTCTGTTTGCTGGGCGTTGCGACGCCTTCTGACCTGATTGGAGATGCTCAAAGAACGCCGTTTAATATTGGCCGTGCGATTGAGTTGACGGGCTTTACCCTGGTAGAAGCTCGATCGCCTCTGGTTGAGGGATTGGCGGAGCAAGTAGATAATGCTGAGGCGGTGTTAGTGGATATTCTGGACTGGACGGCTGGACAACCGTTTCTGACGCAGAAGTTGTGTCAGATTGTCGCTGAGCGTTCAGAAGGTCGTACTCCTGATATCGAACAGTTGGTTCGGTCTTATATCGTTGAGGATTGGGAGGACCAAGATGAGCCAGAGCATCTGAGGACGATCCGCGATCGCATCCTCAAAGATGAACAGCATACCATTGGGTTGCTCGGTCTGTACCTACAAATTTTGGAACAAGGCGCAATTCCAGTCACTGACAGCCCGGAACAACGACAACTCCAACTTGCAGGTCTGGTTGTCAAAGGCAGCAAAGCGCTGCGCATTCGCAACCGCATCTATCAAAGCGTCTTCGATCGGCACTGGATCGAGCAAACCTTAATCCATCTGCGTCCCTATGCCGATGCTCTAACGGCCTGGATTGCCTCTGACGGACAGGACAACTCTCTCTTACTGGGCGGTCAAATGTTGCAACAGGCACAGACATGGGCGGAGGGGAAAATCTTAAGCGCTCAAGACTATCAATTCCTCGCTGCCAGTCAGCGTCAGGCGAACGAACTGCTCAGCCGCATCGTTTGGGAACTGGTTTCTCCCTTAGAGATTGAGCAGGTCAGTCCCAAAGTTGTCGATTTGCTCCAACGGTTACAACAGGCATCGAGTGATAGCTCTCTGGCTCTGATCCGAGTTGAGTCCGGCAGTACCATTCTGATATTAGAAAGTTCTCAGATCGGATTCGAACGGATTCAGGCGTGGTTTGAAACGAGCCAGCTAGAGGAAAAATTGGGAATTCCAATTCTCAGTCTTGCACAGCGAGATTTCGATGCGATCGCTCAACTAGAGAACCCGGAAACATTATCTATGGAACAAATCAAACGCACCACCCACCGGATGCTAATGCGATGGGTGGTGCGTACTATACTACTGACAAGTGCTGCTATTGGTAGCATCATTGCACTTGTATTTGAGTTTTGCCTGTTTTCTGATATCTGTACCCTCAGCTTTGAAGGCTTTTTCTAATCTCTAGTCGCTATTTCTGGATGCAATTTTTCCTGAGAGATACGATCGAGCGCTGATTCCCTGCCTCTCTTAAGCAGCGTTCGATCGAGCAAAAGTTACTCAGGTGCGGGTGCCACCTCCTTTTCTACGGATTGGTTTTCCCGACCCAGGGGGAGGCTCGTAAGAGTTTTGGAACGGAGTGCAAACCATAAAAGCGAGGGTTGACTCCGGCAGTGCGGGAGCTTGCATATGAATAACGGCAGTGATTAGAAAATCCATGGTAGATGCGCTCCGCCTGAATTGATCTTTTTAGAGCTTGCTTTGAATGACTACTCTCGGTGTAACGCAATTCCTTGCACAATTGCTACGGGATTTACACGGATTGTGACGGATAATGGCGGATTGCACCAGAGAGGTGTAACCCCTCATACCCGCTCAACTGCATCAACCGATCGCACTCGAACATCAGATAGGGAAATAATTTCAGCATTTGTGAGTTTGTTGTTGTAGCGATAAGCAGTCCTGTTTCTGGTTATTATTAGTTTCAGACAATTTCCATCTTCGGAATTTGAACTTGAAGTCTGAAGTTCAGGAATCTCACTCTCACAGCCTTTCAGTCACTTGACTCTTACTACAGTAAACCAAAATGAAGGAATTTTCAATCTGCAATGTTGCGGAGAATTTCACCATAAGGTAAGTAGTCTGCTGATACGGACTGATACAGCCACTTGGGTGCCACAGATCTGTTTTTGGAGCGGGCTGTAATACTTATCCCAGAGACCTGGCAGCATTAAAATGTCAACTGCGAACTTTGCACAATTTGGTGGCGGTAAACAAGTAAGGATTTTTAGCGTATAAGTGGAACCTGCAGGCTAAAAATCCTTGCCGGCTTACCATAACTTCTTCAACAAGCAGGCATAATGGAAACTGTTTTGATTTTGGTTTAACAGGGGCAATCGTTTATCCATGTCAATCTGGGCAGGTGGCGCTGAAAAGGTACTTCAACCTCTAGACCGACTTGCGATCGCGCTTGTGCTTTTGCTGAGTCTGCTGATCGGCCTATTGTTGTGGTTTGGCGGCACCACTGCCCCCCGGGTGCGAGAATTTAGCTGGCAGGACAAAACGATAGGTGCCAGAGATACAGCCTTCGTGCTAACCTTCAATCGCCCTATGGATCGGCAGAGTGTAGTTGATAATCTTGCGATTGTTCCATCCCTACCCCAACCCGGTAAAGTGAGTTGGTCGGGACAGCGGCTGGTCTATACCCTGCCCATGCCCATCCCCTATGGCACTATGTTTGAGCTAAGGCTGCGGGAAGCCAGAGACCGTTTTGAGGCAGGTCAGCCCCTTCAGCCCTTTGTTGGTCGTTTCCGCAGTCGCGATCGCGCCTTTGCCTACATCGGCATTGAGGGGAAAGAAGCAGGGCGCCTGATACTTTATAACCTCACACAGGCCAGGAAAGTTGTCCTCACTTCCCCAGAGCTAACCGTTCTGGATTTTAAACCCTATCCTGAAGGCAACCGAATTTTATTCTCCGCTGCCGAACGTTCCCAGCCAACCAAAGATTCCGCCACACCGAAACAAAATTTGCTCGATCTGCAGCTCTATACCGTGACGACTGGCATTCAACCTCAGCCGCCTGGACAACCCAAACCCAAACCAGAACCGGCTGGAGAAATCGATCGGGTCCTGGACAATGTCGAGTATCAAAACCTGAAATTCGATCTTTCACCGGATGGCCAAATCATCATCGTTCAGCGACTCGATAAAAGCAATCCCAGCAATTATGGTCTTTGGATGCTCAAACCGAATGCAGAGCCGCAACCGTTGGACAATAAACCGGGCGGCGACTTTCTCATTGCCCCCGATAGCGCTTCCCTGGCCATTACCCAGGGGCAGGGTGTGGCCATTCTGCCCCTCGAAGCTCAGGCCGATCCCCTGGATTTTTTGCCTGCGTTTGGCACCATCCTCGACTTTGCTCAGGATGGTTCTGCGGCGGCGATGGTGAAGTTCAACACCGACTATACGCGATCGCTATTTCTCGTCAACAATCAAGGCATTCAGAAAGAACTGCTCAAAACAACCGGATCGATTCTCAGCGCCCAGTTCGATCCTCAGAAAGAATCCCTATATTGCCTGATGACCGAGCTGATTCCCGGTGAAACCTTCCAGGAACAACCCTATCTGGAAGTCATTGACCTCAAAACCGCCACCCGGACAAAACTATTGAAGTTGCCAGACAGTCGAGACATCCAATTTAGTCTCTCTCCAGATGGACTCGCCATTCTCCTCGATCGCCCCATCCCTAAACCAAACTCAGCCCCCGCTCAAGCCGATGACCTGTGGAGCAGCACCGGCGAAGTAATTGCCACCAGCCAACTCTGGATTTTACCCCTGAACTCCCAAACCTCAGAATCAGGAAAGCGAGAGCGTCTGCCACCCGATCCGCTGCCCTTCCCTGGTATTTATCCCCGCTGGCTACCGTGACAAACAACAAAAGGTTATTCATCAATGGATAAACGATCCCGTTACCGCGAACTGACTTCAAACCCTGCTCAGCCAATATAGCGAGCGACGCTCCAATGACGAAGTTGAATCGCAATGCAACTTCGATCTGCAGCGCGACCATCACCAGGTGGTCAATGTTGGCTGGTCAAACCAGCGTCGAGACTACGGCTGTGTCATGCACCTGGACATCAAGGAAGACAAAATCTGGCTGCAATACAACGGTACAGAAATTGACATTGCCCAGGAACTGGTGGATCTGGGCGTGCCCAAATCCGATATCGTCTTAGGGTTCCAGGCCCCCTATCGGCGGAAGTTCACGGACTATGCCGTTAACTAACGCGATTCCTACCTTAGGATCGCGAATTAAATAACTTCACAAACAACAGCCCTGTAGGGACACGGCAATGCCGTGTCCCTACGCGAGAATTTGCACTTAATTCAATCCTCATTCCTTACGCGTCTTCACAGCCCGCTTGGATGCTTCGACCAACTACAGTGATGAGGCGTCAACCTGAAACTTGAAGGAGAACTGATTCTTTCCATCCTCATCCTGGTTCCAGAAGCATCAAAAATGGGAAACAACTTCGAGATCTCCCCCGTCACAATGTCTGGCTCAGCCCCCGCTTCCTCTTCCCTGTCACCTTTTCTGCGATGCAATCCAGGCACCAAACGCAAATGCAACACATGGGCAGGCAACCCTATCCCGCTGAGCTGATGGGGATAAGGCTTGACTTTCCATCCCATCGTTTTCAACGCTGCCCCTGTCACAGCATCTTCCATTTGTTTCCAACGCTGTGCCAAATGAGAGTTACCTGATGATGCAAGAAAGTGCTGGCTCAAATCAGGAAACCCCAACCCCAACCCGAAGGTATGTCCCCGTCCAGCAGCAGGCAAATATTTCCCCGCCACGCAGACAGGGACAACCACTCCCCCCAATTCAGTCGTCGTCGAGGTTGCAGCAGAGGATTTTTGTCGTCCTACATGAGTGACTGCCCCAGCCCATTGAGGACGGCTCGAACCATCGTGGAAATGATGCAGGAGTTTCATCGTACTGCCAGCGTCCTGCTCAACTTTGCAGCCATTGAATATAAAACCTTACCTCTACTATTGTTGCATTTTTTCACCTTTATTCGGCTCTCTTTTTCAGGAAAGCTGGCTCCAAGCTGGCGATTCCCAGGGCAAGTCATCTCTCGCTTGCCAAATCACCTGCGATCGCACATATGGATCTCGTACTTAATTCTAAACACGACTTGGAAGGTTATTTTGAAAGCCGTGCTGAGCACGGCTTTCAAAATAACCATTTTTCCGTTCTAGCACGAAGAAATGGGGGTTAGCGCCCCCTTCAGGGGCGCTAACCTTCCAAGTCGTGTCTAAAGAAGATCTGGCATTGGTGTATAATCTGACTGCAAGCACCCCTATCCAAAATTAATTCGATCTCTTCGAAACAAGTCCTTGAAGCAGCACTCTGTTTTAGCAGGAAACGGCCATGATCCGCTCCTCTCCAAATTCTGTCATCCAGGGGTATTTCCCCGCAGGACTTTCCACCCCCCGATTTCAACCGCAATCAACAGCGTTTCAGGGTTGGGTCTCTCCTCCGTCGGCGTCGCACTCCCCCTACAACCAGGCTGTCCAGGCTCATCAACGTGCGGTGCGCACTGCTGCTCCTCGCACCGTACAGCAAGCCATCAACCCTAATGCCTTCCCGGTTCCTGCTACCCAGCTGTCAATCCTGGGTCGGTGTCCCGGCCAACCCCTGCCCCCTGCCGTGCAACGGAAAATGGAAGCCTTTTTTCAAGCTAACTTTTCTGACGTGCGGGTTCGCGTTGGCCCAGAAGCAGCCTCTTTAGGTGCTTTAGCCCTGACCCACGGCTCCGACATTTACTTCGCCCCTGGCCAATACCAGCCCACTACTCCCCATGGCCAACAGTTGCTAGGGCACGAATTAACCCATGTCGTCCAACAACGGGCAGGCAGAGTCCGCAACCCCTTTCGAAGCGGTATCGCTGTCGTTCAAGATCGGCAATTGGAAGCCGAGGCCGATCGCCTGGGACAGCAAGCTGCCGTGTTCCAACTGAGAAGTCGATTCCCGTTTCCCCCCGCAACCCACGTCGTGCAAGCCAAAGGTAACGATGGAGAACCAGGGACATCCTCTCGTAAACGCGGCGAACCCTCTGGTGGCACTAGAGAGCAAGGTAGTCTTCCTCCTAAACGTTCCAGGAAAAAACCATTCGATGCAGCTTATGGAGAGTTGCATCAGTATTTTGGAGTAAAAGGAGAGCCAGATTATCATTGGGCATCTGACAAAAGGGCTGGTGGGTGCGATTCTTCAGCCATTCTAAGTCCAAGAGGATTTACTGGTGGTGGTAGTGATGCCAACCCAAATAAACCTGCAGCCATGAAGGCTGCGAGGAAGCGATACGGTACGCATCAGGTTGTCGCTGGGCATCTATTGAACGCCGATTTTGGTGGGAAGGGGAAAGATTCAGACAATCTGACAATTCTGAGCGCAAAAGGCAATAGCAATCATAAGGAGTTTGACGAACCGCTTAAAAAAGCTGGAGCACAATTGAAAGAGGCTTATAGAACAGTGTTAGCGGATGGCTGTATCGAAGATTTCTCCACCGTCAAGATGGGCATTAAGATTTCAGTCAAGACAGGTAGAGGAACCTGGGGAACAACGTATCCAGATAATTGTATTTTCAACGAACTGATATGTCAGGCAAGCCTTGAAATGGAGTTTCCTGATAATAAGTTGCAGGATGCAACAAAGAGAAAGAAATACCAGGACATTATCAAGACAATTAAATCCCTTATTGCTCAGGCAAATGCCAATAAGACTCACCGTACGGTTCAGAATCCTCAACCAAGCCCCCAGTCATAATTAAGCAAGCACATTGCTGTTATCAGCTTATCAGGGCTTTAGCCACGGGGCGTCCAGAGTTGCAGTCGGGGGGGGAACTGGACGTGCGGTTTGATCGAAAACACGTTGGCGACATTCGGATCCCGGTAAATTATCTGCTCGTCCTGGGTGACCCCGCAACCGACTAGCCCATGATATGTCTGGTTAAAGCCCATGGTGGGATAGCATTTTAAAGTGCCTGTCCGCGTTTGCACGTCAACCAGTCCGCTGCTTTGGGGACGCGAACCGCCCAGTTTGCCAAGGATCAAAACGGGGCCGAGCCTCAGGCGGGCGGGCATGCTGTCTCGGGTTCCAGGCTGGGCGGCCAGTCCCAGGGCTTTGAAAATCCAGTCTGGGACGATTTTCTTTTTCACCGCTTCAAGCAGCGAGGCAGCGACTTTTTTGTCGGCTTCGCTAGCGGTTGACCAGGGTAAGTCTACGCTCCAGGCCCATTCCAGTAAGTCAGACAAGTTCTCTGCTGGCAGTTGTTCTCCTTGGTGATGCCAGTGCAAATCCTCAAATTCGATTTTGTTGGTTCGCAGGACATAGAGCCATTCCGCTTGCAATCGTTTCCTCTGTTCTACGGTAGCCTGGGATCTGCATCCTTGGAAACAAGCTTGGATACCCATTTTCAGCGTGCTGGTGCCGATCTCGCGATATTGGGGGTTGCGAAAGATTGTCCGCAGGACATTAAAGATTCCACCCAGATGCTGACCGCCAGCTCCCCGGAAACTAGCAACCAGGTGCGCTGCTACAAACAGTCCCATGGGGCCGCTTTGCCTCTGGCGGGTGTCGATGGGATAAAAGTAGCGAGTCTGCTGCATCTTTCAGGTTGAGTGCAATCGGTCGCGACTTCACGATAAGGCGGCGGCGGCCTGGGTTGCTTGCTGGGCCAGTTCTCCTGTGGCATGGGTTTGGCATTGCTGAAACCAGTGCAAAGCTTGGGCTGGGTCTTTTTCGGTGCCGAGGCCGTGCTGATATTGATACGCTAAATTGTACTGGGCATGGGGATTGTTTTGCTGGGCAGCGTGTTGATTCCAATGGAAGGCTGCGGTGTAGTTTTCGAGTTCGTTTAAATAGACTAGACCGAGCATAAATTGGGCTTCTGCAAACTCTGCTTGGGCTGCTTTCTGAAACCAGGTGATAGCTTCCTGGTGGTTTTGCTCCACGTCTTTGCCTTTGTAATACATCATTCCCAGGAGATGCTGTGCTTCCAGGTAACCGGCTTCGGCAGCGGTGCGGATATGATGAGCAATTTTCTGGGCGTCGCGATCGCACCCTAATCCATTGGCAACCATTAGACCCAGCTTATAATGAGCAACCGGGTTGCCATTGTCTGCTGCTTTTTGAAACCAGTCGTAGCTCTGACGATAGTCCTGCTCAGTTCCCGTTCCCTGAAAATAACATTGACCCAGTTCAAACTGAGCCAGAACAAAATTCTGGTCGGCAGCTTTACAAAACCATTGCACCGCCTCAAGGTCATCTTGTGCCACAAACTCACCCCGGCTGTACATCAGGCCGAGGGAATATTGTGCCTCAGCGTTGTCTTGCTCGGCAGCCCTGGTAAACCAGTGGAAGGCTTGTTCGAGATCGATCGGAGTGCCTTTGCCTTCCTCATAGAGTCTGCCCAGGGCGATGGCGGCTTTGTCCGATCCTTCCTGAGCAGCGCGTTCAAGCCATTGCACCGCTTGGGTGTCATTTTGCGGCATCCCTGTTCCCGACAGGAGCATAGTGGCGATGTTCAATTGCGCCTGAGGATGCCCATTTTGAGCCGCTTGTTCGTACCAATACGCGGCTTGTTCGATATCCTGTGTCGTACCCTGCCCAAAGTGATAGCATTGCCCCAACATAAATTGAGCGTCTTTGGAGTCACCCGCTGCTGCTTTTTCCCACCATTCGATCGCTTTAGCTCGATCTACGGGCACGTTCATTCCCAGAGAATAGGCCGTACCCAGATAGAATTGCGCGATCGCGTCGCCTGCATTGGCTTGTTCCGTCAGCTGCTCAATATCGATCGTGGCATCTGACGGGTTGTCGATGGTGGCGTTGTCGATTGACGGATTTTCGTTGGAGGACATGAACAGAAGGTCTGAAGTAACTGGACAATCGGGAAAAAATAAGTGGGGAAAGAAGATTCAGCCAGGACGGGACAGGTTTCAGGCTTAACTGCGATCCAGAATGTACTCTTCTTCGCCCTGTTTGTCGAGCTTGATCCATTTCCGATCGGAGGCGTGAAGAACAAGCTTCAGTTTTTGGATCTGGGAGGGAGTTAATCCTTCCAGATCGGAGGCTTTGATCAAGACCTGCAAATCGGGCAGATCTGCATCTATATCTGTGTCTGCATCGGTATCTGCGGGTTCAGCCGCCGCATCTTTTGCCGCCGCATTTTTTGCCGCTGCGATACTGATCGGGCGATCGCTGATAGCAGCGTCAATCACCTGTTGGACATAGGCGATGATGCGATCTTTCAGGGAAGAGGTGGGTTTCTGCGTTGAGGAATGGTGGAAAATACTGCTGATAAATGAAAGCAGGTTAGGTTTTGGGCGCGCAAAAGCAACTTCATGGAAAAAGTTTTCGATCGCTAAATTCAAAAGGTGGAGCAAGGTCGCTTTATCCAGGTTCTGGCGGTTCAAGAGCTGCTCAATGCGCTGCATTAACTGAGTCAGTTTAGAATTCCAGGTTTTTGCTAATTCCTCATCCTGGCTGAAGAATTCTTTCATTTCTTTATCCTGGGGCAGACCCAGGAGGAAGTGTTGAATTTTGTAGCAGATGTTCTTTCTCACTTCCTCCTCTGCAAAAAGCGTGTTCGGGGGGAGGTTGGGATCGATGGCAAATTGGAGATCGATTTCAACATCCTGGATCTGCATTCTGGGAACAGGAAATACCTTCAGGAGTTCGTGCTTGAGATACGCTTCTGCCAGACGGACAGACGCAACATCGCTCTTGGCTCTGCCATTCACAGTGCCTTCTAACAACGCCCCAACAAATTGTGACAGACTGATCATTCTAGAAATACTTAGCAGTCTTCCATGCTATTAATACAACGACGCTCTTAAAGCTGGTTTGACTTTACGTTAGCCATATTCATCTTTGTTTTCTTGAAGACAACAAGCGCGGGCATTAGCCTTCTCTATCTTCTCCTACTGTGTATACACAAGTCCTGTTGCCACCAGAATGCCCGTACTGATCCCCCCTAGCCCCGAATTGCACTTACTTAAGCAGATTACATCCGTTTGGAAACTGGGCAGTAGGATGGGCAAAGGGCTATGCCCGTGCCCATCAGAGAGCCTGTGATGGGCACGCTTTGCTTTGCCCATCCTACGCTTAAGTAAGCGCCATTCCCCCCTAGCCCCCATTTTTCAAAGGGTGGGGGACTTAAAGTCCCCCGTCTTCAGGGGATTTAGGGGAATCGAGCCGCTTTGTTCGAGAGGTGCGTACATCGTAGCTATCTTCCCAGAAGGTTCGCGATCGCGGCACGAATTGCAAAACTACCGAATTGCTGTGCGAGGACATGGGTAGTTCGCACAGCAAACCCTTGCTTTAAGTTTGCTGACAACCAAGACTTTAGCGAGGCAAACCTCAAATCTATTTATGGATTCCTATTATGGATTCCTAGGATTGGGTTTGGGGTTGGGTTGCGGGTTTGCTTCCATTGGTCGGAGCAATTTTCTTCTGGATCGCCGCTGTCTTCTGTTTGATTTCCTCGCTCATAATTGCCTGGATCAGTGCTCCTTGCTGTTGAACCAGATTCTCAAACAGGTTAAGGACCTTGCCCAGTCCGCCGGGCAGTTGATCTTGAACAGCGTGGACTGCGACGTGCAAGCTATATGTATCGTCGACCATTTGATCGTGCTGGTAGGTGTTGCGGTCTGTCACTGAAGTCTGGAAAGAGACGGATTCAAACAGCCAGCCCTCTTTGCCCTTGCTGGTTTCGTTGAAGGTAAAGTCGTTTTTGAACTCTGTTTTGCTGGTGCTGTGCAGGGTGACGTTCAAATCGATGGTAAGGCTATCAACCCGGATGAAGGGAATAGGCACCATCGATAAGAGGGGGACTTTGATGGTGCATTCATCTTTCAGGTTATTGGGATTGGCTTGGGTTCCAGAATCGAGAATTTGACTGTAGTCAAACTCCACAGTTGTCAGTTTTGTGGAAAGATTCCCCTGGTTATCCTCAGTGTGTGTGAACCCAACGGTGTTGATAAAGTTGGTGGTCGTATGGGCCGCTTTGGCCTGAGCATTGATCACCGCCATGAGCGGGCCACCAATGATATCAGCAAAATCGAGGGCGGATAATTCTTTACCTTGCTTTAACATGATTGATTCTCCTGATTCAGGATTGAATGATTGCGAAATTCAAGTAGTGAGAACTTGGTCAAGGAGAAAATCGAACACCTCGCGGATAGCTCAGCAAGAACAGTACTCCGGGATCTGGCGATGTCTGGCCTTCCCCAAACAGGGTATTCAAGCTGGTTGCAAACTTCTATGAATTGGCGCGTGGGAATTCCTCCTGGCCGATCTGCGGCTTTACCCGCTCAGGGTTGGCATATATAGGAGCAATATCAAGTCTGTAGAATGACCTTAGTCTGCAAATGGGGAAGCGAAACCCAACACAACCTCTTTCGGCGTTGGGTTGCGTAGTCTGATGGTGTTGACGAAACATTGCTTAACACATTGCCAGCATTGATATCGCTTGATTAGCCGCGATCGCATTTTATGTTTTTTTGCAATGCGATCGACAACCTGAGCAGCCTTCTGGCTGTTAAGGCATACTTTCTCAACAACCGTCGCCTCAATCCAACCGACTCATAGCCATGCAGGAGTGAGTGAGGACAATCAACCAGATATGATATTCAAGGCGCTAAGCTTTGTCTATTTTGAGACTTTTAGTTTTTCTACAACAGAGAGTCGGCTCTAAAAGCGACCAGGAAACCGATTCGTCTTCTGCTTCAAGATATAACTGGGGTATTGGTAGAGCAGGATCTTTTTGTGAAGGATTGCACTGATAATTTGCGACTCTTTCCCCTAGCTCAGATGAATGCCATTTAGCTGCGTTGTAAGGTTGAAATATAGCTGGTTTCTCCGGTTATTCTCTAAATCCTGACGATTTAGCTATGGATCATTATAGATCGATGTGCCTTGGAGAATCTAATCAATAAGATTGAAAATTCTGTAAATTTTGATTGAGTTGTTCTTTGACACTCTGTCGATTTTGAGACCCGTAGTTTTCTAATTGACTTCACTTCGCCAGTCCTGATCGATGGGGTCGGGGTTAAGCAAGTCAGGATTTTTGGGCACACGAGTAGAACCTGTGCGTTCAAAAATCTTTCCCCCTGTGAGGACTACTGTTGATTGTTCTAGAATTGTCTCAGAGGATTGCCTCCTCCCGACGGTGTAGAGCGAAGGAGAAAGCATAATGGAAAGTTTGGCGTTGATGCATGTTTATCTGGCAAACGAGTCTCCAGTTCCAGAGATTGAATGGGCGGTGTTGAGCGCCCAAAACCAGTCGATCCTCCAATCCGCAGGCGCAGGACTGGTAACGGGTGCCTTTGTGTTGTCGATGTTCCAGGGTGTGCCGGAAGCAAGCGCGGTGGTGAAGCGCGGTAATCTCTGTTCTGCAGTCAAAGATGTGCAGCAGGCGCTGATCGACAACGGTCACGATCCAGGTGGAGTGGATGGTGCTTTTGGAGGCAAAACACAGTACGCCGTGATGAAGTTTCAGCAACGACAAAAGCTAGCATCAGATGGCATTGTGGGGCCTGCAACGGCTAAGGCGCTAGGATTGAGCGGGGATGCTTATGCGGCTGGGGCTGAATGCAGTACTGATAATGGTAACAGTAGCAATAGCGGCAATGGAGCAGCTGGAACTGCGGCAGCAATGCAAGTTTCAACTGAAGGGGGTCGGCTGAATGTTCGCGCGCAGCCTAATACGAGCGCGAACATCCTCAGCATGCTAGAAAATGGTGCTGTTGTTCGCACAAAAGGTCAACCTGCTAATGGCTGGGTTGAGCTGGCAGATGGGGGTTGGGTGTCTGCCCAATGGGTAAAAACGGCTGGCGCTAGCGAGAGCGGTAATAGCGCCAGCAGTAATGCGTCTAGCTCAGTAACCATCTCTACGCAAGGGAGCCGACTCAATGTGCGATCGCAACCCAACACAAGCGCCAGTATCCTGAGGGGGTTAGACAACGGTACTGTCGTCAACACCAAAGGTGAAGCCGCCAATGGCTGGATCGAGCTGGCAGATGGAGGCTGGATTTCGGCCCAGTGGGTGAAATAATCCAGGACTCGAATGTGCAATCGTTGGCAACGGATTTGAACGGATGTAGCGAATGGCTATGCCATTGAGACTCATAGAGTATAGATCTGTTACATACGGTTTCATCCGCTGCCAACCTGAGTCTTAATGCACCAAATTAACTGCGTCAGAGCAATGGTCAGAGCACTAGCGGTCTGACATGCCTAAAATTGTCTAAATTCGTAGTTGGCACTTTAGTGCTGCCCCAAGGTCTAGGGTGTTCAGCTGCCTTGCAAGCAAAAGCGACGACACCTCATTACGGGAGAATTCTCTTTCCCTTGCATTGGGCATTCCTGTCGCATACAAAGGGCACAGTTCGCTTGCACGGGAAGAATAATTTCTGTTGCTGTATAGAGGCTAATTCCTTGATGGATGAATCCCCGTGCCTCCAAGTCTGAAAGAGAATCGCAGATGACAATTGCCTTGGTAATGCCTAGCGCTTTTCGAGCCACATTAATGTTCTCAACGGTAGTCCTGAAGCTTTGGGATTCTGCTTTAATTTGGACCAGTACCTTGGCGGCTTGGCTATTGAAGCAGGACGGTTGTTCCTGAGAAAAATAATCTTTATATTGAATCGTTAAACTGCCGTTGGGGTAATGCAGAGTGCGGAGCAACCGCAAGAAAGGAACGCTCAGATTCCCTTCTGAATCGAGGGTATACCACCAACATTTGTAACGAGCGTCGCCAGATAAATTTAAGATTGCGTCTATCTGTTGGGGCAAAAAGCCGACCTGAGTCAAAAGAGCTAATGCCTGGGCAAAAGAAATATTTTGACCCAGGGTTTGCGTTTCCGATTCGCATTGGGTCAGTCTGGCGAGGACTCGCCGTTTGATATCTCGACTGTTGCTGCCCACCAGTTGGCCTTCAATCTCAGTTTGAGAATCGGCAAGCACGCAATGGATGGTCTCAAACAAGATAATGCCATCTGCAGCTTTCCCAGATGGCAGGGGTACGCCAATACTAGAAGTAATATCGCCTATCAGATGATGGGGAGCAATGGGGGGGGTACAGTCTACCAGCAAAGATTTGAGCAGATCGCTGTCTGCGATCGCAAGTGCCAGGGAAATGCGATCGCGCACAGAGACACTCTCCTGCCGCTCGCCAATGGGATAGGTCAGTATTGGAGTAGGCATTGTTCAAAATCATCCTGACCTTTAGCTTAACGATCTATTGTCGCTGCCCTCCCAGAGAAAGGGAACCAGACTTGCGTTTCTTTTAATAAAGCTGTTACCGATCCTCGAAATCAAATGCGAAACTTTGTTCTTCTTAAGAAAAATCAATAAAAATGCGAGCAAATACTTTCTGGATGATTGCCTGAAAGTTTGTATAGCAGAAGGCAGGAGGCAGGAGGCAGAAGGCAGAAGGCAGAAGGCAGAAGGCAGATGTCTATCAGAAGGCAGAAGGCAAAAGGCAGATGTCTATCAGAAGGCAGAAGGCAAAAGGCAGATGTCTATCAGAAGGCAGAAGGCAGATGTCTATCAGAAGGCAGAAGGCAAAAGGCAGATGGGAAAGGTTTACTATTCTGGTTTTTAGCTTTTTGTTATGTCCTCATCTATTCTCGGAATGCTATACGATAGCTTTTTCTGCGATCTGCTCAGTTCAGATTGAGTATCGCTCGCGGCCAAAAAAGATGGAAAGCAAACAGCTCTTTGTCAAATGGTTAGTAGTAAACAAGTAAGAATTTTTGAGCGTGCGGGTTCCACCTGTGCGCTCAAAAATTCTTACATCTGGGGGACTACCGTCAAATTATGGTTATGGGTTTGGTCATTTCAGAAATGAGTTGGAACCTGGGTTTCCAGGTTCCAACTCATCCTTAATGTCGATCCATGTCCAAATTATTGCTAGTTTGGCAAAACTCTGGAGAAAAAAACAATGGTTTCTGAGCGCTTGTAATGCCTCAATGTTCAAAAGTCATTCTCAATTAGAACGACCAGGAAAATCAACAGATGACCTGAAACTTCCGGAAATCTTGCTGGCAAGGACGTAAGAAATCAGGGACCTGACTTTGTTCTGTAAAAGCGGTCAACCCCGATCGTATTCCTGCAACCAAATTTTAGTCAGAGGTTAGTCATGTAGAAGAAGAATTGAGAGGTAGGTTCGAAGGCATCACCTCCCAATTCTTCCCTCTATTGAATAACGGTGAATTTTAGCTAAGCTTTGACAAACAAGCAATTTAGAGTAAGATACGGCCTATGATCGAGTGTCTGACAAATCAGAATATAGAGCAAGTTTGTCGATTCAAGGTTATTATTTTTTTCGATATGGAAACTTGTCTGTAAAAACAGCAGTCAGCTGACTCAAATTTCCCGGAGCTAATCTTTGATTCTGTTGCAGCAATCAACATCTTTGAAAGAAGCCATCTCTCAATTTTGCTGCTACTGTAAGTAGGAAGAATGCTCAACTCTTTGGGAATAAGTTGTGACATTGGTGAAAATCTGTTTAGCTAAATTTGCTCGTGATTCTATTCGATTGAGGCATTTGAGGAGAGGAGTGCAAGTATGTTGCAACGAGAGTCTGAACCATCTTTGAGAAAAAATGTTGTCTGTTTATGGCGGAGCTTACTCCTCGTTGCGATGGGATTGTCTGGCGCGATCGCAGTTGGCGTTTACCAGGGAGCGGGTCAGGCGCTAGATATTGAACCGGAGCGCGTGGCAGTTCGCAATCGCTGGCAAGGTGCGTCTTTCCCAGTAGAGAATTTTCAAGCCTATACGTCTCCGTTTGGTTATCGCAGCTCGCCCACAGGCGGTTCAGCACGTGAGTTCCATAGAGGTTTAGATCTTGCTGCCCCAGAAGGGAGCTATGTCAGAAATTGGTGGGCAGGACAGGTCATTAAAATGTCCGACAATACAGCCTGCGGCACCTCTATCCACATCCGCTCTGGAGACTGGACCCACATCTACTGCCATCTCAAAGGGCATGTCGAGACCATTAATGGGATTCCTCATTTGATCGATCGCCGGGGCGGAATTCAGATACAGCAAGGCCAATCTCTGCGAGCAGGCTTTCGCATTGGTCGTGTTGGTATGACCGGACGAACAACTGGGCCTCATCTGCATTGGGGCTTGAAGTATGGCAGCAGCTACGTAGATCCAGCCCTGGTGCTGCGGTCAATGTACGCTGAGCAAACCAGGAGAAAGATCTCTTTCAGCTTGCCATCACAGTCGCACGATCGATAGAGGAACAGCAAAAGCAGAGGGAAAAAAGAAATCGTTAGTCATGTTAAACAAGTCAGGATTGCCAGCGGCGGGTCTTTGAAAAAACAGCTCCGCAACGAGAATTGCCTGCTGACGACTGCCTGCTTGCGTCTGACGGCTAGCAATTTGTTTGCAGTCTATTCTTTCGTTGTTGCCAGTACTGATACACCATATAGGCTAGCGTCACCACTCCAACCGTAATGGCTGCCTCATCCACCTCAAACTTGGGATGGTGGAGAGGATAGTTTGTCTGCTCCTGGCGTCCAACTCCCAGGCGGAACATCGTGCCGGGTGCATGTTCCAGGTACACAGAGAAATCCTCGGCACCCAGAGAAGCTTCAAGCAAACGGTGGACGCGATCGCGTCCCCATGCCTCCTGTGCCGTTCCCTCTAATAGCTCAGTCAATTCCAGATCGTTCTGCACCGAAGACACCAGCAAACGATAGTCTATCTCATAGCGCGCTCCACAAGGTTGACAGACACTGGCAACAATTTTTTCGATCCACTCAGGCAGCATTGCGCGTGTTTCCGGATGGAGCGATCGGACCGTGCCCAACAACTTCACCCGATCGGCAATGACATTGGGCGCTCGCCCACCTTCTATCTGTCCAATGGTCAGCACCACCGGGCGCAATGGATTCTGCGTTCGACCAATCGCCTGCTGTAGCGTCGTCATCACCTGAGCTGCTACCCAAATTGCATCAATTGCTTCATAAGGACGAGCGCCATGTCCTGACTCGCCAATAATCTGAATCTCCAGATCGTCTGCTGCTGCTGTCAACGCCCCATAACGGATACCGACCGATCCCACCGGAATTGTTGGAGCAACATGCAATCCTACCACCGCTGCCACATCCTGCATTACCCCATCCTGAACCATCCACCCTGCCCCTTGGGCAATCTCCTCCGCAGGCTGAAATAAAAACCGTACCCGCCCTGGCAGAGTTTCCTCCAGTTGAGCCAGTACCATTGCTGTACCGAGTCCCACTGTCGTATGAAGATCGTGCCCGCATGCATGCATCACTCCAGCCCGGTGTGATGCATAATCCAGACCCGTCAGTTCCTGAATCGGTAACGCATCCATATCAGTGCGGACGGCAAACCACGGTTCCGCTGTCGCCAAATTGTCTAACTCTCCTACGACACCCGTTTTCCCGACCGCTTCACGCACGTGCAGTCCGCAGGAAGAGAGTACACCCGCAACATAAGCTGCTGTCTGATATTCCTGGCCGCTCAATTCTGGATGGGAATGCAAATGACGGCGGATCTCCAACAAACGGGGTGCCAGCTTGTTCGCCAAACTTCGAATCTGGTTCAAAATCTGCGTCATAATTATCGCATCTATATCACCGCATCTATATCACAATGGCCGATTCGGAGCCAAAATCATCAACCCATTAAACTGAATCTTTTCAGGCGTAGCCGTACTCGTAGCACTAAAACTACGAATTCTGCCAATACCCTGCTGCAGAGAGTCCCAAAAAGGATTAGGCGTTCCTTGCAGGTCAGCAAAGATCGTATTGTTGACTAGAGTCAAGACTGAACCTACGTTGACATAAAAATACCCTTGATTGGTAGCGGGTAGTGTCCGGGTTGCCGTACTGAAATTGGCAGCTTGAGTGAGCGATAGATAGGGTTTAGGCAAAAGTTCCTCAAGCGGGCCAGCGCCACTGGTTAACACCAATGTATTTTCATTAACCCAGCCACGCGCAAAAATGCTCACTTGCTGTCGGGTTTGGGGTTCGCGGGCTTCCCAGCTGACAACAGTTTGTCCCTCGATCTGGCGATTACTAACCCTGATACCCTCTTTGGAGATGGAACGAGCAAATTGGTCGAGCTTTGCCAATGCTGCTTCAGCTGCTGGACGATCGCTCGTCTGGAGCGTTAAGCCCAAACCAAAATTCGTTTTGGTCGGGACATTAAATAAGCCGCGATTCGTCGGGAATGAAAATAAAGCGTACTCGCCATCTAACCAGGGAACCACATCTTGCTCGATATCTAGACCTGTCAGTTCTCGAACAAACTGTTGCGTTCCTGCGATGGCGGCGTTCAGAGATGGGTCGATATTCGCTGTTTCGATTAGACTGTTCCATCCCTGACCAAACTGATGGCCGCTGATGGACAGATAGGATGCTGCAGGAATCTGAACCAACGCCTGACTTGGATTGGGAGGAAAGAGTTCTGCGATCGCGGGTTGCGGGGTCGCATAATGAATATTCGCCTCCCCCTGAATTCCTTGTGATTGGATCCACAAAAAGCCATCCGCAGTGCTGGCAGTCCCTGCTAACGACTTGAAAGCAGTTGCCAGAGCAGTTACCGATTGGACAGGAAAGGGAAAATAGCCCAATCTAGCCAAGGACGAGCTGCTCAGGTTTAAATCCTCTACCCGAGCTAAATTGACATAACCCACAACCAGCGATCGGGCAAAATTTGGATGCCTCAATGTTTTTTGAAAGGAGGGATTGCTAGCCAGCGACCCCTCCCCATTCCAACCATCTACCAACCGTTTTAAAGGATCGGGGGTTGCAGACATCGCCGCATATCCCCCCGGCAAAGCTACCACCGCCCACCCTGGACGGGACACAGACGGCACAGAATCAGGGTTGGGCAGCAACACTGGCTTATCCCCCTCTGCTTCAGGCGCAGCAACCAAAATTGATTTTGCTCCCTTGAGACCAAAAGCAGAGGAATTTGCACTTGAGGCAAGACGTCGAGATCTGAAAGGTTTTGCTGAACCCTCTTTCGGAGCATCCATTGGAGAAGGTTCTGGCGGAGTTCGAGCAGGCCACTCCCAAATTGAAACCCCTTTATACTGCAATTCTCTGAGTTCCTGTCCCACCCGTGCTGCTTTGACCCGGTTCAGAAAACTGTTAAACTCCTCTTGCTCTTCAATTGCTGCCAACAAGAGCGTACTGGTTTCAGGAGTAGTTTCCGATGTGCTTCCTGGCATCAGCACAATTGCCGCTCGTTTACCGATCCAGGATTGCACATGTTCGCTAAAGTTTACTTGTGCAGGGAGATAGGGCAAGCCAGGAGGTCCAGAAATTTCTTCTGGCAAGGGGTTGAAGCGGTTGAAACGTCCCCAAGCCTCTGCTGTAGTATCCACCAGCAATACCCCTGCCACATCGCTCGGTAGCATAGCGGTCACTGGAGGGGACTGCGGCACGACCGCAGCAGAGGGGTGCTGAGTCAACAACCCGTTCGACACAATGGCAAAAATAGACAGAATTGGTAATGTAACGTAGCGTAACAATTCCCCAGTCTCCTCCTATTTGTTCTCAGCAAAGCCTAACCTACTGCTTGGAGATCGCGCAATTCACCCAATTACAAGCTGCTATGACAGCCCAACCTCCTGATGAATCCTTACTGGTAGCCCAGATCGCTCAACGCGATCGCAAAGCTCTGAATCAGTTATACGATCGCTATGCCAGCATCCTCTACTCATTTGCGTTCAAAATTTTGGCATCCGCAGAAGAAACAGAAGAGGTCGTCCTTGACGTTTTTTCTCAAGTGTGGAAACAAGCCCACAATTATTCTCCTCAAAAGGGTCGAGTCGATACCTGGCTATTCGTTTTAACTCGATCTCGATCCCTGGATCGCCTGCGAACCCTACAAAGAACAACACGGGCAATGCAAGTCTCTTTAGATGCGGCCAAAACCCAACAAAGTCGCTCCAACGAACCCATTGAAACCGCAATAATTCAAGAACGCCGTCAGCAAGTTCTTTCTGCCCTGGATCAAATCCCTCAAGAACAACAGCAAGCGATCGAGCTGGCTTATTACAAAGGACTCAGCTGTAGCGCGATCGCAACCTTGACCCATACCCCCCTTGGTACCATCAAAACCAGAATTAGACTCGGCCTCAAAAAACTACGTCAGATCCTGAACGCTGTTCAATAACCACTTCTAAGCCCTGTCCAGCATGAGATCTGCCCCTTCCTCATAAATAAAACTGCAAATTCCTAAACAAGCAAAGCCAGGCGTAGAAAATCCCAGAACTCAGATACAATTCAATGCAAAGGCAATGAATTCAACACCATCCACAAACACTCAAAGCACAGACACAAACAAATGAAGTATCAAACTTCAGGCAAAGGATCCCAACTTGGAGCAACCGCAATTATCTGGGGATTAACCACAGCAATCATGGGAATCAGCATTCCCATTGTCTCTATTACCCAAAGCGGACCCGTCCTGCCCATCGCCATTATTGTAGGAGCCACAGCAAGCACAATCGCAGTCTGGTACTCTCCAAGCAATCAACCCAGTCCCAAAAGCGAATAGCCAACTGCGATGAAAGAATTAGAAAAGCGGGTGACGGCAGTAGAACGTCTTTGTAATATCAAAGACTTTGTCCCTCCCCAACCTTTAAACCCTCAAGAGAAAAACAAACAATAACTTTAAGATCAATATTTGGATTGAAAAACTACAACAACATACTCCCATACCCCCCTATATTTGATAAGGATAGTATTTCTATTGGCCTATATTGGTAGCTCGTAGACCACGCAATCTACTATCCAAGAAAGTATTATCAGATACTATGAACTCCTCACGGCTGGCATCAAAAACTTAATGAAAAATCAGCAAAATATTAACTATCACTTTAAAATACAGGAAGCCTATCTGATTTTTGAAAAGTTTCCTTTGCATCGCAGCGTTACATCTTTTTAAACATCCCAACGTTCAACTCTTGGTAATCTCACCGCTCAACTTGCGAAATTACTTAATTCTTCTACCCATATCCTCAGAATGTTGGCGTACCCATCTCACTGTACTCACTGTTTGTGGCAAAACACCCACCAGTCGAGCAAATGCCTCATCGGGCAATTGGTTTACCGTCTCCGAATCAAAATAGGTATCAAACTGCTTCAAAATCGTCTTCACCCGCTGCACAGGAGAGGGATGTTCAGTGCTTTGTCGGGTGAGTCGAATCCACTGGCGGCGAATTAAAAAAGCTTTCTGCCGTTCTTCATCTGATTGAGGCGAGACGAGCGAGAGATTACCAACAGGCAATGCCTGTTCGCAGTCAAGATCGAAGAAACTTCCAACTGCTGCCCCTGGGCCAGCAAACTCAGCATGATAGTGCTTATAAAGGATTAACCCATTACGCCGACGGCTATTTACCATCAGCAGTTGTCCAGTATTCAAATCAGCCATTAACTGTTGGTTATTCAGTTCAGTCAAAGTCTCAGACCATTGTAATAATTCAACCTTAACTTTCCCAAGCTATAAACCCTATTCCTAGTTACAATCGAGCACTTAAAACAGTTTTTGGGCGTGAATTTGTACCTTTGGTGGATGATCTATCACAAAAATAGCCAGCCCAATAAAGAACAGATAAGTCACCGATTGAATTATTTGGATACAGCAACCGCGAACAAAAACTCCTCCCCCCAACCTGCCAAATTTTGGGAGAGAAAACCCGCTTAAATTTACTCCAGCATTGAAGAAAAGGGTTAGGCATTGAGAAAAATATAGCTCCACCCCTTATTCTGAAAAACTTCCGCCTTAACTCGATACCACCTAGAAATGAGTTGCAAGAATTTATGTTGATATAAATTCAACATATCATTGCATCACAGATAAAGTTTTGTGCAATAGCATACGTCTGGGGCGGCCCAACAAATAAAACCCCCAACCAGGATCGAATTGACAAAGTTGATAGCCCAGTTTGAAATATACTCGTTTTGCCCGTTGGTTATTCTCCAGAACATGCAAATAGAGATCTTCGAACCCCCAAGTAATAGCGGTTTGTTCGCAAGCAGTCAAGAGCTGTTGCGCAATTCCTTGACCGCGATATTCATCCCGCACTGCCAAATTAGACAAATAAGGATATCTAGAACGTTCAAGATCTAAGGGATAGGGATCCCGAAGAGTCATCTCTACAGTTCCCAGCAATAGATCAGAAGAAGCATGAGCCCGTTCCAAACAACCTGCCACCGAAGAAAGTGCCATAGCGACAAAACAGACGTAATGAGAACCTGATGAATATAATCGATTCCGTAGATCCTCGTAGATCCCAATTCGCGATAGACTATGAAACCAGCTCAACAAGCCCTTATGTGAGTGAAAACTATCAGCAATAATATTTGCAAGATCGTGCAAATCTTCCTTCTGAGCAGCCCGAATAATGAAATGAGATTTACCTGAAGGAAACTCAGTAGTGTGTGGGTTATAAGGGATCGAAATGGAAGAAGAATTCACAAGTCTCAGCGTTTTGCAGATTATAAAGGCATTGTTATAAGAAATGGACTGACTTCTCGAACCATCCCCTAAATAAATTCAACCGGTTAGAGATATCGCTGTTGTCGTTGAGTCGCAAAAGAAGCTTAGAAAAAAATGCGTATGAATGCCTCTCACAAACTCCACACCATCTCCCAGCCGGAGTTCCAGAATTCCGAGCGGTTCATCAAGCGGATCCAGACTTTCCCTAACAATCCTACTAGCTCATCGGTATTATCGATAGAGATAGGCTACCACCATAGCAGGAATCTATGCTGCATCTGATTGTCCACCAGCCCCTGAGATCAAACTCCCTAACATTTGTTTCATTTCCGCGATCGCTTGGAGCTGATAATCGCTTGCTTCCTGAAATTGTGCCAGAACATTAGCAATTGTATCCAACTTCTGACGTAAATTGCTTATACCATCCTGTATAGGCTGCAGAATAGCCTCACAAACATTGACTTTACCCCAAAGGTCTGAGACACTACTGTGCTGTTTTTGCAATTCCCCATCCAGTTGCTTTAACTCTATTTGTTTCGAATCTTGCTCAGTGGCCTGCTGGTCAATAAGAGCCTCCGCCTGCTGAATTGCTTCCTTCAGCTGCTCAGCTTGAGATTCTAGTTGTTTGAGTTCTTCAGACTGTTTTTGGCGCTGTAAATCCACTTGGGTCAGAAGAGGAGTCAGATCGATTTTGTTGCTGCGATTGCCATCACCAGAAATCCCCTGACGCCGGTGCAGCACCGCTTCGTGTTGTTTCAGAATTTCTTCTCTCTCTCTCAAGTTCCGACGCTGTCCTACCAACGTCTCATCCAGCATACGATAGCCATCTTGCTCATCTGTCAACTCTGTTTCTAGATTCAGACGATCGTATTCGCTGGCTTGCTGAATTTTTTGTTGCAGCTCTTCAATGACCTGACGCTGCATACCTAACTCTTCTTCCTGATCGTTCACAAAACGAGACAGCTTCTCCAACTCTTTCTGCAAATCATTCACAACAGACTGTAGTTCTTCTAAAGGCATCTCTTCAAGAGCCGCAATATCCACTTTCTCGCTAATTTGCTCCTCATCAGCCCCATAGGCCAAAGCAGAAATTTGCTGATAAAGCTCTTCTTGATGTTGCAACTGAAGACCGAATACCTGAAGATACTCCTGCTTATTTTCCAAGGTTATTTGCTGAGCCTTCAGCTCTAACCGCGATTGTTCAAGAGAACTTTGGGCTTGCTGCCATTCATGCCAACGGTTTTGAATATCCTCACCTTGACGCTCAACTTCTTCCTGTAACTGTTGCGCCGATCCCCGATGTTGTTCTAACTTCTGCCAATGTTCATCTATACCAACTTGTTGAGTATTAAGAGTGTCGAACGACAAATTCAACTGTTCTCTTACTGCCTCTGTTGGAGCCACTGCACTTGCAAGACGATCTAAAAGCTCTTGGATTTTTCGAGCTTGTTCCTCATCAAGAACAGCACCTTGCTGAATCTCAGATTGTCGCTCTTCCAGACGGCGTTGTTCTCCCTTCAACTGATCCCAAGCACCCTGCAATTCCTCCTGATTGCGCTTAACCTCATCCTGCAAACTCTCCGCAGCTGTACGCAGATTTTCAAGTTCTTGACGTTGCTCCTCCAGACGCTCAGAGTCTGATTCCAGTTGTTGCAGTTGTTCTCGCCGAGCTTCCATTTCCATCTCGCGACGATTCAACTCCTGACTCTGATAAGTCAGAGATTGCTTCCATTGTTCGATCTCTTCTTCCTGGTTTTTAGACTTTTCCAGTTGGCGAGAGAAGGTCTGCAGAATGCTGACCAATTGGCGGCTTGCCTCCTGCACCCGCTTAATCTGCCGATTATTAGCCAAGTCAATCATTACCAGAACGCCAGCATTGAAGTTATTCGCTTCCTCCGCAGGCAATACTTCGTCCACCGAACTCCAACTCTGATCGGAACGCTGGCAAGCCAGCAGCTTCAGCGCAGCCTTACCACTACCAATAAACCCGCCCTTTGATTTCTGTACTTCTGCTAGATACAGCACACTGATTGTCCTCTTGATGTATCTATGACCAGTTCTCAGCTAATCCCTGACCCCTGATAGTTTAATCCGCCAAATCAATTCAAGTTTGAAAATCAGCCTTTGTAAAGCATATCGAAACTCTATTTTGAACCGAATGTTGCTAACACTGCCACTAAGTTCGTCAAGTTAGCAAATAACCTAGCAAACACTACAGGCAGGATATTACATAATTTTACAAACGCAAGCCAGTCTTCTGACTGCCCTTGAGTGCAACTCTATCTCTCTTACCTTAAGTGATCCTTCAGTTTAGTTTGACCTTCGTCTGGAAGAGTTCATGCTAACTGTGAGAATATCTTGTCAAATAGGTGGGAGAGATGTCTGCTTTCAATATCAAGCATTCCTTATCCTAAGCTATCCTAACTTGTTAAGCCCTTTGCAGGGAACCGTCATGACTATTTAGAGGAGCTAAAAGCAGGAAAATCCCTATTATTTGGGCATCAGACCTACCTCTGCATTGCTCAGAAAGAGATAATGCTAGCAGTTTAATCAGATCTTAAATTAGACTGAGAGGGTATTAAGATTCAAGTGTTTGGTGGTTAAGTTGGATAGCTAGCAATCTTGCATGTGCCCCAGGGATAGACTGCAACTCCTTCAATGTCCGTTCAGGCAATCGATGTTCAACCACTTCGCTCAAATCGCTTGGCCGAAAATCTTAAAAGATCTTGAAACCCAATGAACGGAATTTGATTGATTCAGATTCAAGCTGCTTTTAGGAGAGTGTTTTCTTTGCATGCACGGAAATTTGAACGAAATCGATATCCGCAGCATCTTGCAACTCATTGAATTGGGGCAGCGAACAGGTGAGCTATTTGTAGAAACTTACACTTCGCGCTTCGGTAGTGCGAGTAGCGAGCTGAGTTCCAGAACGCAAAGGGTACAATCGTGGCTTGTCTTTTTCCTTAACGGTCAGATTGCTTATGCGGCTAATGGTGATGGCAGTTTAGTTCGTTTGCGCGACCATATGCATCGCTATCAAGTAGAAGCCGATCTATACAAGGCAGAATCACCTGCAATTGCTTCAACAAATGCACCAGAATATGGCTATCTGTGGAATCTACTCAAAAATCGTATCCTGACTCCAGCACAAGGTCGCAGTATCATTCAAAGTATGGTGCATGAAACCCTCTTCGATCTGCTGAGTCTTCGTCAGGGATCTTTCATCTTTGAAATCGATCCTGCGTTAGCACCTCAGCTCATAACGCTGGAAATTGCCCCTCTAGTTACCAAAATTGTGAGGCAGATTCAAGAATGGAAACAGTTTCATCCTCATATTCGGTCTCCTGACCAGTGTCCTGCACTTTCAGAGACAGAACAGTTGCGTTCAGCGTTGTCTGAAAATGCCTTTAACACTCTCTATCGTCGAGCAAATGGCACAACCTCACTACGCCAGATGGCACGTCATCTGAATCGAGATATTCTAACAGTGGCAAAGGCGATCTATCCTTATGTACAAAAGGGTTGGGTACAACTACTCCCTGCCCCTTCGGAAGAGAGTTCGATCAGCAAACTTGAGTTTAGATTTTGGCCAAAAGTCAAAATTCCTCACGTTGTTTGCATTGATGATGGAATTACTGTATGTGAGGTGGTAGAGGGTATCTTGAACCAACATGGTTATAAAGCAACTGCAATCGTTGAACCGCTTGAAGCATTAAGTAAGGTCTTTAAACTAAAGCCAGACTTAATTCTTTGTGACATTGAAATGCCTGAGTTGAACGGTTACGAAATTTGTGCCATGCTGCGTACGTCTACTGTTTTTCGTCAGGTACCAATTGTAATGTTAACGAGCAGAGATGGTTTTATCGATCGGGTAAAAGCTCGCATGGTTGGAGCAACTGACTACCTGACAAAACCGTTTATAGATAATGAATTGCTTATGCTAGTTGAAAAGTATGTGGGACCAGGATCTGAATAACGCCATATTGGTTGATTAAGTTTCCATCTAATTAGGTTATAGGATGGATGAAAGAGTTATCAATATCCCCAAATCTAATGTATGCTGCTGCGTCCTTCCTGATTTATGGAAGAGAATTTAGGGATTATGACTACTTTGGTAGTAATAAGGTTTAAGAACGAATTTTGATGGATCTTTCCCGTTTATGTTCGATCCGGCAGACAGGTAGGGAGTTATGAGTACAGTTCTAGTTGTGGAAGATAGCGTTGCGCAACGGGAGATGATCACAGACCTTCTGAAAAAGAGTGGGCTGACTGTTGAAGTAGCAGGTGATGGCGTTGAAGCGTTAGAACAAGTTGAAGCGAACTGTCCCGACCTAGTGGTACTAGATATTGTCATGCCGCGTATGAATGGTTATGAGGTGTGCCGTCGACTTAAGGCTGACCCCAAAACTCAAAGTGTTCCAATTGTGATGTGCTCTTCTAAAGGTGAAGAGTTCGATCGTTACTGGGGAATGAAACAAGGTGCAGATGCCTACATTGCAAAACCGTTTCAACCAACGGAGCTAGTAGGAACCGTGAAACAATTGCTACGGGGGTAGGTGCGATCCAATGGTAGGGAATCCGGACTTTTTAACAGGTAGAGGGCAGGATCAAGCACCAGAGTTTCAGGAATTAGAGAGTCCTGAAGGTGAGTTACATCTGAGGTTTCATGTTGCATCGGGAAACGAGTTTGCTTTACCAGCAATTGGCATTCGGGAAGTTGTGACCACTTCTCCAGATCACATGACTTTGATCCCTAATGCCTCTCCCTTACTTTTGGGCACACTGAACTTTCGAGGGCGAGTGATTTGGGTAGCTGACCTGGGGCAATTCTTGGGAGAATTGAATCCTCTGAATACTGATCGGGCGGAAATCCCGGTCATTGCTGTCGAAGACCAGGACACCATGCTAGGATTAGCAGTTGATCAAATTGCCGATATGGACTGGCTCGATACCGATCAAATGCAAATGCCAACCAACATTCCCGACAGTATGGCTCCATTTCTTCGGGGCGAGTGGGTGTTGGACGAAGAAACCAACCAGCGTCTTCGGCTATTGGATCAAGTAGCGATTCTTCGATCGGCGCGGTGGGCCGCATAGAGACAGAGCAGGGTGAACTTCGAAGCAGAACGGGTACATGCACCGGCAGGAGAAGGCAAATATGGCATCAAGTACAGACTACGGGCAGGAATATCAACAGGCACAAAAGGCTTATATGCAGGGCGATTACGAAGCTGCTGCTGCAATTGTCGATCGATTAGCAGGAGAAATACCCAACGACCCTAGTATTCGCCTGTTAAGGGGGCATATCTACTGCGATATGCAGCAGTTTGATGTTGCACGGGAAGAGTATCAGTCAGTGCTGAGTTTGTCTTCCGATCCAGAGTTTGTTGATTTTGCCAACAATGGCCTTGCCTATGTCAGCCAATCTGAAGAAGCAGCAGGCGGATCGGCTGTGGAATCTATGGCTGATGTGATGGAAGGATCGTTTACTGCGACAAGCGATTTTGAGGAAAATACAGGTACCACCTTTCAAAGTTTTTCAGAAGGAACAACATTTCAGAACTTTTCTGATAATGCTGAATCTGCTTATCCAGGATTGGATCTGTCACCCGAAGATATGGGCAATAATCAAAACGATCCTTTTGATACTGGGAACTCAGCGTTTGAGACGCCTGACAGTAACGCTTTTGCTGAAGAAAGCGATTCTTTCTCCAATCCTTTTGAAGAGGTCGATCCTGCCTATGATGCATATGGTAGCAGTGACACTTCTGCAACATTTGAGGACCCATTTGCCCTAGATGATGCTGCTTTCCCGGTAGGGTCGCCCGATGCAAATGATTCTTTCGCCGATCCCTTTGCCGCAGATGATTTCGAGTCGGCAGCTCCAGCTTTCCAGATAGAAGAGGATGATTTTGCAGATGCTGACTCTAATCAATTTACATTTGATAGCCAATCTTCCGAGAATGAAACGCTGTTTATGGGGACAGCGGACATGGATAGTTTATCAAGTGCTGATGAGACTCTGGGGTATGTTGGGCAAGAATCACCTTTTCAAGATGATGCCTACAATTTAGAAACTGCTGGAGAGTCCGATCCATACTCTGTGGAAGAATCCTATAGCCAGGAAGATTCTCGTGCTGCGGCTGCTTATAGCCAGGAAGATCAGACCTTATTTGCTGCGCCCGTTGGTCAGAATGGTTTTGGCATGCAAGATAGCTTTGATTTTGGCTCCTTTGACAATAATTTTAACGATTCAGGTATGGGTTCAGAAGAAACTGTACCACCTGATATGGGTGATGCGCTTTCAGGATCTCCAGGTAATCAAAGCGGAGCTGATTTTCTGGATGAGTTTGACGAGTTTGATGATTTAGGCAATATCCCAGATTTCGATCTCCCGGAAGATTCTGCAGGTTTCACTGGGCCTCCAACGGGATCGGGCTTTGGGCCAGCAAGTAGTGGTGCAGGAGGTGCATATGATGAGGAGATAGAGTTTGGCGATACGAATGAGCGAGCAGCTATTCAGGACGATGATGAGATCTTCAGTATTACAGGTGGTGCAGAACAAGTTCCTGCCTTTACCCAAACTGAGATCCGTGCTGCGGAACCAGAAGTGACGGTCGAGCAAGGGCCGCTCGCATTTCTCGAAAATGCGCCGCTTGATAAGAAGCATTGGTATGTTGCAGGGATTGTTGCATTAGTTTCAGCTGCGATTGTTGCAGGTGCAAGCGCTGTGACTGCAAATGTTACTAAGGGTAAGGGTGCTAGCACGTTTGTTACAGCTTTGATGGCTGGAATTGCAGGTGGGGCGACTAGTTTATTCTTGGGACGCACAACAACCAAACAAATTCGACGGTCATCAGACGATCTGAAAACTCAGTTCGAGCGGGTTTGTCAAGGAGAGTTAAATGTCCATGCAACAGTGTATTCAGAAGATGAATTAGGACAATTGTCAGCTGGCTTTAATCAGATGGCTCGTGCGATTCTGACAACTACAAGTGAAGCCCAACGGAAGGCTGAAGAACAAGAGCAGGCAAAGGAAGATTTACAGCGTCAGGTCATTCGCTTGCTGGATGATGTTGAAGGGGCTGCAAGGGGAGATTTGACTGTCCAGGCAGAGGTAACTGCTGATGTGTTGGGAGCTGTTGCAGACTCTTTTAATCTCACAATTCAGAACTTGCGGGAAATTGTTTTACAGGTGAAGCAAGCGGCCCGACAAGTCACTAAAAGCTCAGCAGATAGCGAATCTTTTGCAAGAAGTCTTTCATCAGATGCGCTTAGACAGGCAGAAGAGCTAGCGGTTACATTAAATTCAGTACAGGTGATGACAGATTCAATTCAGCGGGTGGCTGAAAGTGCCCGGGAGGCAGAGGAAGTTGCTCGCTCTGCTTCGGCAACTGCTTTGAAGGGAGGTGAAGCAGTTGAACGTACTGTGTCTGGGATTCTAGAAATCCGCGAAACTGTTGCAGAAACTACACGAAAAGTAAAACGTCTGGCGGAATCTTCTCAAGAAATTTCCAAGATCGTGGCGTTAATTTCTCAAATTGCTTCTCGAACAAACTTGCTAGCGCTAAATGCAAGCATTGAAGCAGCTCGTGCTGGAGAAGCGGGACGAGGATTTGCGATTGTTGCGGATGAAGTACGTCAGCTAGCAGATCGTTCTGCCAAAGCTTTGAAAGAAATTGAGCAAATTGTTTTGCAAATTCAAAGTGAAACAGGATCTGTGATGACCGCAATGGAAGAGGGAACCCAACAGGTGATTGAGGGGACTCGTCTGGCTGAACAAGCTAAACGTTCTCTGGAGGATATCATCCAAGTATCGAATCGGATTGATGCGCTTGTGCGGTCTATCACTGCTGACACTGTGGAGCAAACAGATACTTCTCGCGCCGTTGCCCAGGTGATGCAGTCTGTTGAGTTGACTGCCCAAGAAACTTCTCAGGAATCTCAGAGGGTTTCAGGAGCGCTACAAAGTCTTGTGGGGGTTGCTCGAGATCTTCTAACTTCTGTTGAGCGGTTTAGAGTGGAATCTCCTGAACGGTAGTCTGTTTTGTGTAAATCAGAAATCGATTCTCAAAAATAGATTTGCTGTGCTTTGAATTCCCCACAGATCGGTTACATTAGAGCATAAGAAGGGCAGGTTGAGATTTTAGTTTATCCAGGGTATCTATAGAACTAGGCTTAAGTATACTCCTAAATCTTCATCCAATATCTGTCGATTTTAGGGATACCACTAAAGCGTCCTTAGGGAGATTGCTATGCAACCGGAACAACAACAAAGAATCATGGGCTATTTCATTGAGGAGGCGAAAGATCACCTCAATACCATTGAGCAAGGTTTGTTGAATTTGCAAAGCACGATTAAGGAGCCGGAGTTAGTTAATGAGATTTTCCGGGCAGCTCATTCTGTCAAGGGTGGAGCTGCTATGTTGGGCATCAGTAGTATTCAAAAAACTGCTCATCGTTTAGAAGATTATTTCAAAGGTCTCAAAGATTATCCTGTCAAGGTCGATCAGAAACTAGAGTCTTTACTTTTGAGGGTTTTTGATACCTTACAGGAGCTTTTGGAGCAGCTTCAGGGACCCTTTGGCTTGACGGATGATGTGGGTAGCAGCAAGATGTCAGAGGTTGAGCCGATTTTTGAAGAGCTTAATGTGCATATGGAGTTCCTGCTCGATCGAGCGGGTGAAACCAACTCTGTGGCATCGGTGTCAGAATTGTCGGTTCAATCATCAACGGCAGGTGTGCTTTCGGATGAGGCTTTACAGTTTTTCCAGCACGGTGTCCCGGGTTTTCTGCGAGAAATGTTGCAGTTGTTTAAGCGGCCTGACCAGGCTAGCAACCGGGAGCAGTTGCAGCATATTTGTCGGCAGTTGTCTGAAAAGGGTGAGTCAATCAATTTGACTGCCTGGAAGCATCTGGTTGATACGGCCTGTCAAGCAATTTCTAATTCTGATAATGCTTATCGCAATTTAGCCCCTGTTGTTATTCGGGATCTAAAGCAAGCTCAGGAAATGGTTCTTTCTGGTCAAGCTGAGAATATTAAGGTGAGTGAAACTCTACAGAACCTTCTTCCTGTAGTCCCAGAACCAGAAATAACTGAGAGTGCTGAATCGCTGGAAGATTTGCTTGCGATCGCAGATTCATCAGCTCCGTCAGACGAATCTGTTGGCGATCTTTTTGGAGCGATTGAACAGAAATCGACCATTGCCTCTGAAACCCCACCCGTTCTTTCAGAAGAAACTGACAGTTTCACCGCTCGCGCAAGAGGTGTTGAGGCTGAATCTTCAGAATTTCCAGAATTGGATGACTCTTTCTCCGTTAGCAAACCAGTTGAATCTAACGGCCCCGAGGTTGGCATGGCAGAATTGAACAGTCTTGCCGATTTGTTTGAAGGAGAAGCACTCGACCTAGACGAGACCTGGCAAGAAGAGGAAATCGTCAGCGAGACACCTGATGAATTACAAGGAGACCTGGCAAATTCCCTTGGCCTGGATTCTACCAACGACTTTTCCGATCTGCTGTTTGATGAAGAAGGTTCCGAAAATTTAACAGCAGAAGGTTCAAATGAGCAAGATTTGACTGATTTGTTAGGTGATGACTTTTTAGAGTTTGATTCGCAAGAATTGGGTTTTCCTCAGTCAGAAGAGGGACAACTTTCGGCTTTCCCAGAATTATCTTCTGTGACCACACCAAATTCTGACCCTAAAGAGAAAACTGTTGTTGAAGAAAATCTTAATATTTCGAGAGCTACCGATAGCCTGAGCGATCTTTTCGAAGGTCTTGATGAAGATGAAATCTTCCTGGACGAATCCGAATCCGAAGATGCTGACTTTTTTGATTTGGGACTTGATATTCCCAATGCTTTGTCCGATGAGGAAAAGGCAATAAGCACTACCGATGAGGAACAATTAGGAACAACTGGTTCAGAAGCTCAAACTGATTCAAACCTGAATTTGGTTGATATTCCTGACCCTTGGAGCAATCTGGGAGTTAAAACAGGCGCTTCGGATGAAAAAGTAGATTCAGCCTTGACTGATGAAAAAGCATTGTCTAATCCTGAAGCAGCCAACACTCAGGATTTTGGTGACCTTTTGGGAGAGGAATTATTTTCTGAGTCAACTGCTTCTGCCACAGTTACAGGGAAAGATAAATTGAACGAGTTATCTGAACAAGTTGAGGATCTAGCTCATTTAGAAACAGCCTCCGAGAGTTCGGACTCTTCTATTGTCCCTTCTGCAGGCTCAAACCTTGAAACTGTCCAAGATCCCTGGGCTGATAGTGAGATACCTTTGACGGATAAAGCGCCGTTAGCTGTCAACGAAGAGCCTGCTTTAGCTGAAGGTAATGCTGGGGTAGATCTAAATTCAACATTCACTCAGGACTTTGGTGATGTCGATCTAGAATTTGGCACCGCAGGTGCAGATTTTACAGCTTCAGAAACGTTGAACATCGCTGAAAATCCTGCACAGATGGCCGTTGGAGAATTTTCAGAATCAGCAAATAATAATCCAGCCAACCTTTCTGATGCGCCTTTGGAAGATGAATTGTTAGCTATAAATGCTCTTGACTTAGAGGCACAGGACACGCCTGCAGACCCTGATCTTTGTGACTCTAGTAAGGGCGAACATCTCACCTCTGCGATGGACAAGGAATTTAATGTTGATGCTAATGAAGGCTTAGCAAACGATTTAGAGGATTTATTTGCGGACGATGCTGCTTTGGGAATGGACGCACCGGAGGTCAGCGAAGCAGCAGCAAACGATTTGGAGGATTTATTTGCGGACGATGCTGCTTTGGGAATGGACGCACCGGAGGTCAGCGAAGCAGCAGCAAACGATTTGGAGGATTTATTTGCGGACGATGCTGCTTTGGAAATGGATGCACCGGAGGTCAGCGAAGCAGCAGCAAACGATTTGGAGGATTTATTTGCGGACGATGCTGCTTTGGAAATGGATGCACCGGAGGTCAGCGAAGCAGCAGCAAACGATTTGGAGGATTTATTTGCGGACGATGCTGCTTTAGAGATGGATGCACCGGAGGTCAGCGAAGCAGCAGCAAACGATTTGGAGGATTTATTTGCGGACGATGCTGCTTTAGAGATGGATGCACCGGAGGTCAGCGAAGCAGCAGCAAACGATTTGGAGGATTTATTTGCGGACGATGCTGCTTTGGAGATGGATGCACCGGAGGTCAGCGAAGCAGCAGGAGCAAGCGATGAACTTGATTTGCTTGACGCACAAGTTGCTCCAGGAACTTCTGCCCCTAACTTATCCTCCGATTTCTTTGATGATATGGGCGATCTATTTGGAGAAGATGAATCCAAAACATCTGAACCAGTTGATAATCCGCAAATTGAAGAAGCGAATTTGTTAGAGAGTCAATCTATTGTTGGATTAGATGCCGAAACTCAAATGGAGGTGTCTTCAGATCTCGATCTAGATACATTGTCAGATTTTGCGGCTGATCTCGCTACGGAATCATCATCCGATCCTGATGCGACTGTGGCAGTCGATTTAGAAGATTTGTTCAATTTAGACTCTACGATTCCTGAAGAAGGTGATGCCAACACGACTGAGTATAGCGATAATGCAGACGATCCTGATGCGACTATAGCGGTCGATTTGGAGGATTTGCTTAATTTGGACTCTGCAATTTCTCAAGAAGATAGCGATGCTGATGCGGCAAGTATTGCCAATCTGCCGGAAGAGCAACAACCCGTAAACGATAACTCCACGTTGAAGCAGGATATCGACGATCTGGACTTCGTCGAAGAGCTTTCAGCTGCTGAGGCAGCAGAATCGGAAGTGGATAAAACTGATTCGCTAGATAATTTTCTTGGCGATTTGGATTTGAATGAGCCTGTCCTAGAGGTTGCCGATCCGGAATCGGCAGCGGATGAAACTGATTCATTAGATGATTTTCTTGGCGATTTGGATTTGGATGAACCGGCTTTAGACATTGCTAATGCAAAATTGTCAGCTGATGATTCTTTTGCAAGTATCGAGGAAGAAGATATTGATTCTAATATTGGTGATGTTTCTGTAACTGTCCAGTCCGCCGGGGAGTTTGACGATTTAGAGGCGTTGTTGGAAGAAGAACCGGCAGCATCAGAAACATCTGCCGAATCAGATGAGGAGTTTGACGATTTAGAGGCGCTGTTGGAAGAAGAACCGGCAGCATCAGAAACATCTGCTGAATCAGATGAGGAGTTTGACGATTTAGAGGCGTTGTTGGAAGAAGAACCGGCGGCATCAGAAACATCTGCTGAATCAGATGAGGAGTTTGACGATTTAGAGGCGTTGTTAGAAGAAGAACCAGAAATAACTGGGGAGTTTGACGATTTAGAAGCGTTGTTAGGAGAAGAACCGGCGGCATCAGAAACATCTGCTGAATCAGAATTAGATGATTTTTCAGACCTGGAAGCATTGTTGGGGGATGATGGTGCTGCAGCAATCGCTCGATCTGCTACTCCTTTACCTGGTGAGCGTATTGACGCCTCACGTCCTAAGCCTGCACCGGTTGAGAGTCCAGAGATAGATGATGAATTCGGCGATCTGGAAAAATTGTTAGAAGATGCTGATAACACCATGCCTGGCTCTCCAACTATCAAAACAGCTCCCAGGCAAGGGCAGCCGGTTGCCCGTCGCCGTCGTGCCGCATTTGAACAAACGATGCGGGTTCCAGTTAAAAACCTCAATAATTTAAACAACCTGGTCGGGGAATTGGTCGTAAATCGCAACAGCCTTGAACAAGGTCAAGAGCGTCTGCGACAGTTTCTGGACAATTTGCTCCATCAGGTGCAACAGTTGAGCGATGTGGGGCAGCGGATGCAGGATCTGTACGAGCGCTCGTTACTGGAAAGTTCTTTACTTGCGAACCGTCAGAGCCATCGCGCATCAGGTTCAGAAAGTGCCTCAGCACAGGCTACTCATTCAACTGGAATGGACTTTGATGCCCTGGAAATGGATCGTTTTACGGGTTTTCATACCCTATCTCAGGAAATGATTGAGATGATTGTTCGGGTACGGGAGTCTTCTTCTGATATTGAGTTTCTGGTTGGTGAGACCGATCAGGTTGCCCGTTCATTCCGTCAGGTCACGACGCAGTTGCAAGAGGGCCTAACTCGTGCGCGCATGGTGCCTTTTGCTCAAGCTGCTGACCGCCTTCCCCGCGCTGTGCGCGATATTGCCATTAAATGTGGTAAACAAGCAGAATTGCAAATTGAGGGGCGCGACATCTTGATTGATAAGGTGATCATGGAACAGCTCTACGATCCTATGACTCATCTTGTGAATAATGCGATTACCCACGGGATTGAATCTCCAGAAGTACGACAGATCAATGGTAAGTCTTCTGTGGGTACCATTACCATTCGAGCATTTCGACAAGGGAATCAAACTGTCATTTCAGTGTCTGATGATGGGGCGGGTATTCCGGTGGAAAAGGTAAAAGGCAAAGCGATTCAGAAGGGTTTAATCACGTCTGCTGATGCAAAAACGATGTCCGATCTGGATGTATACGAGCTTCTTTTTCATCCAGGGTTTAGCACCAAGGACAAAGCGGATGACTTTGCGGGTCGTGGTGTTGGGATGGATGTGGTACGAACTAGCTTGAGTGAAATTCGAGGAGCAATTAATACTGACTCTGAGATTGGCAAGGGGACTACGTTTACGATTCGTTTGCCGCTGACGTTGAGTATTTGTAAGGCGCTTTGTTGCATTAGCGATCGCGCTCAGATTGCCTTCCCAATGGATGGGGTGGAAGATATGCTGGATATTTCGAAGGATCGCATTCAGAATAACGAGGAGGGACAACCTTGTTTATTCTGGCGCGATACGTTGCTACCCTTCCGTCCGCTCAAAGAGTTGCTGACTTACAATCGTCGTTTAGGTCGTAGTAGCGTTTATGGTGCGACTCCAGAAGAAGATATTATCTCTGTGATCGTGCTGCGAAGTGGAGGGAATTTTATTGCCTTGCAGGTGGATCGGGTATTGGGCGAGCAAGAAATTGTAATTAAACAGTTGGAAGGGCCGGTGCCCAAGCCTGTGGGGGTTGCTGGGGCTACCGTTCTTGGGGATGGCCGCATTATGCCGATTGCGGATGTGCTGGAGTTGATCGATCTGTCTATGGGACGGGTTCGTCGCGAGGGCAGCGGCAATCTGTGGGATCGGGATGAAACTCAAATTCCGGTTGACGTACCGACGGCGAAGAGCGACCCAACGGTGTTGATTGTGGATGATTCGATTACTGTGCGCGAGTTGCTTTCGATGACCTTCAACAAAGCGGGGTATCGGGTGGAGCAGGCTCGCGATGGTCAGGAAGCCTGGGAGAAACTGCGATCGGGTCTGCCTTGCGATATTGTGTTCTGCGATATTGAGATGCCGCGGATGGATGGATTGGAGTTGCTGTCTCGCTTGCAGAAGGATACGAGCCTCAGTCATCTGCCGATTGCGATGCTGACGTCTCGTGGGGCTGACCGACATCGGCAAATGGCGGTGCAGCTAGGAGCGAGCGGTTATTTCACTAAGCCTTACCTGGAAGAGGCGTTGTTGGATGCGGCGCAACGGATGTTGAAGGGTGAGGTGTTGGTTACGGCTGCGGTGAAGAGTGAATAGGGAAAGGCAGGAGGCAGAGGGCAGATGTCCAGTAAGGCTTTCTTCAATTCAAAATCGCCAATCTAAAATCCAAAAATGCTTGAATTGCAAGAATTTCAGCCAATTGGAATGCACAACTTATTTTGTCTACCTACTTACTTTGAATTCTTACTCAAGATCTCTCTTGGATGCCAAATTTTTATTCCTTGGTAGTCCTCCAGAAGTAAGGATTTTTGAGCGCACGGGTTCCACCCGTGCGCTCAAAAATCCTTTTGTTTGCTGCTGGCTTGATGGAACAGGTTTAATCGGGCGGAGGAGCAGAGCCTCGCCTTGAAATTCAAGGGTGTATTGATTGGAAATGGGTTGTTGCTGGCCCAGCATCTCTGCAGTCAGAAGCAGATTTCCGTTTGGGTCTGTTTGTACGATGTGACTCATGACGGTTACGGCTTTGGCTGCGATCTGTTATTTCCAGGGTACCAATTTGTCAGGTGCGATCGCACCCAATTGCCTAACTATTCAAGCAGCCTGATTATCAGTATTTTTATAGAAGTGGGAAGAGTGCGATTAGAATCCAGATTATTATTGCAAATAGGCTACAAATCACCCAGAAGTTTTTCACTCAACACCTTCTGAACTATCTGTAGCTGCATTAAGACTTTTTTCATCACTCAAGATAGGCTTCACTTTAGCAGCAATATCAGCATTATATATACCTTTAAACGTCGATTCCATCATCAAGTTTAATGTCTTATTTTTGATCTCTTTATATTCCTTTTCTGTCCAAAAGCGACCACAGAGATCGAGTATTTCAACGATAGTCTCAGCTTTAGTAAGTGCTGCTCTTTTTTGGCTTTCAGCCACTCTCTCCATATAAAGTGCTTTCCTTAGTTCCTTTGGAAGAATAACCTGGTTCACTTCAACACGAGTAACCTCTATACCCCAACTAGACTTAATTTCATCCATAGGCTCCAAGAGTTCCCGATTAATTTTATATCTGCTAGAATACGTTTCTTTCATGTCCATTTTTCCAAAAATGGATTGTAGAGACATTTCCACCAACTTCACTAACGCTCTCTCAACATCTTGAACTCCATAATAGTTCCTTGCTAAATCCACAATTTGCCAGTATACGAGTGCATCTAGTTTCAAAGTGACATTATCTTTAGTCATTGTCTCTTGAAGAGGAAGAACCAACAGCTGTTCCCGGTTGGTATCTTCCCAAACTATTTTGTCGAACCAAGGAATAATGAAATGAAGCCCTGGATTCAGCGTTCGTTTGTATGCTCCTAGACGTTCAACTAAGGCTTGTTTTCCTTGCCTGACAATCCGCACTGAGACAATAGTATATCCAAAAGTAGCTATAAATAGTGCAACTGAAACAATGACTATAATAAGCAGAGGTGATTGATCCTTACTATAGAGGATAGCAATTATTGACAATGCGATCCCAGATACCAAAAGCACAATAGACGACACATCTCGCATAGATTTCTCTCAATAAGTTCACAGGGCTGCAATTAGTGAGTAACCTGGAGCTTGTTATCCTGTTAGTATAAACAGAATCAGATTGTTCCAGGGAATCGCTGCATAGCCTAATTGGTGAGACTAGCTCCTGGTAGAAAGACGTTGAACATAGAAGTAGTGGTTTGAGGGCTTGTTCTGGTGTCCGTTCGAAATGAGACACAGCAAAACAAGCAGCAGATTGACAATCTGGTGCAACAGGCAAGATGGCTCAAGCTTTCACCTGAAAGTGCTGATCGATTGCGACAGTCTCTTGAAGAGAGACTTGCTACTCTTCAACAAAAGCAAGATCGAAACGTAGCTATCCAAACAGAAAATACCAGACAACACTTGTTGCCCGCACCAAAAACTACACTTGCTAAAAAACAAAATCAACCTAAAAAACAGAATCGACTGAATCGAGAGTTGAAGTTTTCAGACAATGTAAGATCGCTGGCCAAAGCAAAAAAATTAGATCAGAAAATACTAAAGCAATTCTTTGAATCTAGTGCGATTGAACGCGATCGCTTTGTTGATATTTGCTCGAAATTAGACTTACAAACTCAGGATGTTGTCAATCGCGAGTTCCTGAATTTAGTGGTCTCGGTCGTTCCTAAAATCCGAGCAAAATGTTATTGCAGAATTCAAGATCGATGCGGTACGCTCAGAATATTGGATGTTGCGCGCCCGATTGATTTAGAAACCCTCTATGTTGACGTCAATGTCCTGGAAGAGCCAGAGAAATATAGATGGTTTGAGCTGAAGAAATTGCTCCAAATCCATAATTCAAAGACAGACGAAGTGGATCGGTTTGGCCTGGGTGCAGTGCGTCAAGAACGAGTGCCAGGACTGGATGTGGTTGAAACCTCTCCGAAGGTTATGGTTCTGGGTAAGCCAGGGGCCGGAAAAAGTACGTTTTTACAACACGTTGCCATTGGCTGCAATCAAGGCAGGTTGCAGATCGATCGAGTGCCAGTTTTTATCAGACTGAGAGCGTTAGCTGACAACATTGAGACGGTGGAAAAGTTTAATGTCTTAGCCTATCTCTATGAAGAATTCAACGACGCTGGAGTTTCAGATCGAGCGGAGATAGACAAGTTGCTGTTCCATGGTAGACTGTTGCTGCTGCTGGACGGTCTGGATGAAGTCCCAGGGAAATACACCAGTGCAGTTGTGAAAGGGTTAGAACAATTCTTTCAGCAATATCCAGACAATCAGTTCATTATTACCTGTCGAATCGCGGCCCAGAATTTTAGATTTTCTGGTTTTCTGGAAATTGAAATTGCAGATTTTAACGCAGTACAGATCGAAGACTTTGCCCGTAAGTGGTTCGTGGCGGTAGACAAAAACTCTGACGCAAACGGCAAGCGAAAAGCAAGCCAATTTATTGAAAAGATTAATCTGGCTGAAAATCAACCGATTCGGGAGCTGGCAGTAACGCCAATTTTGCTGGTGTTAACCTGCCTTGTTTTTCAGGCTAAAGCGGAGTTTCCGGCGAATCGAACCCGGTTGTATACGATTGGCCTGGATATTCTCTTGCGGAAATGGGATGTCTCCAGGGGAATTCAACGGGATGCGGTTTATCGCAATTTGGCTCTGTCGCAGAAGATCGAACTGCTGACTCGGGTAGCTGCGGCGACGTTTGCGAAAACTCGCTATTTTTTTGAACAGACTGAAGTGGAGCGGCTGATTGCTGCCTATCTACAGTCTTTGCCCGATCCAAACCCGGTTCTAGACTTGAACAACAGTCGAGACGTACTGAAAGCGATTGAAGTCCAGCATGGACTGTTGGTGGAGCGGGCGCAGCAAATTTACTCGTTTTCGCATTTAACCTTTCAGGAATATTTCACAGCCAGACATTTTGTTGTCAGTCCGGATCTGGCGGTGAAGCAGTTCATTCGGCATATCAACGATGTCAGTTGGCGTGAAGTGTTTCTCTTAGTCCGGGATATGCCCTGGAGTGCAGCGTCGTTGCTGCTGTTGCAGCAGCAGATTGAGGCTCTGGTTGCTGCGGATGACAGCCTGCAGCAGTTTCTCTATTGGGTTGGTCGAAAAGCGCTAGCACCATCTCCCTATCAGAAGAGCGCTCTCCGGGCGTTTTATCTGGCCTTTGCTCTGGATCGTGGTGTGGGTCGCGCTCTGGATCTGGCTCGCAGTCTCGACTCCAGGCTGGCTGCGGGACTTAACTATCTTGAGGACAATCCTTATGCACAACGTCTGATGCTCGATTTCGATTTACAGCTCGATCTGGATTTGATCCTGATGCTCAATCGCGCCCGCATTCGCGACTTTACCCATGATGAGGACAATTTCCGCGCCCAAAAGCTTCAGGCTGTACGGGCACGGGCCCGCGATCGCATCCAGGCACTGGACATTGCCTGTAGCCGTAACATCAGTCCAGCCTTCCGGCAAGCGCTCCAAACCCTGAGGGAAAAACTCCCCGATCCAGAAACAGACGGCAAAACGATCGAACGCTGGTGGAATGCCATTCGCCAATCCTGGACACAGGAACTCAGAGCGACGATGATACAATATCGCGACATCGGCCACGATTGGCAGTTCAACGAGACCCAAAGGGCGCTATTGCATCAATATTATGCCGCCAACCAGCTCTTGATCGACAGTTTAAAGAGCAGCTTAAAGAGCGGCTACGATATCCCTCAAGAATTCGCCGAACAGATCGAGAATACGATTATCTTACCCAATGCAAAGGTTGAACAGATGACACTGCATGAATCGAACCCTCCAACACCCGTTTCATCCACCGTTCAATCCGATCTCACAGCCCCCGATGCAGCGCCAGTCTCCGTCTCAGACTTAGAGATACCCCGCCCCAAGCGCAGAACGATCTGGGCGGATGGTTCTTTCTGGCTGGTGCTGTTTGTGGTGGTGGTTGGTGGGGTCATTGCGCTGGCGAATTTTGTTCCAGGCTATCTTGTGCCCGTAATTGCGATCGCAACCCTAATTGTCATCATTCTTTTGGGCGTACTTGTGCTTCGTCGAGAAGGCGATTTTTCCTCAACTGACGCCAGCAAGTTGATAACCAGGATCGTAAAAGCTCTACCGCTATTAAACAATAAAAGCAAATAAAGCAAACAATTGGTGCCAGCAATTTACCAGAACGAGAAGGGGTTAGGGCAATAATCGCTAGCAGCGATTCTGGGATGTGAGTCAATTGCTGGAACAATAGAAAATTTCTTGCGATCGTTCCCAAAGTGACTGCTCTCAGAATAAACCCTTCTGGCAGACAATGCAGTCAAGAGAATCTTAATCTTTGAATTAACACGATATCCCTGTCCAAGCACATTCCGCCGCCGGAGAACGGATTGCGTATTCTGCAGATCCTTCATCGCGGACAGAGATCGGGGAGGCAACCCAGCTCCCTTACTAGAAAGTACTGACTGCTGATGTCAAGATTTGTTAATTGGGTCAGGGGAAATTTTAGGTCAAATTCAGGTTAATGGTCGGATTAGGTTCACAATATTGGATGTTGGTTAAAAGATAAAGGATCGATTGTGATGGTAAAAAAAGTCAAACGCCGGGCTGTGCTGCAGTATCTATCGGCAGGAGTGGCAGGAGTTTGTCTGAGTAAGGCGTTGCCGTCCCTGACTGCGGCGGCGAGCGACCATGGGGGAAAGGTAAAGTGGGGCTATGTGGGCAAGACTGGGCCAGAAAATTGGGGTAAGTTGTCTCCTGATTTCAAACTCTGTCAGCTGGGCGAGCAACAATCTCCCATCGATCTGACGGAGAGCGTTGCGGCCAGACTGAAGACGATCAAAGTCAAGTATCAGGAGAGTCCGTTACGGATTGTCAATAATGGTCATACCATTCAGGTGAATTATGCGCCTGGCAGCCGCTTGAAACTGGATGGCCAGTGGTTTGAACTACTGCAATTTCATTTTCATAATCCCAGCGAGCATGAGGTCAATGGCGAGCTGTTCCCGATGGAATTGCATTTTGTTCACCAAAATGAGGCGGGGGCACTGGCTGTGCTGGGAGTCTTATTGAAACCTGGACGCAGCAATCCAGCCTTGCAGCCGATTTGGGATGCGATGCCAGCAGAAGAGGGGCCTGAACAGACCATCCCTGGAGTGGAAGTGGATGCGGCGCAGCTGTTGCCTGGGGATCTGAGTATTTATCGCTATTTTGGCTCGCTGACGACGCCGCCGTGTTCGGAAGGAGTGAATTGGATGGTGTTGCGGGAGTCGGTGGAGATGTCGCGCGCCCAAATTGAGCAGTTTGCCAAGATCATTCCGCTGAGTGCTAGACCCGTACAAGCACTGAATCGGCGTTTTTTGCTTCGTTCTTTCTAAATCCTGAAGAGCCGATCGCGCACACGAAGAGTAAGAGGGTGATTTCTGAGTTGAGGGTATTACTATCTAGATCGCTTTGAGGAGATTTTTAAGGTGTTGGAATTATATCAATTCGAGATGTCGCATTATTGCGAGAAGGTGCGGTTGATTCTGGATTACAAGGGGTTGGCGTATCGCAAGATTGAGGTAACACCGGGAATTGGTCAGCTGGAACTTTATAAAATGTCGGGTCAGCGGCTGGTGCCGATTCTGAAGGATGAGACTGAAATTGTGGCGGATTCGACTGCGATCGCAACTTACCTGGACCGCAAATATCCTGAATTTCCCATTCTGCCTGAAGATAACCAGCAACGGGCACTGTGCTTGCTGATGGAAGCCTGGGCGGATGACTCTATCGGTTTGAATAGCCGCACCGCGCTTCTGGGCGCGTTCAGTCAGGATCAATCTTTGCGTAAGGCGGCGCTGCCGGCAGCTGTGCCGGATTTCTTTAAAAATCTGGTGGGAGCCGTGCCAGGGGAATTGCTGAACATCCTCGGCATCGGGGTCGGTTTGGGTCCCGATACCGTCAAAGAGGCTCAAGCCTCGCTGGCACAGAACCTGGAAATCTTGAGTACGCTGCTCCAGGACAAACCTTATCTGATCGGGGAACAGCCGACCCTGGCTGATTTTGCGGTGGCAGGAATAACGATGTATATCAAATTTCCAGACAGTCCTCACGTTGATATTCCCGATCAACTGAAAGGTAAAGGGGTGGCTGGTCTGGCAGACAATCCAGCTTACGAACCCTTTTTCCAGTGGCGCGATCGCATTTACGAACAATATCGCAAGCCGCTAGCGGTCGATCCCGCCACCGAAACAGTTCCAACCCCAGTTGAAATTCAATAAACTCAAGCGTTTGGCCAGACTCCTGGCTCCTGTTTTATGGCAAAAGGCAGGAGGCAGAGGGCAGAGAACAGAAGGGGAAAAGGAAAACAAAGCGGAACCTGGAGTTTTCGTCTCCAGGTTCCGCTTTCGCTTGCAATTGCCAACGTTCTTATAGCACTACGGTTGTAAATGAAGACATTACTGTTCCTTGTTCCTCGTTCCCTTTCAGCCCAACCCTGATGTTCTAACTCAACACCGCAGTGCTATAAGACATTACTATTCCCTATTCCCTGTTCCCTAATAGTATTACTGGCCTTGTTGCGCCGCAGCTTGAGGTAATTTGCTCATATTGAACAAGAAGGGAACCCCTGCTGATTGGTCTCCCATGACCAGGACTTCAGGCATTTGAGCACCGCCTTCCCGCCAGGCGGCGATCGCTTCTTTCTGCAACACCAGTTCGCCCCCTTGCGCTTTGAGCGTTTCGGCTAACAGTCGCTGCGCTTCTGCTTTCCCCTGGGCGCGGTTGACTTCGGCCTGCGCTTGCTGCGAGGCTTCCTGTGCCACATAGACCGCTCTTTGGGCGCTCTGCTCAGCAATTTGTTTATCTTCTACAGCCTTGGCAAACTCCCGGGAGAAGTTGAGATCGACAATGCTGGTATCCAGGACCATGACGGCATATTTTTCCAGGCGTGCACCGAGAGCAGAGTCAAAATCCTTTTTCAATTCGCTGCGTTGGGTAATTGATTCCTCTACCGTCCGTCTAGCCGCTGCAATTTTGAATGACTCTTGAGTTTGAGGCGCAATCACCTTAGCAACCAGGTTCTGCAGAGTTCCCTGGGTACGCCGAATTTCGACAACCCGCGTTGGATCGAGACGGAAGTTAATCGCAAAGCTTGCAGTTAACTGTTGCAAGTCTTTGGTTTCGCTCTGGGCTGGCACTTCGAATTTTTGTACCGTGACATCATAGACATCGACATCGGAGATCAATGGTGGCTTAAAGTGAAGGCCCTCCAATAAGGGTTCGTTTTGGGCTTTCCCTAGAATGCTGAGGACACCTGCTTGCCCAGGGTTGATCACAACAAAGGAATTCAAACCAATGATGGCAACTAGTGCGACCAGGAAAGCGGTAATAATCGATTGAAAACCCTCCTGTGGCATTTTTCTTCTCAAAACCCTATCTCCTTTTTCATTTGCTCTATTCAAAATATTGCACAAATTGCGATCGCAATTCCGGCCAGGATTGTTAATCCACCCGACTTGTAAAGTTAGTGTTCTTGATGGGGGCGCTAACCCCAGTTTCCTCGGGATAGCGCTAAGCTGATATATAGTGAGATCGAGCATTTGAATTAAAGATCGCCTCAACTCATTTCAATATTTACAATCAATATGCTTGACTTCCTCAATACTGTTCTGAATCGCCACCCAGACAGGGTTAATGCCCAGGTTGAGATCTACACCTGGCAACTCTGTCCCTTTTGTATTCGAGCAAAACTGTTGCTGTGGTGGAAAGGTGTCCAATACACCGAATACAAAATTGATGGAAATGACCTGGCCAGAAACAAGATGGCAGAGCGTTCCCAGGGACGACGGACAGTTCCCCAGATCTTCATCAATCACCAACACATTGGCGGGTGCGACGATCTATATCAGCTAGATTCTAATGGACAGTTAGATCCACTTCTGAGTCAATCCTGACGTAACCTTTGTCCATCAGTGTTAGTCCTAGATTAGACTCATCCGGAAATTGGAGTTGAAGCCCCCCTGAGGAGAGCTTCAACTCTAGTTCTCGGACAAGTCTATTGAGGATGAACTGGAACCTGGAAACAAAAACTCCAGACTCCAATTCATTCCCTTATCGGCCAATCCCTTCATTTCCCAGACCGAAATGCTCCAGAATCTTGAAACTCCAGAGTACTTGCTCCACTGTCACTGGATGCAGCGAGCACTCTCGTTAGCGGAATCAGCTGGAAAAGCTGGAGAAGTACCTGTCGGAGCTGTAATTTTAGATGGTCACAATACCCTCATTGCCACAGGCGAGAACCGACGAGAACGGGACTGCGACCCCACAGCTCATGCTGAAATTGTGGCGTTACGGCAAGCTGGACGAACCCTCCAGAGCTGGCATCTCAGCCAATGCACGCTCTATGTCACCCTGGAACCCTGCCCCATGTGTGCTGGAGCGCTGGTTCAGTCCCGACTCGGTCTTCTCGTTTATGGTGCAGACGATCCCAAAACGGGGGCAATTCGCACCGTTGCCAATATTCCTGATAGTGCTTGTTCTTACCACAGAATTGCGGTAATGGGAGGGATTTTAGAATCGGATTGCCGTCAACAATTACAACGCTGGTTTGCCCAACGAAGGGGATGACACCCCAAAAACTGTCCTCCCCCAGCAGACAATTTTTGTTCTAAAACTTACCCTGGAAATAGTACGCTCAAGCAAATTCGCGGGTTTGTTTTATGGCAACCCACAGATCTATGGTTATAACCCAGCTCGACTCTTCACCTAAAACTTGCATCCGGGCAACTCATTCAGCCGAAAGTTCTGCTGTAAACTCTCGGGTTAATTCCTGGTTGCTCTCTTTGCTTTATCCCCTGGCAGGTGTTGTTCTGCCGGGTTATTTTGGTTCAGTGAAAGTGACTGGCAAAGAGCATTTACCTAATCAGGGGCCTTTCATTATCGCACCCACTCACCGTTCCCGCTGGGACGCTATCATTGTACCCTCTGTGGCCGGTCGCTATGGAACTGGGCAAGATTTGCATTTTATGGTCATGGCAACTGAGATGAAAGGCTTACAGGGGTGGTTCATTCGCAAGTGCGGTGGATTTCCAGTGGATCTCAAACATCCAGGGATTGGCACGCTACGTCATGGCATTGAGCTGCTGCAGCGAGGGAAAGGCATGGTGATTTTCCCAGAAGGCGGGATCTTTCGCGATCGCATCATCCATCGCCTCAAACCCGGTCTAGCACGGCTCGCGCTACAAGCCGAAACCAACTGTCCTGGACTCGGGGTTCAGATCGTACCCATGAGCATCGACTACGGTCAAGCCTTGCCCAAATGGGGGTGCAAAGTTGGGGTCCGTATTGGTTCCCCCTTAAACGTCGCTGACTACTGTGCAGGCACAACCAAACAAAAATCCCGACAGCTAACAGCCGATTTGACTGCTGCTCTGAAGGCTCTGTTTGAGAAGGGTTAGAAGGCAGAGGGCAGAAGGCAGAGGGCAGAAGGCAGAGGGCAGAAGGCAGAGGGCAGAAGGCAGAGGGCAGAAGGCAGAGGGCAGAAGTTGCGAGAGGGAAGAGTCTGACTGAACGGATGACCCAGTTTTGAGTTCTGCCCATCAACGTTATTCCGGGTCACGACTGGCAAAATAACCCATTTTCCCCTTCTAGTACGAAGAAATGGGAGTGAGTGCCAAGTTGACTAGTCTTGAAAATTAAACAGGTATGACAAGCCAGTCAGGATTTTTGAGTGTATGAGTTCCACCCACGCGCTCAAAAATCTTGACATCAGGAGAACTATCCTGGCTTTTCGGCAACAGGAAATCCCGCTTGAAGGCTTAATAGTGCAAATTTCCAGCCTTTACCAAGCCAACAATTTTAATGAGCGGATATCCCCCTATATAGTACAACCTGAAAAATACAGAAATTTCTCAATTCCTGATTCTATAGATGAAATGGCTGACGTGGGGTCATACCCCTCATAGTACAACCTGGAAAATACAGAAGTTTCTCAATCCTTTATTATTTGTTTTGATTAACGCAATATTGGTGCGATCGCAAACTCCAGTTATGTCAAACTCCAGACACTATAGATCCCCAAATCCATTACAGGAAAACCATTTCAAGGCAAAATCTCAACCCTGGTTAAGCCAATAAAATTGACGAAGCATGAATAAAACCCTATGTGAGGATTTCATAAAGCACTCTTGCCAATCGTGTAAAGACTATGTGAAGATAGTAGGAATAGCGGATCCTATATGTGAAAACACGTATAGGATAGCAATGCGGGGATAGTTGAGCAAGAATGCTCCACTCACTGTTTGTGGCTAGGTTGCATTACCAGGTGATCTTAAAATGTTCAAACAATTCTCAAGCGTGGCCGCTGGCGCAGTTCTGTTAGGTGGGACAATGATGGTTGTCTCTGCCGAACCTGCTGCTGCCCTGATGCTAGGCAGCAGCTTCAATGTCAAAAGCCATCCAGGTGGCGGCAAGGCTCCACCCGTTTATTGTCTTCGGTTAGATGGATTGCTCTCAGGTAAATCGAGTGAGATCTATACCTTCGATTGCAATCACGACCAGTCGAACGTCATGCTTACCTATGACGAAACCGGTGTCAGGATTATGGGGCAAGTTTTTGGTGGAAAGGATATTGGAGTCTCCTATAAAGCTGGAACAACTGCTCTTTGGGATCTTGATTTCAGGTATGAGTTCGCTGACATCACGCCGATGGATGGAGGTATCAGGGTCAGTGACGGGATTGCTGACAAATCTCTGGGCAATGGGACAGGAACGTTAACCTCAACCGAGTTCGGAGAATTTTTGCTAGCAGACTATAGCGGTAACTTCGGCTATACCTTTGACTTCAAACCTGATGGTCATCGCATCGATCCTGGCAATCCAGCTCATGCCCCCTATGATGAAAATACCTGGGTGGGTCGAGGATGGTTGAATCACGAGCATGTGAGTACAGGTACTTTAAATGCAGGGGACCTGGCCGGAACCGACATTAATAAACACCTGAGTGCATCGGACTGGCTATTTGTTGCCGAACCGAAACGAAGAGTTCCTGAACCAGGGGTTACTTTGGGTTTATTTAGTTTAGGGCTATGGGGTGCAAGCTCCTTGTTGAAGCGCAATCGTAAGAACGGTTAAGCTGCCTCTCTTGGCTTGTATCTGTACGAAATTTTCAGGTTATTGTGTATCTGTTGTCTAATTCAGGCTTTTTGCTTCCATGATGTTTGCAAGGGTAAAGAGCGACTTTAGCTCTAGAAGAAGCAAAGGAGTGTATGAGTTTTTATAGTCCCGGGTCTTTAGGATCTAGAAGCTGCGTTTATAGAAAGGGAACTTGCGAGATATGTAGTTTTTGAATGTTTAGTTTCGAGGTGTCCTAGATCGAAGAGGACGCTCGAATATACTGCCAAGCGGTGAAAAGTTTTGAGAGGCGGCTTACTGACAGGCCGCTTTTTTATGGCGATTTGTTGCACAAGAGCTTGCCTGATTGAGTCCAAAAAGCAAGAATATGCGATCGCACCATTGCCCCAGCTGGAAGCAGCAAGGTTAAACTAGACTTTAGAAAAGATTCTGGCCCATTGCTGAACTGATCCAAAGCCCGATACCAATCAGGTTAGGGCGAAACTGCAGGCGAAGGACGCTTCAATATGACAGGTTTTCCAACACAGGCCCAAAACAGCCGTTTACAAAAAACAGGTACTGCGATCGCGCATATCATTGCTGCAAGTTGTTTCATCTCGCAAAGTATTATAGGAACCCCAGCCTTTGCTGGCAGCAGACAACACACCTCCAGCAAAACTTCATCCTCAATGGAGTGCTCCAACAAAAAAGATGAGGATACCAAGACTGAAAAAGAAAACTTCCTCATCTATAGCCAATTCCTGGAATGTCTCAGTGCGGGTGAATTTTCTACAGTTGAGATCGATCCAGCCCAAAAGATAGCGAAAGCCGAGCTGAGAGAGCAAGGCGACAAAAAAGCGTTGCAACAAATCAGGCTATTTGAGCAAAGCCCAGAGCTATACGATCGGATCAAAGTGCTAAATAACGACGAAGACCCCAACAATGATGTCAAGTTAGTTGTTCAGCCTTCCACAAATAACAGTGCAGCAATCGGTCTCGCAATCAATCTCCTGATTGTTTTGTTCATCGTGACAGTATTGCTCATCATCCTGCGTCGCTCCAGCAATGCCTCGAACCAAGCAATGAGCTTCGGCAAATCCAGAGCCCGTTTCCAGATGGAAGCCAAAACTGGCATCATGTTCGACGATGTAGCAGGTATTGAAGAAGCAAAAGAAGAACTGCAAGAAGTCGTGACCTTCCTTAAAAAACCAGAGCGGTTTACAGCCGTTGGGGCTCGCATCCCTAAAGGTGTGTTGCTGATCGGCTCGCCCGGCACAGGAAAGACCCTCCTAGCCAGAGCCATTGCCGGTGAAGCAGGTGTACCCTTTTTCAGCATATCTGGCTCCGAATTCGTTGAAATGTTTGTTGGAGTGGGTGCTTCGCGAGTGCGCGACTTGTTCAGGAAAGCTAAAGAAAACGCTCCCTGTATCGTCTTTATTGATGAAATTGATGCAGTCGGGAGACAGCGAGGAACAGGAATTGGCGGCGGTAATGATGAGCGCGAACAAACCCTGAATCAACTATTGACTGAAATGGATGGGTTTGAAGGAAACACAGGGATCATCATCATTGCGGCAACAAATCGACCTGATGTTTTGGACTCTGCCTTGCTGAGGCCCGGACGGTTCGATCGGCAAATTATGGTTGATTACCCCGATGTTAAAGGCCGTTTGGCTATCCTGGAAGTCCATGCCCGCAACAAAAAACTGGATCCGGACGTTTCCCTAGAAGTGATCGCTCGCCGTACTCCCGGTCTTACAGGAGCTGATTTGGCCAACCTACTGAATGAAGCGGCAATCTTAACAGCACGTCGTCGCAAAGAGATGATTTCCATGCCGGAAATCAATGACGCTGTCGATCGCGTCGTTGCAGGAATGGAGGGTACTCCCTTAGTCGATAGCAAAAAGAAACGCATGACTGCTTATCATGAAGTCGGTCATGCCCTGGTTGCAACCTTCCAAAAACACCACGATCCAGTCCAGAAAGTTACCCTAATTCCCAGAGGGCGTGCCATTGGCCTGACCTGGTATACGCCTGATGAAGAACAGGGATTGCTCTCCAGATCCCAACTTCTGGCAAGGATTACGGGAACATTAGGCGGTCTTGCGGCAGAGGATGCAATCTTCGGTGATGCTGAAGTGACAACGGGTGCTGCAGACGATTTAAAAAGTGTCACAAACCTGGCTCGCCAGATGGTAACCCGATTTGGCATGTCGGACTTAGGGCCATTATCGCTAGATGGCCAGATGGGAGATGTCTTTTTAGGACGGAACTTAGTCGGCCACTCCGAATATTCAGATGAGATTGCCGCTTGTGTCGATCGACAAGTCCGAGCCATGATCAAGCACTGTTATAGCAATGCAAAACAAACGATTCAGGACAATCGAGTTTTGATGGATAGACTGGTCGATATTTTGTTAGACCAGGAAACGATAGAAGGAGATCAATTCCGTCAAATTGTTGAAGAATATCGGGAGTCTCAAGTCCCCGCAACAGCTGGAGTTTAAGTCAAGTGTGAGTCCATTCGAGTTGCCTCAATTCGGATAGGAATCCCATTTGCTTGGAAAAATGCGCGAACCAAAAGTCAGGAAGTTGTCCCATTCAGTCCAAGTATTTTGAGTAACTCCTTTTGTTCTTTTTCCCAGGAGAAATGTGCTTTAGCTCTGCTCCAACCCGCTATACCCATATGCTGTCTCAGAACAGCATCGCGAGCCAGATCGATCAGACGATTTGCCATTCTTTCAACGTCTCCTTCATCAACCAAATAGCCAGTAGCACCGTCTGCAACTGCCTCTGGGATGCCTGCATGGTGGGTTGAAACGATAGGTAGGCTATGGGCCATTGCTTCTAAGATTGCAACGGGTAGTCCTTCTTCATCTCCACTTTCGGGAACAGTGATGCTATGTTGAACAAAGATATCAGCTTGCTCCATGAACTGCTTCACGACTGTATTGGGCTGACCGCCATGAAGGACTACCTGGTTTTCTAGGTTAAACTGTTTGACAAATGATTGAGCGGCAGGTAGCAATTGACCTGTACCAATGTAATCTAATCGTAAGTTTGGGCATACTTCTGTTGCTTGACGAAAGGTTTCCAGGGTCTTAAGTGGGGCTTTTTTCTCCACCATACGACCTACTGCTAAGCAACGGATTGTTTTCTGTTGAGTTTTTTGAGAGGGAATAGCAGGTACATCAACCCCATAGGAAACAACATGCACTTTGTCAGGATGCAGTCCCAAACTTAAGAGTCTGCTTTGACTGTTTTTGCTCATAGTAATGATTCCCCCAGTTTGGTTATAGTGCAGGTATTTCTGCCGCCATTGAGGATCCCGCAATTTATGCGAGACATCGTAGCCATGGGCATGTCCAAAAAAGGGGATGTTTAATTCTTGTGCGATCTGAATCCAGGGGAAACAAAGGTTTAAGTATTCTCCCATAATGACCTGTACTTGATGCGCTTGAAGAAATTGTTTGACTTCCAACCAGGGTGCTGCTGCAGTTACAGGCTTAGCACGCTGAACATTACGATTTCCATCTTCGCCTTCACACAGCCAGTTCATGACCAGAACTGGGCAATCTACTCTCCAGTCACCGCTGTCTGAATTATCTGCAGCGACGACGACTGTATTCTTGGGGAGTAAGCTTTGCATATGACGTCGGATAAATGTTTCTGAACGGGCACCAATTTCGGGGGCAACAATGGCGAGGGTTCTATTCATAGCGTTGAACGAAACAGGATTGGGCAATCGGTTAGAGTGGTTGAAAAGACTTGATTTAACCAGGGTCTGGTTTTGATATACTATGCACGGTCATAATCGGGACTTTTGTAGCGATCTGACATAGCGAGTTTGGTACAATAGAGTTAGGTTGTCGAAAAGGCTATAATCCTGACTCGATAGACCTCGGCAGCACTAAAGTGCCAACTACGAATTTACACAATTTTTAGGTATGTAACACCAGTAGGGTGTGTTAGACGATGCTCGTAACGCACTGTGGATATACATCTGATGCGTTACGCTAGCACTAACGCAGCCTACTGGACTGACATAGCGAATTTAGTGCAATAGAGTTAGGTTGTCGAAAAGGTTATAATCCTGACTCGATAGACCCTGGCAGCACTAAAGTGCTAACTACGAATTTACACAATTTTAGGCGTGTCATACCACTACTGGTCTGCCACAGCTAATTTATTGTAATAGATTTGGGTTGTGAAAAAAGCTGTAGTTCTTCCTCAATAGATTCTGGCAGCACTAAAGTGCTAACTACAAATTTGCACAATTTGAGCTGTGTCATACCACTACGGTTTATGCAGATCTTAACCGCGTAGAGTATATTAACTGTTTAAGCGGTGAAGGCGACAAGATTTAAAGTTTCTTCAACATTAAGCACGAGTAATAATCGACTTTGCAGTTTGTAAGCGCCTCGAATGAGGAGATGGATGTCTGCTGTCAAGGTTTCAGGGGGCGGCTCAAAATCTTTGTCGTTCACTTCCAGAACATCTCCAATGGCATCCACAAGCAAACTAACAGTTTCATCGTTGGTTCTGGCTACCACGTTGATTGGCAGCTGGTCATTAGGGCGAGGGGGCAGTTTCAGTCGTTGCCGCAAGTCGATAGCGGTAACGATCTGGCCTCTAAGGTTGATTAACCCGCCTACTTCTGGGGGCGATAGGGGAACGGGGGTCATTTCCTGGTAGCGAACGATCTCCTGTACTTTTTCAACCTCAATGCCGAAGAACAGTTTGTCTAAGAAGAATGTACAATATTGACGTTCATTAGTCGTCGTTAAAGTTTTGATTTGTTCCATGGGGATCTTTTACACTGCGATCGCAGGTTGCTGAATAAACTCAACGGTGGTGGTTGCAAGCACGCGCTCAAGACTAAGAATTTCGGTTACTTTCCCTTGAACGACAGCAGAGCATTCGACTTCCTGGCACGTAGCTGGTCCTCTGACTGTAATCTCTTCTTCCACAATGTCGAGGATCTGTTCGACGACCAACCCGACTGTGACCTGATTGCTCGTGGAGACAACCACCACCTGGACGAGATCGGTGTCAGCATTGTGAGATAAAGTATTGTTGCTATGGTTAGATAGAACAGCGGACAAATGAATCAGTGGCAGAATCTGATCGCGGTACTGAATAACACTCTGATTGCCCAATCGCTCAATCTTATTACGAGGAAACTGTTCCAGACGAGCGACTCCAGAAAGGGGAATGGCTAATCTTCTGCGATCTGGCCCCTGGCATAGCAACAACATCTGACGATGGTCTGACACTGGCTGAGTTTGTCCTTGATCCATCCCAAGGGTTGAATCCCGATCCTTGTCTGAGACCATATGGGCACTTTGGGCAAGACCTTGTACGTCTAGGATCAGGGCAACTTTGCCGTCTCCCATAATGGTGGCTCCTGCAAAACAGGATATTCCTTTCAGTTGTTTGCCGAGCGGTTTAACGACAATTTCCTGAGTATCGTTAATTGTATCCACCACCAGACCAAATGGTTTTTCAGCAGCTTGAAGAACAACGATGTTGAGGACATCTTCTTCAACCTTTACTTGTAAGGGGGGGGCTGCAGCTCCATCCTGCAATTTCAGTTCTCGATTCAGATAAACCAACGGCAGCAGGTTTCCTCGCAGGCGATAGACGGGAGCGCCGTGAACCATCTCAACTCTTTGGAGCGCACGATCGCCTTCTAGTCTGACCAGTTCGAGTAAGTTGACCTGGGGGATGGCATAACGCTCGCCGCCACTGCTCACGACCAGGGTCGGAATAATGGCCAGGGTGAGCGGGATTTTCAGCTTGAAGCTTGTTCCCCGGTTCCGCTGACTGGAGAGATCGATGGTGCCACCGATTTTCTCAATATTGGTGCGTACGACATCCAGACCAACCCCACGTCCTGATAGGTTGGTGATGTGTTTTGCTGTTGAAATCCCTGGTAGAAAAATCAAGTTCAGCATGTCTTGCTCGGTCATCAGTGCAGCTCGTTCAGAGGCGATCGTACCTTGCTGCACTGCCTTTACTTTGAGAGTTTCGGCATCAATGCCTGCACCATCATCGGCAATCTCAATATTGACGTAACCGCTTTCATGGAATGCGCGTAAGAACAGTCTCCCCTCAACAGGTTTGCCTGCGTCGGCGCGGATTTGCGGCATTTCAATGCCATGGTCGATGGCGTTCCGCACGAGATGGGTCAGGGGATCGGCAATTGCTTCGATCAGGCTTTTGTCCAGTTCGGTTTCTTCTCCTTCCATCTCTAGATGCACGTGTTTGTTCAGAGAGAGGGAGAGATCTCTGACGACCCGGGGGAAGCGGTTCCAGATGGTTCGGATGGGCTGCATCCGGGTTTTCATGATCCCTTCCTGGAGTTCGGTTGTCACCAGGTTGAGGCGCTGAGAGGTATCTAACAGTGTGGTGTTCGATTGTCGATTGGCAAATTCCAGGATCTGGTTGCGACACAAAACCAGTTCCCCAACCAGGTTCATCAATTTATCCAGCAGATCGATATTGACCCGAATGGCGCTGTCGGCAATGCTGGAAGATGGGCTTGTTTTCCCTGACGGAGTTGAGGTTTCTTTGAGTTGAGGCTGTTCGCCGATGGGGGGGGTGGGGGAACCCGGAGCATTGTCGGTATTTTGGGGCAGGGGGGAGGTTTGCTCTTGGGCAGGGGTGGGCAGGTTTTCTGGGGGTCTGACTGGGACGGGAGCGATGGTTTTGTTGGGGATTGACGTTTTTTGCTCTGGTGTTGTGGCGAGCCAGATAATGGGTTCAGTTGTATCTTCTGGATCTTGGTGCTCTGGGTCTGGTCTGGTGCTGGATTTTCCGGGAGCTTGCAGTTGTTCCAGGGTTTCGATCAGGGCGGAAAAGTCGGTATTGCCTTCTGCGCCGGTAGATTCCAGGGTAACGAGGATCTGGCGTATGGCGTCGATGACCTGGAGCAAGGCGTTTGCGATCGCGGGGATCAGGGTGAGTTCGCGATCGCGCAACCGGCTGAGCAAGTTTTCGGCAGCATGGGCGATAGACTCCAGCTTTTCAAAGCCAAGGAAACCACAGTTGCCTTTGATGGTGTGGAGCGCCCGGTAGATGCGATTCATCAGTTCCGGGTCATCGGGATGCTGCTCCAAAACGACCAGATCTCCCTCTAGATGGTTCAGGGTTTCCGTGCCCTCAACTAGAAATGCCTTCAGATCTTCATCGATTTCCATGGTGTCCTTGGAACATTCAAGTGTTTTTGCACCGACAAAACTCGACAAAATTAAAACCCAGGATTTGCTCGTTCATCTTCATTCTCTACACTCTGGCTGCAAATCTCAATGTGTGGGAGCTGACTTGATATCAGCTAAAACAGCCAAGCTTCCTGTTCCACAAGAGGCATAACCCATTTTTGAAGAACGGGGATCGTTTGGAGAACGGGAGTGTTGTGACTGAGACAATAATGAAATAATGATATGTTTCAGTATGGACAAGTTGATACTTAATTTTAGCGGTGATTGCGTATTTCCCCTTTCAGATCAAGACAAAACTTTAAAACTTTTCCCTGGCCCTATGCCATTAGATCCACTATGGAGCGCGAATTAAATAATTTCACAAACAACAAATCTGTAGGGACACAGCAATACCGTGTCCCTGCGAGAGAATTGGCAAATTATTTAATTCTTGTTCCTATGCCACCAGATCGATGGCGGTCAGTAAGGTGTCGAACGATCCGACGCCAAAAAAGAGGACAATATCGCCCTGAACTTCCAGTTCTTCGACATCAAACCGGGCCTGGGCTAAGAGAACATTGGCGGCGGGATCGCTATCTTCTAACGGCATCAGATGTTGAATATCTTCTTCAAGATAGGTGGGCACATCATAATGGAGCGGCTGGGTCAGCATGTTGCTGATTGACCCCATAACGCCATTGATGACAATATTGCCGACTTCTGTCAGGGTGCCAATTTTTAGCGAGTCCAAATCGGGACTGCTGGCTTCTTCACCGGTGAGAATCGCCACCAGGGTGGCTGCACTTTCGGTCGGGAAGATTAATTGAGCTGTACCCGCAAACGAGCCGCTGAAGTCCAGTTTCACTGCTGCCAGTTCTTCCAATCCCAGACGTCCGCCTAGTTCTTGTTGAAGTTCCGACAGGGTTAGCAGACTGACAACTGGAACGTTCAAGCGGATGCGGAACTCGATCATCTCATTCAGCATGCCAGCAGCGTGGCCAATGCCGACATTCACCAGTTCCTTCAAGGCATCCAATTGGTCGGCAGTCAATTCCACAGTGCAGTCTCCTATGATGCAGCCAGCGCTTTTTGAAGTGCTTCCTGAATCTGCGGGGCTTTGGGCGGTTTCTTCAGCATGGCAAAGGCTCCCAGGGCCATGCACTGCTCGCGGGCGCTTTCTTGAATATCGGCTGACAGAACGACTACGGGAATTTCAATGCTTTGCTCGCGCATTTTCTGGAGGACACCAAACCCATCCAGTTCTGGCATCAGTAAATCCAAAAAGATACACTCTGGGGAGTGGTTGGCTAACATGTCCAAACATTCCAGGCCGTTGGCGGCTTCTAATACAACATGGTCATTTGCTTGCAAGGCTTTGCGAACCATGCGGCGCGCAAAGGCTGCATCATCTGCAATCAGAACTAACGCCATCTTTTCTTTGCCCCTGCAGTTTCTATTGCGCGATCGCGGTCTGCTAATATTCTCTCTTTGTCCGCAGCCAGGGTGAAGTAGAATGTGGCTCCCTGGTCTTTGGCTGCGTGTGCCCAAATCCGCCCGCCGTGGCGGTGAATAATCCGTTGCACAGTTGCCAACCCTATGCCTGTCCCTTCAAACTCAGTTGCCTGATGGAGACGCTGGAAGGGTGTAAACAATTTGTCAGCCTCATCCATATCGAAGCCTACCCCATTATCGCGCACAAAGTAAGTGGGCGGGTCGCCCTGGAAACTGAGTTGGGCAACCGGTATGGGGATCTCTCCTGAAACAATGAAATGACCAGACCTGGGGACAGATAGGCGGGGTGGGGGAACAATGCCAAATTCAACCCGTGGATTTTCTTGTTTGCGGGTATATTTCCAGGCATTTCTCAGCAAGTTTTCTAAGGCTACGGTCAGCAATCTTCGATCCCCCTGGACTTCGAGCTGGGGGGCAACGACCAACTCAACCGGCTGTTCCTGGGCGCAATGTTCCAGCTTGAAGCCAATTTCTTGCACCAATCCACTCAAACTCACCAGTTCGATGTTCAATACGCTGCGTCCGGCATGGGCCAGTTCCAGTAAGTCTTCGATTAGAGTCCCCATCTGATTGACTTTGGTCTGAATTTCTGCCAGATAGCGGTCGCCCTCCTCGTCTAGCTGTCCAGCGTATTTTGTCTGCAGAATATAGGAGAAGCCGCTAATGCTGGTGAGGGGGGTGCGGAGATCATGGGAGACTGAGTAACTGAAGGCTTCTAGCTCAGCATAGGCTGCTTTGAGTTGGGTGGTTTTTTGTTCCAGCTCCCAGTTGGACACTGCCAGCAGGTGGGTTTGCTGCTGCAGGTGGGTTTCGATACGCTGGCGTTCAATGGCGTAGCGGATGGAGCGCAACAGGATTTCAGGGCTGAATTGTCCTTTTACCAAATAGTCCTGGGCACCCTGCTGGACGGCTCGCAGAGCTAGCGCTTCATCGCGGATGCCGGTGAGGATGACGATGGGAAGATGAGGGGCGCGATCGCGCACTGCTGCTACAGTCTCCAGTCCATGACTGTCCGGCAGGGACAGATCCAACAAAATGGCATCAAACGCATTGTCCTCAGGGTTGTTTTCCAGGTGCTGCAGCGCCTCCTCTAGCTGTTCAACCTGGGTGAATTGAACTTGGGGAAGACTGTCATCTTGGCTCATTTTCTGAAGCAGAAGCTGCTGGATAATGAAGGCATCCCCTGGGTTATCTTCGACTAACAGGATTTTGGTTGCCTTGAGCAGACTGCGCAGATGACAGGAGATGGAGGAGCATATAACTTCATGTTCAGGATTCGTGGCGCTCGCTGGAGCGGTTCTGGTGTCCAATTGCCGCTGAGCCACTTCTAGCTGGAGGGTTCGCTGATTCAGTTCGATCTCAATATGCTGGCGCTCAAGGGCGTAGCGGACAGACCGCAACAGGATTTCAGCTGTGACCTGTCCCTTGACCAGATAATCCTGAGCGCCCTGTTGAATTGCTTGCAGGGCCAGGGCTTCATTGTCAGTGCCGGTGAGGACGACGATGGGAAGGTGGGGGGCGCGATCGCGCATCGCTGCCAGGGTCTCGAGTCCGTGACTGTCCGGCAGGGACAGATCCAACAAAATGGCATCAAACGGGCTTTCCCCAGTGTTTTCCTCCAAATGCTGCAGCGCTTCCTCTAGCTGCTCAGCCTGGATGAGTTGAACTGGAGAAAAACGAGTATTTTGGCCGATCTGCTGACGAACAAACTGCTGGATGATGAAGGCATCCCCTGGATTATCTTCAACTAACAGGATTTTTGTGGCCTTGAGCAGGCTGCTCAGGGTGTGGGAGATCGAATTGCTTGCTGCTTTGGAGTCGGTGGGGATTGCGTCGAGTTTCGCTGTGTTGTTTTCCAGCGATCGGTTTGCGACCTTCAACGGGCGCATTCGCTGTTTCAGGTCGACCTCGAGACGCTGGCGTTCGATGGCGTAGCGGATGGAGCGCAGCAAGCTCTCAGCACTGAATTTGCCTTTGACTAAATAGTCTTGCACGCCCTGTTGAACCACTTGCAGGGCCAGCTCTTCGTCACTGGTCACGGTGAGGACAACGATGGGCAGATGGGGAGCGCGATCGCGCACCGCTGTCACCGTATCGATCCCGTGGCTGTCGGGCAGGGACAGATCCAGCAAAATGACGTCAAATTGGGCTGCGACCAACTGCTGCCGTGCCTCTTCTAACTGCTCAACCTGGACAATCTGAACCTGGGCGTTTGTCTTTTGGGCCGCCTGACGAACAAACTGCTGGATGATAAAGGCATCCCCTGGATTATCTTCGACTAGGAGTATCGTTATCGCTGTTTGATTCACGTTAGCCTACCCTGCGATCGCAACTCAGCACCAATCTCTCAAGCAGCAAAAACCCTATCAGGCTAATATTTTACGGCTGGAAGCCGAACACAATGGCACCAGAATGCCTCCAGGGATTGTACCAGTGCTTTAAAATCCACAAGATTGGAGGGTTTCGTGATATAGCAATTGGCATGGAGATCGTAGCTCTTGAGAATATCTTGTTTTGCTGCAGAGCCTGTCAGTATAATGACGGGAATTCGCCTCAGTATTGGATCTGCCTTCAGCTCTGCCAACACCTCCCGGCCATCCTTTCGAGGAAGATTTAAATCCAGCACCACCAAGTGAGGACAAGGTGCATCTGCGTATTCAGCCTGTTGGCGCAGAAATGCCAGAGCCGCTTCGCCAGTGTCCACCTGGTGCAGGGTATGGGAGACCTGACTTTGGTTTAGAGAACTCCGAAATAAGAAAATATCCCCTGCATTGTCTTCCACCAGCAAGATATCCATGGGTTTTAGAGGTCGATCGGGTTTCATACTGAACGAGCGGCCACTGGCATTGAGGCTACATCAATTGGCATTGAGGCTACATCAATATAGTAAGTGAGTTGGCTCTAGAGTACTGTGCACTGGTAACTAATCTATAGAATAGATTGGAGATGATAAGACTGAGGTCAATACCAGGCAGCAGCATAGCAAAACCCAAGCTCAGTCCTGGTGCAACCCCCTACCATTCGACAGATGCCCCTATGCTTCAAAGGGTAACGTGAAATAGAACGTCGCCCCCTGACCCAACTCAGACTCGACCCAAATCTCTCCGCCGTGGCGTTCCACAATCTTTTTGCAAATGGCTAACCCAATACCAGTGCCAGAATACTGCTGGCGCGTATGCAGCCGTTGAAAAATCATAAAGATGCGTTCAGCGTGTTTAGATTTGATGCCAATGCCGTTGTCTCTCACCCAAAATCGCCAGCGATCGTCCTGGCGGTCGGCACCAATTTCTACAATGGGATGCTGCTGGCTGCGATATTTGATCGCATTGCCAATCAGGTTCTGAAACAGCTGCACCAGTTGGGCGGCATCAGCGGAGACAGTGGGTAGCGATCGCGCTTCCACTGTGGCTTGACTTTCCTGAATCAGCAGCTGCAAATTCGCCAGGGCTGTTTCCAACACCGACTGACAGTCCGCCGGTTGAAACTGCTTCTCTTTTCTGCCCACCCGCGAAAAGGCCAACAAATCATTAATCAAACGCTCCATGCGGTTGGCCCCATCCACCGCAAAATGAATAATTTGGTCGGCTTCCTCATCCAGCTGCTTCCTGTAGCGCTCCGCCAACATTTGCGTAAAGGTAGTCACCATCCGCAGCGGCTCCCGTAAATCGTGGGAGGCTACATACGCAAACTGCTCCAACTCCTGATTAGACCGCTGTAGCTCGACCTCGGCGCGTTTGCGCTCCTGCAGCTCCGCCTGATAAATCTCAATGCGATGAGTCAACTCTGTTACATCTTGAACCGCCATGAGCGCATAGAACCCTTTGCCCTGTGCTGCCGGCACTGCTGTGACCGTCGTTTGCTGAATGCGAGGCTGATCGTTGGACAGCAGACTGGGAATCACGGCCTGGTGCAGCTGGGGAGAAAAGATAGCCGGGAAGCCGCGCTCAAAGACTTGCTTTAGCCGCAGCTGGTATTTCGGTTGTTCCAGGTGAGGAAAGCGATCCCCCAGGGGAGTACCGACAATCTCGGCTCTGGCAATTTTCGTCCAATTCTCCAGGCAGCGGTTCCAGAACAGGACGACCCAATCCTGGCGCAGCAGGCAAAATCCGACGGGGACATCGTTCAACACCCCAAACTTCTGGTCAACGGTCTCGATTTCGTTCATGGTGCCCCGATGGTTAGGTGGAAAGAGTGCTGGCCAAATCGAAGAAGAGGCGCATTTTGAAAAAGAGCATGATGTCGCCTGCCACCTGGAGTTGTTCAATGTCAAAATCAGCTTTGGCCAACAGGATCGCGGAACTGAAGTCTTCAGCCAGGGTTTGGGTGAGGGTGTCAATGGGCGCTTCCAGATAAACGGGTACAGAAAAATTCAGCCGTTGGGTCAGGGCGTTGCTCATGGCACCCATGACACTGTTGAGGACGCAGTTGCCCACTTCAGTCAATGCTTCTTGCTTGGCCTCGCTGAAGTCAGGGCTGCCGGGTTCTTCGCCGGTCAGGGCAGTGACGAAAGTAGCGGCGCTCTCCTGGGGAAAGAAAAGCTGGGCAACGCCAGAGAGACCGCCGACAAAAGGCAGCTGGGCAGCGCAGATGGGGGTAGTGCCAAAGCGAGCGCGCAGTAAATTTTGTAAAGATTGGGCGGTCATGGTTTCAACGACGGGAGGCTGGAATTGGATCTGGCAGTCTGTGAGTTCGTTCAGGGTTTCGGCGGCTTGCTCGATGCCAAGACCCACGAGCTGCTGCAAGCGCTCAATACTGAGCAGGTGTTGGGTAGGATCGCTAGGAGTTGGGACTGGGGTTGGTGCTGAGGGCTGCACAGCCGGTTGAGATAGCGAGGAGAAGTCGGTGTTGAGGGTTGAGGCCAGGGCGGCGAGCAGTTCGGCCTCGTTGGGGGTGGCACTGAGGACGGTGGTGGCCCCGTTGTTGGTGTAGTTTTGGGGAGGATGGCAGGGAGGATTGGTTGCGATCGCAATCGTCGGAATGTTCAACTTCTGCAGCGTTTGGAGCAATTCATCAGCACCATGGTCCAACAAAAGGACACTCAACAGCACGCATTGCGGCTGGTGGAATTCAGCAATTTCTAAACAATAGACACTGCTATCAGCCTCCACCACCACATGATCTTCTGCTTCTACAATTTTTCGCAACCGTTGGCGCTCTGATGTTGAAGTATCTGCAATTAAAATCAAAGCCATTGGCTAGCACCTGTTGATTGAAAGGCAATGCCTGGAAAAAAGAGCGCAGGAAAGAGTGTTAAAGCCATTGTTGTGCCAGGCGATGCATCTTTTGTGGCATCCATTCTTTCAATACACCCTAAATGTGAGGATTTTGTGAGTTGCGCGCTGGATAAGAGGCAGGGAAAAGGCAGAGGGCAGAAGGAAGGGAAAGGAGATATTTCGCCTAGGGTGGGCAGTGCTGCTGAGCGTTCAAGGGTTCCAATTACTGCTCTGTTTGAGCACCGTCCACCAGCGAGAGTCGCGGTTGGTGGGCATTTCCCAGCAGTCACCTCACATTGAATAAACGGAAACAGGCCGACAATGCCCACCCTCCCCATCGACCTCTTCTTTCTTGAGTAAGCGCTATGCGGGACTGGGGGAAATCCAATACTTTTAAAGCAACCTCTGAGTAAAATCTTTTCTTTTTTTGCATCATTAACACAACGAGTAACAGTATCGACTAAAAACTCCCGATCCTCTCAAGACAGAGTAGAAATTGCTTTCAGTATCCGATCGATCGCGGATCTTGGCATGGATATTCTCCTTTAGATTCTGATTTCTGATTTTTGTCTTTCAATCTTCAACCGATAACAGATCGTTTTATCAAACTGAACGGGTTCAAAGGCGGCATCCAGATTCAGGGTTGTTTCGCCCCCGCCTAAAAATAAGTAACCATCGAGGTGCAATGCCTGTCTCACCCGGGCCAGGATCGTCTGTTTCGTCGCGACGTCAAAATAAATCAGCACGTTGCGCATAAAAATGATGTCCATTTGGGGCAGATGGGGCCAGTCTGCGGCCAGGTTGAATTGCTGAAAGCTGACTTGCCGCTGGATCGGGGTGCAGATTTGCCAGTCTTTGCCCTGTTGCTGGAAATATTTACGCCGCAACGTCGGAGGCAACCCTCGTTCCACTTCATGCTGATTGTAACGCCCGTTCTGAGCGCGGGCGAGCAGCTCGCCGGAAATATCGCTGGCGAGCAGTTGCACCTCCCAGCTGCTCAGTTGCGGAAAGTGCTCTTGCAGGAGCATGGCGATGCTATAGGGTTCCTGACCGCTAGAACAGGCGGCGCACCAGAGGTTTAACCGGCGCTGGGCCTGTCGTTGCTCTAACAGAGCAGGCAGGATGAATTTTTGCAGGGATTCAAAAGGATGGCTGTCTCGAAAAAATAGGGTTTCACCCGTGACCATCGCTTCAATGACGTGCTGATGCAGAGGGTTGAAGGGATCGGCCCGCAGCTGCTTGACCAGAGCATGGAGCGAGCGGGAGCCTGATTTCTGGATGACTGGGGCCAGACGGGACTCAACCAGATAAGCTTTGTCGGCAGAGAGTGCCATTGCTGTGCGATCGCGCACGAGTTTTCGAATGTATTCAAAATCAGCATTGGCGATCGTCGTCATTGCGTTTCATCCTCCTGCTTTTTTGCTGACTGCGATCCGACGGACAATCTCAGCAGCCAGCTGATTTAAAGGCAGAATGCGATCCGCCAGCTGGGCCTGTGCGATCGCACCCGGCATCCCCCAGACCACACTACTGGCTTCATCCTGAACCAGCACCTGTCCCCCAGCCTCGCGAATACACCGACAACCATGCAAGCCATCCTGCCCCATTCCCGTCAGCACCACTGCCAGCGTTCCTGCTCCATAGACCTCCACCACCGACCGAAAGAGAACATCCACCGCAGGGCGACACGAATTCTCAGGCGGATCCTGATGGGTTTGAATGCAGACCTGGGTGCTCTGACGGCACACCACCATATGAAAATCCCCCGGCGCAATCCATGCCTGTCCGGGCTTAAGGATGCTATCAGGTTGACCCTCAGCAATCTGGATCTGGCACTGGACCGCCAGCCGCTCCGCCAGCCGCCGCGTGAACAGCGGCGGCATATGCTGAACAATGACAATCGGAACCGGAAAATCAGCCGACAGCGCAGGCAGCAGAGCAGCCAGGGCATTGGGTCCGCCAGTCGAAACGCCAATGGCAACAATCTCAACCGGCTGGAGCGAGTGCAGCGGTCTTGCAGGCGCAGCCAGCCTTTGAGGATCCTGTTTCCGTCCTGGCAGCGATCCTAATCGCGAGATTGGTGTTGTTCCCCACCCGCAAAGCCCCTTGATTTTGGGGAGCAGCTGCTGCCGAACATAGGCGATTGCCTCGTCTTTACTAGTACTTGCAGGCTTAGTTGCATAATCCGTTGCTCCCAATGCCAGCGCCTCCAGCGTTGCCACCGCTCCTCGTTCCGTCACCGCACTGAACACGATGACGGGCAAACGCGGATAGCGCTGCCGAATTGCCGCCAGGGTTTCCAGCCCATCCATTTCAGGCATCTCTAAGTCCAGGACAATCAGATCGGGATTGACCTGGGGAATTTTGGCCAGGGCAATACGACCATTCGCCGCTACCCCCACCACCGCCAGCAGGGGATCGCTAGAGAGAATTTTGCTCAGCAGCTGGCGCACCACGACTGCATCATCAACGACAAGAATACGAATTTCAGGCACCGGAGTATTCCTAGAAGTAGGGTGGGGGATGTGGGGTGGGGCGCAATACTGTTCGATTTAGAAACGAGAATCAATTTCTCGCGTAGGGGCACGGCAATGCCGTGCCCCTACAGGTCTATTTTTCATGAAGTTATTGAATCCGCATTCCCCCTTCCCTATTCCCCCTTCCCCGCCAATGAACAATGAACCATCAACAATGAACCATCAACAATGAACCATGCCCTGTTCCCTATTCCCTGTTCCCTATTCCCTATTCCCATAAAGATTAATATTTGAATCGGCTCACCAGGTTCTGCAATTCTGTGGCCGTTTCAGACAGCTCTGTAGCGGCCTTTTGGGTGTTGTTGGCGCTCGCTGTGGTACTCTGAGCCGCCTCCGCCACATTGACAATGTTCTGGGTAATTTCCGTCGAACCTTTCGCTGCCTGGTTAACGTTGCGGGCAATCTCGTTGGTGGTAGCCGTTTGCTCCTCCACGGCGCTGGCAATGGTGTTCTGGATATCGTTGATCTGATTAATGATGGCCGTAATCTGGCCAATGGCTTCAACGGATCCTTTGGTGTCATCCTGGATCGCTTCGATCTTTTGACTGATATCTTCTGTGGCTGCTGCGGTTTGTTTGGCCAGTTCTTTTACCTCGTTGGCCACCACTGCAAATCCCTTGCCGGCTTCGCCCGCCCGCGCCGCTTCAATGGTGGCATTGAGCGCCAGCAGATTGGTTTGCTGAGCAATGGAAGTAATGACTTTGATCACCTTGCCAATCTCGGCGCTGCTCTGGCCCAGTTTGGCAATGGTTTCGTTGGTATTTTCGGCAGTGGTAACTGCCGTAGTGGCAACCCGGGCAGCATCGGTGGCGTTTTTAGCAATTTCTTTGATGCTGGCGGTCATTTCTTCCACCCCTGTGGCCACAGATTGGGAGTTGGCGCTGACTTGCTCGGAGGAGGCGGAAACGCTCTCGGCCTGAGCTGAAGTTTGCTCGGCAGCAACGCTCATCTTCTGGCTCTCTGTCATCAGGTCTTCGGAGGAACGGTTGACTGCGATCGCAACCTTGGCAATCCGTTTCACCTGCTCCGTCAGATTTGCCGCCATCTGATTCACATTATCCGTCAGATCCTTCCACGTCCCTGCAATTCCCTTCACCACGGCCTGACCGCCCAACTGACCTGCAACCACTTCCTTTGCCACCCGGGTCACTTCATCCGCGAAGGTATTCAGCTGATCCACCATGGTATTCAGGGTATTTTTCAGCTCCAGGATTTCTCCCTGGGCTTCCACCGTAATCTTTTTCGAGAGATCGCCCCCTGCCACCGCCGTAGCCACCTCAGCAATATTGCGCACCTGACTGGTGAGGTTAGAGGCCATGAAGTTGACATTGTTGGTCAGCCCCAACCAGGTACCAGACACCCCTTCCACTTTCGCTTGACCGCCCAGTTTGCCCTCGGTGCCGACCTCCTGAGCAACACGAGTGACTTCACCGGCAAAGGCATTGAGCTGATCCACCATGGTGTTGATGGTATCCTTCAGTTCCAGCACTTCGCCCTTCACTTCCACAGTGATTTTCTTCGACAGGTCGCCATTGGCCACCGCCGTGGTGACTTCAGCGATGTTGCGTACCTGACTGGTGAGGTTAGAGGCCAGCAGATTGACATTGTCTGTCAGGTCTTTCCAGGTGCCGGAAACGCCTTTGACGTCGGCCTGACCGCCCAACTGACCTTCTGTACCCACCTCGCGAGCGACACGGGTGACTTCAGACGAAAAGGCATTGAGCCGATCCACCATGATGTTGATCGTGTCCTTCAGCTCCAGGATTTCTCCCTGGGCTTCCACCGTAATCTTTTTGGAGAGATCCCCATCCGCCACCGCTGTGGCCACATCGGCGATGTTGCGCACCTGATCGGTGAGGTTGGCTGCCATAAAGTTGACGTTGTCCGTCAGTTTTTTCCAGGTGCCAGCAACGCCCCGGACAACGGCTTGTCCGCCCAGCTTGCCTTCAGTGCCCACTTCCTGAGCAACGCGGGTGACTTCCGAGGCAAAGGTGTTGAGGCTGTCCACCATCTGGTTGATGGTGTCTTTTAACCGCTTTAGTTCGCCTTCTGCCTCAACTGTAATTTTTTGGCTCAGGTCACCGACGCTGATGGCAGTGGCAACTTTGGCAATATTGCGCACCTGGCTGGTGAGATTGGCGGCCATCTGGTTGACGTTGTCGGTGAGGTCTTTCCAGGTGCCGGAGACGCCTTCTACTTTGGCCTGTCCGCCTAGCTTGCCTTCGGTGCCCACTTCTTGGGCGACACGGGTGACTTCGCTGGCGAAGGCATTGAGCCGATCCACCATTTCGTTGACCACGGTACCAATGCGATGGAATTCTCCTTTGAGCGATTTGCCGTCTACATTGAGGGCGATTTGTTGCGAGAGGTCGCCTGCAGCAACGGCGACAAGGACGCGGGACACTTCTGTGGTGGGTTTGGCCAGGTTGTCGATCAGCTGGTTGACGGAACTGAGGGTGGTGCTCCAGGCTCCTTTGGGGGTCCCCAGGTTGGCTCGTGCGTTGAGCTGACCTTCTTCGCCAACCACCTGGCTGATGCGAGCGATTTCGTCGGTTTGTTCCTGGTTGAGACTCACCAACTGGTTAAAGGTGATGGCAATTTCGCCCAGTCCGTTGTCTTCTGGTAAGCGGACGGTGAAATCTCCATCTCTGGCTGCTTTGAGAGCGTTCAGGAGAGAGTCTGAGAGGGGATCGATTGCAGAGTTTGAAGGGGTTGAGGGGGCGATAGAATGACGATTGCTGGATAAGTCGGTAGGTGGGGGTTGTTCCATGATGTCCTCTTCTTCCTGCGTTTTGGAGTGGTGGTTGTGGGGTTGAGATTCAAGGGCAAGGGTGGGTTTGCGATCGCTGTTCGAACTCATATCGCAGTCTCCGTGACTGTTATCTAAATCGATTCCCTACTCTAAATAAATGATTCAGTGTTATCCCATATAGCAGTGAAAAAATGAGTTAAGAGTGGAAAGATGCGGGTGAGGATACAATACAAAGCTTCCACCGCCAATACGGTCTTAATTCATTCAGGAAAGCCTACCGGATTTTAGTTGTCAAAATACGATAACAACTAAGTATTAATACTTTTTCTGAAAATGCAGTCTAGCCAATTCAATCAGTTTAGTGGATGGGGATTACAACATTAGGATCCCATTACTTTCCTTTAGATTTGGCAACAAGGGTTCGTATCTATTATTGAGGTTTAAATTTTAAAGGCAGAACATTTAGTTTCAGAATAAAGGGCAAACGTTAAAATTCTATTTTGTGTTAATTAATGCTGTATTCGGTTAAGTAAGGATTGTATTGTCACATATCTTATTTTGGCTCAATCCTTGTTTCGGGGAGCTAACTGAACAATGTTTCTAACAGGCTCCCTAGAAGAGCTTTGCCCCGTTTTCTGGCATTATGCATGAACTCGAAAAATCCCAAATATTGAGGTAACTTCTCTT
>Ga0207422_1000914_pt1 | contig 75399 bp, 57 predicted proteins | sample MarCyaLeptolynsp_FD_187757 | JGI IMG/M metagenome (GOLD analysis project Ga0207422, IMG submission 187757) | Marine cyanobacterial communities from Panama - species 1 Leptolyngbya sp. (SPAdes) | ecosystem: Environmental > Aquatic > Marine > Unclassified | place: Panama: Panama City | collected...
GCAGTCTCAGCGGCTCGATTGACGGGAATGCGGGCACGGATACGGTGACCGGTGACAATACCGGAAACACGTTTGCCGTCACGGGGCCGGATGCCGGGACGGTCGATGATGTGGCCAATGGCTGGCGGGAGGTGGAAAACCTGGCAGGCGGTTCGGGTAATGATAACTTTGCCCTGGCGGGTGGTACCCTCACGGGTGCCGTTGATGGAGGTGCTGGAACCGACACCTTGACGGGTGACAATACGGCGAATACGTTTAACATTACCGGTGCCAACGTTGGCACTGCAACCGGAGTTGGCAATGGCTGGAATAATGTTGAGAACTTGACTGGGGGCGACCAGGTTGACGTGTTTGTTTTCGATGATGGGGCAAGCGTTAGCGGCACCATTGATGGGGGCAATCCGACAACGTTCCCTGGCGATAGCCTTGATTATTCTGCTTACACGACTGATGTGGACGTTAACCTGGCTAATGGAACGGCCACAGGGACTGGGGGCATCACCAATATTGAAGCCGCTACGGGGGGCAGCGGTACCAATAGTCTGACTGGCCCAAATACGGACAATACCTGGATGGTTACTGCACCGGATAGCGGCGATATCAATGGCAATTTTGGCTTCACCAATTTCCAAAATCTGACGGGTGGGTCGGCTGCTGATACTGTTGTCCTCAATGGGGGAACGGTGAGCGGTGCTGTGGATGGTGCAGCTGGGAACAACACTCTGGTGGGCGATAATGTGGCCAATACTTTTAATGTGACTGGGCCGAATAGCGGTACAGCGACTGGGGTGGGTGCTGGTTTCAGCAATGTCCAAAACCTCACTGGTAACGATCAGGCAGATGTTTTTAATCTCAGTGGCGGCAGCTTGAGCGGTACGATCGATGGTGTGGGAGGACCGGATACCATTAACGGCGACAATGCAGGCAATACCTTTGACATTACGGGTGTTAATAGCGGTACGATTAGCAATGGCGATGCTGTTGCTAATTCTGTGGGGAGCGTTATCTTTGGACCTGGTGGGAACATTATCATTCCGTTGAATGCTGGTACGGACAATACGGTTGTGGGTAGCTTCAACAATATTGAGAACCTGACTGGAGGCAGCGGGGACGATACATTTGCCTTTAATGGCAGCAATGCGCAGCTGGATGGCAATATTGACGGCGGCGGCGGAAGTAACTTCCTGGATTACACGAACTATTCTGGTGGCCCGGTGAATGTTGTTTTGGGGGCGACAACTGCAGGTACAGCAACAGGTGTTGGAGGTACGATTATTCGTATCAATGGCTGGATTGTTGCTTCTGGTGCTGTCGAGGAGGTACAAGCCTCGACTCCAGTCATTGCGGCTATTCCAGGTACTGAAGCAATTGTTGAGTTAGATGGCCAACAGCCGCTGATGACCATTGCACCACCGCGCGAGGCAGCGATTGATGACTTAACGGTCAGCTGCAGTTTTCGGGAAGAAGAGTTACGGCGTGGGAACGGGATTGTGGAGTTGCGGCCTGAGAATGAGATCGTCGGCTCGCCACACGAAAGCGGGAGTTTAGAATGGCGGTACGAGAGCGGAACTGAATCTGAGATTGAACGCGAACAGGAGTGCAATCGTGAATGGCAATGGCCGGAGGGAAAACTAACGAGAGATGAGATCTTGAAAGATGATGCGGCTGAGCATGAGTCTGACTCGGATGTGGCTGTTCGCGAGAAAATTGAGGATACGGTTTCAGGTCGCGATCGCGATGGAGATCTGCAACAAACGGATGAGATTTCAGGAGAGCAAGCTATCGAATCTGAGGCTGCCCCGGCTGCTCCTGGGTTGCTATCGCGTCTGGTTCGCGTTTTCTGGTGGGGCAGGCAGGCATAGGGTAGATAAGATGTCTGTTCTAAATTTCTGAGCAAAAATGGGGAGTTTCGTTCGGCGAAACTCCCCATTTTTGTATCCCTCTTTGCAAGTTCGATTTGCAGTTGAAGCTCAGATATTGGTCAATAGAGAAATTGCTTGTAGTTGCTTTTTGAGGCTAGAGATTGGCTGGTTGCGATCGCATTAAGAGTGGACCAAACATGAGTTGGAGGTGCAACTAAAAGTATTGCAACTAGAATCTTGCTGGATGATACTGAATCTAATGCATCCGCCAGCAATCATGCCAAAATTGACCAACACCTGCGGTCTTTTCATCTGGTCGCAAATCACCATTCCTTGGTAGTTCTATAGGTGTAATGATTTTTGAGCGTGCGGGTTCCACCCGCACGCTCAAAAATCATGACTTGTTTACCACTACCCATTCCTGAAATTGCCAATATTCCGTTTTTTGCGTTTTCGATATCGGGCTGCGATACAATCCGATTGCTTTTGATTGAAGGGGACTGCCACTGGTGACCAGCGCCATCCGAAAGATATCGCGTTTTTGTACGCGCAATAACCTGACTTTTATCGCCACGATGTGGTTCTCCAGCCGTTTGTTTCTCCTGACAATTTTGTGGTTTATTGCTCCACTGCTGCCGGTTCCGTCTGGTGGCATCCAGCCAGAACCAGGTCTGGAGGTTTTTTCTCGTTGGGACAGCCTCCAGTACCAGGGCATTGTGATGGATGGATATGAATATGTCGATGATGGTAAAGGACATTCTGTTGCCTTTTTCCCCTTGTTTCCCCTACTGATTCGGGCCGCGATGGCCCTGGGTTTGCCGTTTGAAGTGGCGGGATTGCTGGTGAATAATCTGGCGTTTATCGGGGCGCTGATTTTGATTTATCGCTGGGCAGAGGAACAGCACAGTGTCAGTGTTGCCCGGTGGTCGATCGCGGCTCTGTGTTGGTGTCCTTTCTCTCTGTATAGTACGGTAATTTATACGGAAGGATTATTTTTGTTGGTGAGCGTTGCCTCGTTACGAGCGTTTGAACAACGACGCCACCTTCAGGCAGCTTTATGGGGAGCATTGACGACAGCAACTCGCCCGCCAGGTATGGTTCTGATCCCAGCATTTCTAGCAATCGCCTGGAAAGAACGTCGCCCGCCGATAGCATATGTTGCCAGCCTGGCGTCTGGGGCAGGATTGTTGTTGTATAGCCTTTATTGCTGGCTACAATTTGGCGAGCCGCTGGTGTTTATTCGCGTCCAGAAGGCGTGGCAGCCCCAACAATCCTTCCACGGTCAGGATTGGTTGAAAATGTTTATGCAGGTGATGGTGGGCAATGAAAATTGGAAGCATGGAGGGTTGAAAGATCCCTGGCATCCTTTATTGTTCTTGCTCATTTGTGTCAGTTTTTATCTGGTCTGGCGTTTTCGCGACAGGCTGGGAGCCGTGGCGACGGATGTAGGATATTGCATCTTGGCTTTGGTGTTCTGGCTGGTAGCGGGAACGCCCCTGGTCAATTCTGCGATGGTGCTTGGGGGAGGGTACTTACTCTGGCAGTTTCGTCGCGAACTCAGTCCATTACTGGTTGTTTATGGTTTTTTGAGCCTGGGGTTGATTTTTAGCAGCGGTCGAGCAGACTCGGCAGAACGCTATGCTTATGCGATCGCATCTCTAGCCTTTGCCATCGGCCTGCTGTTGTCGCGTCACCCCCGCTGGGGATATCCGTTGATGGTGCTTTCTGCTTATTTAATGAGCGGTCTAGCGATCCGGTTTGCTCAACAGATTTGGGCAGCATGAGTTTGAAGCAGGGGGAAGCAGAGGGAGTGGAGGGAGCAGAGGGAGCGGGGGAAGGGTGCATGGAGGACGCTTTGCGTTTTCTATAGACAGCTGCCATGATATTTAGATATCAGGTGTCAGGTGTCAGATTTTAGAGGATGTTTGAAAAGGTCTAAGATCGGTAGCAAAACGCTCTCGATCCCCCTAAATCCCCCTTAAAAAGCTATCCATTAGGCAAAAGTCCGTAGGAATTTTACCCGCTCAGACATCCACCCAATCTCGAACTTTCCCATTTTGGAACGAAAGCATGCGGGTTTGGGCGAGATCTGCGTAAAGGATAGCCTTTTTCAAGGGGGCTAGGGGGGGATCCAATACTTTTCAAACACCCTCTTAAGTGTCAGGTGTTAGGTGTTAAATAATTGGTACTAACCATTAACCACCAACCATTAACCACCAACCATTAACAATCAACCATTAATAATCAACCATTAACAATTAACCATCAACAATTAACCATTAACCATTAACCATTAACAATTAAAAATTAACCATCAACAATGTACAAGGAACAATGAACCGATTTGAAGGAGATGGCCAGGGATGATGGATCCAACCAAGCCGTTTGGAGAAGTCTGCTGCGAATATGAAAGGCAACTCTTAGGTAAAGACTATCAGGACTATTTTTTCGATCATGCTCCGTTTAATTTTGATTCCCTTGACCGCAACAATTATCTGATTGTTGGCCGACGCGGTTGTGGAAAGACGTCTCTGGCAGAGTTTTTCAAATTTCAAACCGAAATTCCCAATAGTACCTGCATCAAAGTTGATGAGCCGAGTGTCTATACAGAAGTTTCTCAAAAAGCCTTTGAACTGCTGAATTATCCGCCTGAAATTGCCATTCCTAAAATGGCGGAGATGTGGGAATATGCCATCTGGTCATTAATTTTTGAAACCTATAAAGATTGCGAACCCACCATTTTATCTGCCTGCATCATGAACAGCGAAATGGGGACACCGTCTTCGCTGCTGCAAAAGGTTTTTTCGGGATTGCTGGCCCGATTAATTGGGGAGAATGGTCAGGAAATTGCGGACTGTTTGGATGCTTTTTTGAATGCCAGAACCTATGAGGTGGCAATTGAATCAGTGCTGCGCATCTCTCCCAAAAAGCCAATTTTTGTTGCCATTGATTCGATGGATCATTATTCAGTTGAAAACCCTATTGTCATGTGGTCTACGGCTGCACTGGTTCAGTGTGCCAGCCGATTTAATAATAAATATGCTCGTTTTGGTATTCATATCAAATTATTCCTGACGGATGAAATTTTCCCGCATTTGCAGGAGAAATTTATCATGAATCCGCTGAAGCATGTGCGGGAGCCGCTGTTTCTCCACTGGCGTCCTAAGGATCTGGCGCGTCTGGTTTGCTGGCGTTTTTATAAATATCTTGCCGAGTCTAATCCAGACGCATTGGTTCATCGACGAATCGATTGGGATAATTTTCAGGATGTCCATGAAAAGATGTGGATTCCTTACTTTGGCGAAACGATCGAAAATCGCAATGGCCTCACCGAAAGTACCTTTCCCTATGTGCTGCGGCATTCGCAAATGCGACCCCGGCAATTGATTGTTTTATGTAATGCCATTGCCAAAGAAGCGCAACGACAAAAAACCTTTCCCAGCTTCAATCGTATGGTTGTGTTGGAAGCGGTTTGGCGCAGCGAATTGCACCTCGCCAACGAGGTCTTGAATGCCTACAGTCATATTTATCCCAATATCAGTCATATCGTTGAAGCGTTGAGCGGTCTACCGATGACGTTCAAGGGCAACGAACTGGATAAGGTGGCCCGGAGAACGGCGAGTCGGTGGCCGAAGGGTCGTTATTCACTGGATCTATTCCGGCAGGTGGTGACAGAGTTGGGCATTGTCGGTCGGCGGCGAGGGCTGAAGGACGAGCGCACTGGCATTATGGAAGCGGATTTTGAGTTCGCCATGGACGATCGGTTGTTCGTTCACGAGCAAGACGATTGCGCGATTCACCCGATGTTTTACCGCAAGTTGAATATTGGGAAACAGGATCGAACGTCGGTCTATCCCTTCCCGGATCGGCCTGATTATGAGATGCCGCAGGGGGCGCGGCGGTAGCGTGGTGCAGCGCCTGGTCTATTGGAACCGCGCCACCAGGGAGAGAGCCTAGTCGTAGAAGGCTTGAAGTTCGCATACTATGTCCAGGCAGTTAGAGAATTCGTAGGATGGGCAAAGCAGAGCGTGCCCATCAACAGCCTCTGCCGGTGGACTGCAATCTGATGGGCACGGGTGTGGCCCTTTGCCCATCCTACGTCGGCAAGATTACTTCCAATTTGTTCTCCCCAATCGACATCGATTTTCGTCGGTCGGTGAAATAGTATCTCTACTTCCACCTTAATGGACTAGAGATTTTATTATACTTGTGCGATCGCGCTAACATGCTAGAGTATATTTATAATATTCAAACTATAAAGTTCAAGATTGAATTTATTTTCTATGACAGTTACAACTGCTGATTGGGATACTCCCTGGAAAGAAGCCCTGGAACGCTACTTTCCTGAATTCTTGCAATTTTTCTTTCCCTGGATTTATGACGATATTGACTGGACAAGGGACTGTGAATTCCTCGACAAGGAACTGCAGCAAATCGTCCGGGATGCCGAACTGGGGCGTCGTTTGGTGGATAAATTGGTCAAAGTTTGGCGGGACAACGGCGAAGAAACCTGGGTGTTGATCCATCTGGAAATCCAGGCAAAACCAGACCTCACCTTCCCCAAGCGCATGTATGTGTACCATTATCGGCTTGAAGACCGCTACGATCGCCCGGTAGTCAGTCTGGCCGTCTTAACCGACGATCGATCCGACTGGCGACCCAACCAGTACACCACTGAACTCTGGGGATGCTGCGCCAGTCTAGAGTTTCCTATTGTGAAGTTGCTGGACTACGAAGCCTGCTGGCGCGAGCTGGAGCAAAACAGCAATCCCTTTGCGGTGGTGGTCATGGCCCACCTCAAAGCGAAAGCCACTCGCCAGGATCCCCAGGCGCGTTTACAGTGGAAACAAATCCTGGCCAAACAGCTTTATCAACGAGGGTACAATCGGCAAGATATTCTAGAATTATTGCGGTTCATCGATTGGTTGCTGGTATTACCAACCGATCTAGAGCAAACTTTCAAACAATCCCTTGAACAGGAGGAAGCAAGAATGCCCTATATTACAACCTACGAGCGCGATGGCATACGCAAAGGCAGTATTCAGACGGCACAAGAGTATGTCATTGATGTGCTTGCAACACGATTGGAGCAAGTGCCGGATGCAATAGTCGATCGGATTCATCAAATCGAAGATTTAGCTCTTTTAAAGAGTTTGCTGTTGCGGGCCAGCGTAGTTGAATCCATCAAGGCGTTTCAGCAGTTCTTGGATAACATCTTGATTGAATAGTACAGAAATTTTTTAATGGGTTTTTGGTGTTACCAGACGAACTGGAATTCGAATTCGAGCAAACTCTGAAAGAAGTCACGGAGAATGGGGAAATGCCATACCTGGCAACATTCGAACGTCGAGCCATGCACAAAGCGAGCATTCAGACGGCACAAGAGAATGTAATTGATGTGCTCGTTGCACGATTGGAGCAGGTGCATGAGGAGCTGGTTGAGCAGAGTCAGCAGATTGAAGATTTAGCGATTTTGAAAAGCTTGCTGTTGCAGGCCAGTGTAGTTGAATCCGTTGAAGCATTTCAGCAGTTTCTAGAGAACACATTGGCTGAATAGGGCACAGGACAAGGGCTTGCTGTTCAAGTGAGAGAAATGAGATGTGAATCCGTATCAGATTGGTATGCAGATCCCATTCACTCAGTAGAAATGTTCCTCCAAATGGAGGCATTGCTGAAGCAGGCAATCGTTTCAGCATCATTTAGATGTGCCTACCTTATATTGCCTTGATGAAGACTGGCAGGGCAATAGAGACAAACCCATCTTTTGCTCTCTCACGTTAGCAGGCTGCGCCGTCAACAACACATCGCCATTCGCCAACTGCACCCAACCCCGTGCCTCCACAATCCGCTCCGTCCTCCCGCTTCCATCCTCTGTCATTCTACTTCTGCCCTCTGCCCTCTGCCCCCTGCCTTCTTCCTCTTCCACCCACGGCACCTGCACGCTATTGCCGCCCAGAGCCTGGACGGGATTTGCAGGAATACCGCCCCGTCCCGTATGGATAAAGCGACTGCGACTCAATTGGCCATTAGCAGCGTTACGATTGGGCTGACAGCCCTGCCCGATCTCAGCTTCAGCAAACTGCTCCGACAACGATGCATCCGGCTGAAAGTCTCTGACATCAAGGGTGACGGTGCCACCAATCCCCACCTCTGAACTAGCAATGAAGTCGCTTTCTGCGGTTCGACGGCCGCGAAATTGCCGGAAGCCAAAGACACCCTTTGCTCGGGCAAAGATATTGCCGCCCCCTCCCTGAACTGTCATGGCGATAATGTCGCTATTCTCTGACAACACGGCCCAGATAAAATCCCCGGCTTCCAGGCGCATATTGCCGCCGTTGCCTGGGCCTCTAGCTTCGGTGGTAATTTCGCTGTTGTGGCGCAGGACAATGGAGTCGTTGACTGTGATGTGAATATTGCCGCCTTCGCCGGATGCCGTTGCAGCGCTGATTTTTCCTTGGTTGGAGAGCAAGAGCGATCGCGCCGAAATATCGATATCGCCTGCCGCCCCCGATCCGGTGCCGCTGACCGTAACCTGAGAGCCCTCGCGCACCGTCAACGCTCCATCGGTTTGAATGCTGACGCTGCCTGCGGCACCGCTACCTGCTGCTTCCGAAGAGATCCGACCGCCGCGACTCAAGGTCAGGGCGTCCAGGGTTGTCACGGCGATGCTACCTGCCGAGCCGTCCCCGGTTGCTGCCGCCAGCACGCCACTCGTATCGTTGATGTTGACCGCTCCTGTAGCGTTGACTGTCACGGTGCCGCCCTGTCCCGCCACCGTCGCGGCTGAAATTTGGGGCTGCCCTGGTTCAGCGTTAGCGTGTCTAATCCTTGCAAACGGATATTGCCTCCGGTTGACGATAGCGTTTCTGCAGACAGGTGGGCCTGGTTGTTGATGCGGACAGCGCGAGCAGTCACCTCCAGATCGCCGGCGTTGCCTGTCCCGAGACTGCTGACTGTCGCTTGCGCCCCATTCTCCAGGATCAGCTGGTTTGCACTCAACTTGACGCTGCCTGCGGTGCCGTTCCCTAGCGACCTGGCCATAACACTGCTGTTGTTGAGGTAAATCTCGGTGTTGGCAGCGATCTGAAGAGTGCCTCCTTGACCCGCCCTAGAGGTGTCGCTGCTGATGTCGCTAGAGATCGCTTCGACGCGATCGCCCTGCAGGGTAATGCTTCCCCCCGTTAACCCGGATGCCTGGATCTGCACTGCCTTCAGATCGAGCTTGTGGCTGTGGCTGTTGAGGTCGATGTGTCCGCCATTGCCCGTTTGACTGGCAGACACCAGATCTCCCGTCACAATTGCCCCCTCGGTGGCGATCCTGATGGCACCGCCATGGCCTGAATCAGAACTAGAGTCCAGCGTTCCACCCGTCGTATCGATCTGGTTGTTGCTTCTGAAGTCAATGTACCCGCCGTTGCCCATTTGACTGGAAGACATCAGATATCCAGTAAAAATTGCCCCCTCAGCCTCGATCGTAATTGCACCACTATTACCTGAATCAGAACTAGAGACCAGCGTTCCGCCCGTTGTGTCGATCTGGTTGTTGCTGCTGAAATCAATCTGTCCGCCACTGCCTGTTTGACTAGCAGAGGTAATATCGCCTGTCGCAATAGCATCGTCAGCATCAAGCGTAATCTTGCCGCCGTTGCCCGAAACTGAACCAGAGGTTAGCGTTCCTGCAGTCGTGTCGACCGAACTTTGACGACTAGCGAGATCGATTTGCCCGCCATTCCCCCTTTGACCAAAAGACACAATATCCCCCGTCGCGATCGCACCATCGGCATCAAGCATAATTGCACCGCCATTGGCCAAAACAGAAGTAGAAGATAGAAACCCACCAGCGGTATCGATCGAGCCGTGGTGACTGGTCAGTTCAATCCCGCCTCCATCTCGGAAAGAGCTATCAGAAAAGATATCTCCAGTTGCAATAGTGTGATTGGCCTCCAGGACTATATGACCCGCATTCCCTAAAATATCTGAAGAGTTGAGAAGCCCTGTGGTGACAATATTTCCTCCAGCCTGAAAATCGATTGCGCCTCCAACAGTTTCAACTTTTGCATTGGCAATAATGTTGTTGCCCGCTTCGAATATCAGATCGCCCTCAACTGTTTCAATTGCCGCATTCGCAACAATGTCGTTACCAGCCATAGCCGTGATGCCAATATTAAGATTGGTCATCGTAACTTGGGCATCAAAGGTGATATTGTTGCTTGCTTGTAGAATGACATTGGCAGCAGCATTGTTGATGATATTTGCCTCTAGACGAGCTAATGGAGTCGGATTGCTGACGAAGAGGGTTGTATCTTTGGTGTTGCCCAGACCAGGGCCGACAATTTCGATGTCGGTGGGATCGAGCAGCAGCGTACCGAAATCGCCATTGGGCGCGGACGTATCCACTTTTCCCTGAAAATCCAGAGATTCCTTGCCGGAGACTTCAATAAAGCCGCCATCGCCAGATTGGCTACCGCCGCGAGTGCTGATGTCGCCATAAAAGCCCGTTGCCTCATCTGCCCAAACGATAACGCGACCGCCGTCGCCCTGCTGCAGCGCATCGGCGCGAATGGTGGAGTCCCGACTGACAAAGGTACGGGTGGCATTGGGAACTGTACCTTTGCCCTGGTAATCGCCGCCGATCCGGACGGTGCCACCGCCAGTCTCGCCGGAAGCCCTGATTGTGGCCTTGACCAGGGCGATGCGATCGCCCAGAATCTGCACGTTGCCCGCTATTTCTCCAGAAACATTCACCTGGCCCGATGCCAGGGCTGTGCCAGGGGTGGGAGAGAGGTCAATGTCCGTGTCGGCGACCTGTACGGTGCCCGTCTCAGTGATGCGCCAACCTGTGTCTGCTGCCGCTGTTGCCATCAAATCGGGCAGAGATGCGGCTGCGGGGGCAGCAACCGTTTCCTCTGTAAGCGAAGAAAGAGAGGCAAGAGAGGACAGGCCCAAAAACTGGCCGCTGCTGCTCAGTTGCGCCTGCTGGCGTTTGCCAGCGGTTCCGGGAACGGCGAGGAGCGTCACTTCGCCGCCGGGTGCCACCAGGGAGCCAGTGTTGGCCACGGTACCGGCGATCAGCGCAATGTTCTGGCCAGGGCCGACGGCGAGGTGACCTGCGTTGGCGATGGTGCCTGTATGATGGCTGCCGTATTGCAGGCCGATGGGAACGCTGAGGGTCAACATTGGCGGAGCCTGGGGGTTGGTGGCGCTGTAGCCCAGGCCGTTGCCGAAGTCGAAGCGGTCGGCGGTGCTGGCGAGGAAGGAGCCGCGAATATCCAGCTGGGCGTTGGGGCCGAAGAGGATGCCGTTGGGGTTGAGCAGAAATAAATTGGCGCTACCGGCGACGCCCAGAGTGCCGAGAATGTCGGAGCGATTGGCACCAGTGACGCGGCTGAAGATGTTAGCGATGCCTGCAGGATTGGTGAAATAGAGTCGCTGGCCGTCGTTGACGTTGAACTCCTGGAAGCTGTGGAACAGATTCGCGCCCCGGCTGGCCCCGCCGTCGATGCGGTCGGCGGGCAGACTGTGGATGAGGACGTTGGGGGTGACGATGGAACCCTCTGCACCCAGGGTGCCATCGGGAATCACCTGAGCCAGGGCGGTCTGGGTCAGGGGGCCGAGACCACCCCACAGAGCGAAGCCGATGCTGAAGCCCAGAGCGACCCGCAGCTTGCGGCCTGCGATCCGGTTTGCTCGTTCGAAATGGTGATGAAGATGAAACATGTAGAGTCCCCTGCAATCGATGGTCTATAGAGGTCTCGGTTTTGGGGCGGGGTTTTTATGCGAGCGATACAAAAATTTAGGATTGAGGCTGCAAGTCATACCATTTTGGATTTTAGATTGCCGATTTTGGATTGAAGAAAGCTTTACTGGGCAAGCGTCCTATTTGGGCAGGCGTTCTGCCAATTTCATCAATTGCATTTCAAAGTCAAATTGGTAGCAGACCAATCGCGTTTCAGATGAGACTGTTGGAGAGACAGGCAACACATTTGTTGTTTTCTCTTGGCTCATTCTCTAGAATGTAGAATGGTTTCAAGCATCCGTTGAGGCAAACCATGGTTTCAGCCACCGTAGCATTCGAGGTCAACGCTGAACGGGAGAGACAGGCCAACCGTCAGGAACCGTTCTCTCTGGATGCCTTTATGCACAATCCCCCTGACCATATGGAATGGGTGGATGGCCAATTAGTGGAAAAAGCAGCCGTGAGTCTGGAGCATAGCGAAATTATCTTGAACCTGGGGTCTCAGTGGCGGAGCTATGCTCTCTCCAGCAATGCTGGGGGAAAGGTTTACGTTGATGTGCCGTGTAAAACTGCCAAACAGGGACGACGCCCTGATGTGGCTTACATTACGGCAGACTTGTTAAAGCAATATGGCAAAGTTGTGGTGCTGCCCCAGAGCTTTCCCCTTGTGGCTGAAGTGGTTTCGCCGACGGATGCGGCTGAAATGATTTTTGCCAAAGCGCAGGAATATTTAGATTCAGGTTGCGAAGAAGTCTGGCTCATTTTTCCGGAGAACCGCTATATTTTTGTCATTACCCATTCGCAACGGTTGTGGTTTGCAGCGGGGGAGACGATTCAGACCCAGATCGTATTACCGGGATTTAGCGTTGCAGTGGCTGCTTTGCTGGTTGGTGATGAGTAGGTGAGCGCCGCCTCCAGCAGTCGTTCTATCATGCCATAGCTGAGTCGGAAAGTTGCCGGACAATCCCTTTGAGAATGCGTAAGATTTCTGCTGCCTCGATTTTCTCCAGATACTCCTGGGAAAATTCCAGCTTCAGGGTGGGTCGTTCAGCTTCAAAGCCCGCAACCTGAGCGCGAACAAATGTCCAGACATCGGCGATGGTATAACAGCCGAAGAGTTCGCCAGGATCGGTACCCTCTTTTTGCCAGTTCAGATGGGCAGCGGCCAGGATTTGACCGCAGAGGGGATATTTGGGATTTTCGGCCTCCGAGCCGCGTTTTGCTTCGACGACAATCAGATAAGGCGTTTCCATTTCACCAGCGATGCAACGACCGAGGACGTCATCAGCAATGCCAGCAATCGAGAAGGCTTTGTACTGGGCGCTGAGTTCAATTTCGGCCCAGGCTTGAATGGGGTCTCGTTCTGCCAGCAGAAGCAGAGGATAGATGGCTCTTGACCAGATCGTCGCTTCGTTCATCAGGTGGGTGCGTTCCCGCCGCAACCGAGTTTGGAGGGTTTCGACCTGTTGCTGTTCCAGGGCATCCAGCTGAATGTCTGGGGGGTTGACCCAGGTGCAAGCAGTACCATCCTGTTCTTGATAGTTGACCAGCGCCCTCAGTTCAGCGGGTTTGAGTTTTGAAATGGTAAGCTGAGTCATTGCGATCGCCTTCATCCGATATATCAATCACTATAGCGAAAGAATGATTCGCTGTGGCGAGGTGTGGGCGACTTCTAGATAGTGCTGCTTTTAGATAGTGCTGCTTGCTCAAGCTAGGGACTTTACGATAAAAGACTCTCGCAACCTTCATTTTCCACTTGCGGGTAGAAGGTGATAATAGAGGGATGTTGTTTTCGGAATTGATGATGCTGAAATGGCCTGCAAATCTTCTGTTGGGATTCTGGGTGCTGGTGGGTTGTTTGAGCGCCGGGTCGGTGCGCGCGCAGTCGATTGTGCCGGCTGCAGATGGCACGGGTACTCTGATTCAGCAGAATGGCAATATTTATCAGATCGAGGGCGGCACTCAGGCGGGGGCTAATCTGTTTCATTCGTTTCAGCAATTGGGACTGCAGCCGCATGAAATTGCTGAGTTTCTCTCTCAGGCAGGGATTGAGAACATTCTGGGCCGAGTGACGGGGGGCAGTCCGTCGCTGATTGAGGGGCTGCTCCGGGTCAGCGGCAGCGAGGCGAATTTCTATTTGATCAATCCGGCTGGTATCGTCTTTGGCCAGGGCGCTAGTCTCGATCTGCAAGGCAGTTTTATTGCCACGACGGCGGATGCGATTGGTGTGGGGGAATATTTTTTCAATGCAACCGGGCCGAACAGCTATCCAGCGCTGGCTGGCCAACCCAATAGTTTTGTGTTTGGCAGCGCCACTCCTGGGAGTCTCATTAATGCGGCTAATCTGTCTGTTTCTGAGGGGGAGATGCTGGGATTGCTGGGCGGCACGGTTATCAATACGGGCGACCTGGCGGCACCGGGCGGGCAGATTGCGATCGCAGCGGTGCCAGGGGAAACGCTAGTGCAAATTAATCAACAGGGGATGGTGCTGGGTCTGGATGTGGCACCCTCTTCATTTCTCAATGGTGCTGAGACAGCGACCCTGCAGGCGATTGATTTACCGACGTTACTCACGGATCCGGCCATTCAGCATGCCACAGGCGTCCGAGTGGATGGGAACGGCGAACTGCATCTGTCGGGGGCGAGGTTGCAGCTGCCTGATGCTGCAGGAACGACACTCATCTCTGGCCAGCTTGATGTTTCCAATGCCTCGACTAACGCCACACTCCACACTCCACACTCCACACCCCATATTGACATCCTGGGCGATCGAGTGGCGTTACTGGATGCTCATTTGGATGCATCTGGAATCGGAGGTGGTGGTCTGGTGAGGGTTGGGGGCAATTATCAGGGACAGGGAACGCTGCCGACTGCGTCGCAGGTTTTCGTCAGCCAGGATTCAACAATTAAGGTGAATGCAATCGACTGGGGCGATGGCGGGCGCGCGATCGTGTGGGCGGATGAGGCGACGACGTTCTATGGTGGCGTCAGCGCTCGCGGCGGGGCAATGGCAGGCAATGGCGGCTTTGTGGAAGTATCGGGATACAAAGATCTCCACTTTCGAGGTCAAGTTGACATGGGGGCACCCCATGGCAGCCATGGCACCTTGTTACTGGATCCGACGGATATTGTCATTACTGCGGGGGGAGCAACGGGGGGCTTTTCGGGGACGCCGTCTGGGGGAACGGGACAGGTTCTGTTTAGCGATACGGGACCGACGACGATTACTCAGAACCAGTTGCAGGATGCATCGCTGGCGAATGTGGATATTCTGCTGCAGGCGACGAATAGCATTACGATTAACCCATTATCAGGAAACGTACTTGATTTCCCCTCTGGGACAGGTTCCATTAGCTTTCAAGCGGGGGGAGATTTCAGCATGAGTACGGCGGATACGATTCGCACGAACGGTCGCGATCTCTCGATTTCGGCGGCCAATATTACTGCTGGGACGCTCGATGCCGCTGTGGTTGAGGACGTTATTCTCTTTGGCATCATCAATGTCATGGGAGGCGACGTGACGCTGGCTGCGACGGGCGATCTGAGTGTCGGTGACATTGATGCTTCAGGTACTGTGCGCGCTGTTCTGGGGTCAAGAACGGCGACAGGGGGAAACGTAAGTTTGACAGCTACGACAGGCGATCTGAGTGCGGGCAATATTAGTACTCTCGCTTCGGGAACGCTGGCGACGGATGGGACGGTAATGGCGACTGCAGGCACTCTCGATCTGACTGCGGGGGGCGCGATCGCAACGGGCAATCTTGCCGCCACCGCCGCTGGACGCGCAACGGGTTTGGGGTCCGGGACAGCAACCAGCAGCGCTATCAATATCCAGGCTGGCGGTGCCATCAGTACTGGAACGATCCTGACCACAAGCATGGCCACAGCGGGGGAGGGACCTGCTGTGGCAACCGCTGATGCGATCGCGCTCAACAGCGGTAGCAGCATCAGCGTCACTGCCGTTGATGCGACTGCCTCGACCAGCAATAGCATTGCCGGAGAGTCCACTGCTCGCAGCGGCGCGGTAACGTTCAATAGCAACGGCACCTTGAGCACCACGACCATCAACACCTCCGCCAGCGCTGCGGATACGGGTGCGGTCAACACTGTTATTGCAAATGCTGGTGCAGTGACGCTCAATTCCGGCAGCACGGCGGGTAGCAATATTCAGTTTGTCCGAATCAATACCTCTGCCTCTGCCACGAGCAACCCTGCGTTCGCGACCGGTAGCGGCGGTGCTGTCTCGATCCTGGCGACGGGAACAGTGCAAGGCACCGGAATGGGTACCACCATTGACACGTCCGGCACCACCAGCGGCGGCAGCGTTGCTATCCAACACGATGGCGGGCCGAACAACGTGGCGTTTACCCTTGGTGATGCCGGTCAAAACGGGCTGGCAGGAGCGATTAACACGGGCAGCAACTCTCTCACTTCGGGAACATTCGCGGTTCAGGCCAGTGGCGGCAGCGATATGCCCATCAGCGATATCACCTTCACTTCGATCAACGCTGCACCCACTATCGCGACTAATGCGGTCTTAGCTGGTGCAACGCTGAATACGGCATTTCCATTCACCCTGGCAGACCTGGTTACGGATGTCAATGCTGATGTACTTCAGATTACGATTGTCCAGATTAATGCTGGCATCCTGGCCCTGGCTAGCAATCCGCTGGTACCTCTGGCGGCCGGTGACATTGTTACTGTAAACGATAGTCTGATCTATACGCCGCCAACAGGGGTAACGGGTACGATTAATGCCTTTGTGCTGCAGGCCAGCGATGGTGTCGCGTTGTCCGACCCTGCTCAGGTACAGATTGCGGTCTCAGCAGCATCGCCAGCAGCAGAGACCGGAACACGGGATGAGGATACCCTGCCGCGAGAGCGAGCTATTGCAGCGGCGGCAGGGATCGAGGCGGACGCGCCTTCGTGCGGTTTGGTTGATGGCGGCGTGGGGGCACGCGATCGCAGCTACACTCGGGAATTCGAATCCTATTTAGGCATTTCCCAGGGTGACCCCCAGAGCGCAACCGATGCCTGTCAGACCCTGCAAGCCGCCAGCGGTGAAACCGGCACCATCCCCGCCCTGATCTATGTCGGATTTGTCCCTCAACTCTCTTCGTTAAATCTGACATCAACTGCTCCGGCAGGCGCTACAACCACCTTCCTCCCACAAGCAAACATAAAATCGCTAGAAAATCATGCTCGCGATTCATTCGGCACCGATCGGCTGGCTGGAGGCGACCGTCAATCAGATCCCCCGCCCCTCAATTCTCAGCGCCCGCTGCATACCCTGCAGCAGACTAGACTCATCCGGAAATTAGAGTGGAAGCCCACCGGAGGGGGACTTCCACTCCAGTTCTCGGACAAGTCTAATAACCACGCAAGAGACGACGATCGTCTGGATCTGGTCATCGTCACGCCCGCTGGCATCTTTTACCAGCAAGTTCCGGAGGCAACGCGATCCCGCGTGGAGGCAGCAAGCCGACTGCTGGCTCGCCGGGTAACCGATCCCATTGGTCTGAACACTGCTCTATACCTGCCCCCTGCCCAACAGCTTTATCAATGGTTGGTCGCGCCGATAGAAGCCAAGTTACAGGCTCAGGGCATCGAGAATCTGGTGTTTATCATGGATGCTGGCTTGCGATCGCTGCCCCTAGCTGCGCTGCACGATGGCGAGCGCTTTATCATCGAACGTTACAGTCTGGGCTTAATGCCAAGCCTCTCGTTGACCGACATCCGCAAGCGCAATCTTCAAGCCACCCAGGTACTGGCTATGGGTGCGTCAACCTTTAGCGACCAGTCGCCCTTGCCGGCAGTCCCCGTAGAACTCGCCGCCATCACCGGGCAGCTCTGGGCGGGGCAATCATTTCTTAACCAGGAATTCACGCCTCAACGACTGCGGCAAATCCACAAATCCCAACCCTTTGGCATCGTTCATCTGGCCACCCACGCTGAGTTTCGCCCCGGCAATGCCGACAAGTCCTATATTCAATTCAGCAATCAGCAGATTAATCTGCAGGACTTACGACAGCTGTTGACAGACTCGCCTGTCGATCTGCTGGTCTTGAGTGCCTGTCGCACAGCCCTGGGCGATCCCGAGGCTGAGTTGGGATTTGCGGGGTTGGCGGTTCAAACCGGGGCGCGGGCGGCATTGGGTAGCTTGTGGTATGTCAGCGATGAGGGAACTCTGGGATTAATGACCAGCTTCTACGAACAGCTCCGGCAGGCACCGAGCAAAGCTGAAGCGTTACGGCAAGCACAACTTGCCCTGCTGCGCGGTGAGGTGCGCCTGGAAAATGGTCAGCTGGTGACGCCAACAGCGCAATTTCCGTTGCCGCCAGAACTGGCTGCGCTGGGCGATCGCCCCTTGAACCATCCCTTTTACTGGAGCGCCTTCACGATGATTGGCAATCCCTGGTGAACTTATTTTGGATTTTAGAGTTTGGATTTTGGAACCGCGATCGGCAAATCAGCCCCAATCTTATAGTAGAATGGCATTGACTTGGGGGCGTTGGTACTCGGAGGAATGAAAATCCTATCAAGAGTTCCGACTCCTGTTGGCAATGTCTGATTGTCTGGGTTCAGCTGAGAAGGAGCCGGAACTCTGACCGCAAACAACAATCCCAAAATTGACCAACACTTCATGTTCTTCTGGCAAAGGAAGGCGATAATGGGAGCAAGTTGGTTCAAAGAGAGATGATGCTAAAACGGTATGAAGATCTTTTGCTGAGGTTTCTGGCGTTGGTCAGTTTTCTCAGTATGGGTTCGGTTCGCGCTCAGTCGATTGCGCCTGCTGCAGATGGCACAGGCACCCTGGTTCAGCAGATTGGCAATACCTATCGGATTGAGGGTGGCACTCAAGCGGGGGCGAATCTGTTCCACTCGTTTCAGCAGTTGGGACTGCAGCCGAACGAAATTGCTGATTTTCTCTCTCAGGCAGAGATTGAGAACGTTCTGGGACGAGTGACGGGGGGCAGTCCGTCGCTGATTGAGGGCCTGCTCCGAGTCAGCGGCAGCGATGCTAATCTCTACTTGATGAATCCGGCTGGCATCGTCTTTGGCCAGGATGCTAGTCTCGATCTACGAGGTAGTTTTACTGCGACGACCGCAGATGCCATTGGTGTGGGGGAACATTTTTTCAATGTAACCGGGCTGAATGACTATCAAGCACTGGCGGGCCAGCCCAATAGCTTTATTTTTAGCAGCGCCACCCCCGGGAGTATCATCAATGCAGCGAATCTGACTGTTTCTGGGGGGGAGACTCTGGGATTGCTGGGCGGTACGATTATCAATACGGGCGACCTGGCGGCACCAGGCGGGCAGATTACGATTGCGGCAGTGCCAGGAGAGACACTGGTGCGGATTAACCAACAGGGTATGGTGCTGGGTCTGGACGTTGCGCCATCCTCGTTTCTTAACGGTGCTGATGCGGCAGTTCTGCAGGTGATTGATTTGCCGACGTTACTCACAGATCCCGCAATTCAGCACGCCACCGGGGTTCGGGTAAATGAGAACGGCGAACTGCATCTGTCGGGAGCGAGGTTACTGTTATCTGATGCTACGGGAACGACGCTCATCTCTGGCAAACTCGACGTTGCCGACTCCCTTACCAGTCCCACACCCCACACCCCACACCCCACACCCCACACCCCACACCCCACACCCCAAATCGACATCCTGGGCGATCGAGTAGCGCTGCTGGATGCCCAGTTGAATGCATCTGGGATCGGGGGGGGCGGTCTGGTGCGGGTCGGAGGCGATTACCAGGGACAGGGAATGCTGCCGACCGCGTCGCGGGTTTTCGTCGGTCAGGATTCAACGATTAAGGTAGATGCGATAGACTGGGGCGATGGCGGTCGCGCAATCGTGTGGGCGGATGAAGCAACGGCGTTCTATGGCAGCGTCAGCGCTCGCGGCGGGGCGATGGCGGGCGATGGCGGCTTTGTGGAAATTTCGGGATACCAAGATCTCCGCTTTCGGGGTCGGGTCGATGCGGGGGCAGCCAATGGCACCAATGGCCGCTTGTTACTGGATCCGACGGATATTGTGGTTACCGCGGCGGGAGCAGCGGGGGGCTTTTCTGGGACACCCTCCGGTGGATTGGGACAGGTTCTGTTCAGCGATACAGGACCGACGACAATTACCCAAAACCAATTGCAGGATGGAACGCTGGCAAATGTGGATATTTTGCTGCAGGCGACGAATAGCATTACCATCAATCCGTTGTCGGGAGGTGTTCTCAATTTTGCCTCTGGGTCAGGGTCTATTACCTTTCAAGCTGGGGGCGATTTCAGCATGAACACCAGCGATACGATTCGCACCAATGGACGCTCGCTCGCTATTTCAGGGGCAAATCTCACTACAGGAAACATTGATACGTCAGAAACTGAAGTGGGAAATGCTGCTGGCGGTGATGTCATGTTGTCTGGAACCAATATCACCACAGGCAATATTACGACTTCTGCAATTTCTACCAATAATGGTGATGCCTTAGCGGGTGATGTAACTTTGAATGCGAGCGGCACGATCGCAACCCAGGCCATCAACACCAGTGCAACTCGAGCCAACGCAGTGACTGCTATCCTCAATGCAACGGGCGGCGCTGTGAGCCTCACCGCTGGCGATGCCATTAGTACTGGAACAATAACGACTGCTGCTGCCAATACTATCAATGAAGGGGGCGCGATCGCGACGGGTGGTGCAGTGACATTCAATATGAGTAGTACGCTGAACGTCGGAGCGATTGACACCTCTGCAACTGCTAACAATTTTGTTACCGGAGATGCTACAGCCCTCGGCGGCGCGGTGACGTTGAATAGCAACGGTGCGATTAGCGCCAATACCTTTAATGTTTCTGCCAGCGCTGATGCCAACGTGGATGGTTCTGGTGTTGCTACCAGCGGCGCAGTTGTGCTCAATTCGGGCAGCACAGCGGGCAGCAATATTCAGTTTGCCAGCATCAATGCCACCGCAACCGCAGTCAACGGCACTTTTGGCAATACAGGCACCGGCAGCAATGTCTCAGTTCTGGCCACTGGCACGGTACAGGGTACGGGCACGGGTACCACGATCGACACCGCTGGCACGACTAGTGGGGGCAGCGTCACCATCCAGCACGATGGCGGGCCCAACAATGTGGCATTTACTGTTGGCGATGCCAGTCAAAATGGCTTAGCTGGATCGATTAATACGGGCAGCAATACGCTGTCGTCTGGGTCATTTGCAGTCCAACCGAATGGCGGTAGCGATACCCCCACCAGCGACATCACCATTACCTCAACCAACAGCGCACCCACCATCTCAGCGAATACGGTTCTGGCTGGAGCAACGCTGAATACGGTGTTCTCATTCACCCTGGCAGATCTGAGCACGCAGGTTGCTGATGTCAATGCTGATGTCACGGAAATTACGATTGTCCAGATTAACGCAGGCACCCTGGCGCTGGCGAGCGATCCATCGGTACCTCTGGCTGCTGGCGATGTTATTTCTGCATCCGATAACTTGATCTACACGCCACCAACTGGTTTGACTGGCACGATTGATGCGTTCGTGTTGCAAGCGAGCGATGGCGTTGCTCTCTCAGAGGCAATCCAGATTCAGATCGCAGTCTCAGCCGCAGCCCAGGCAGCTGCAGCTCAGGCAGCCGCAACTCAGGCAGAAGCGATCGCGATGGATGAAGATACCCTACCGCGCGAGCGTGTTGTTGAAGCAGCGGCGGAAATTGAGGCAGAAGCGCCCTCGTGCGGTCTGGTGGATGGGGGCGTGGGACTGCGCGATCGCAGCTATACCCAGGAATTTGAATCCTATCTCGGCATTTCAGAAGGAACGCCCCAGGGCGCGATCGATGCCTGTCAAACCCTGCAAGTCGCGAGCGGCGAAACGGGAACAAAGCCTGCCCTGGTTTATGTTGGCTTTGTTCCCCAGATTTCTTCAGTAGATTTGGAATTCCCCCCATCAGGGAACGCTGCAACAAAATCCCTGCCCGTTCCGGGCACCAAATCGTTAGCCATTACAGGAAACAATGCCCGCAGTTCAATCAACACAGTTCGTGTTGATTCATTAAAACAGCAGCCTTTAGGACAACAGCCTCTCTATCCTCAGCACCCGTTTTATGCCCAGCGGCAGGGAAATCCTGCGAGAGACAGCGATCAATTGGATCTGGTCGTTGTCACACCTGCAGGCATTCTTTATAAACGAATCCCTGATGCAACGCGGGCCAGGGCAGAAGCGGTCGCCAGACGCCTGAATCTTCAGGTCACCAATCCCCTCGCCCCTGATAGAGGGTATTTGCGTCCTGCCCAACAACTGTATCAATGGTTAGTCGCCCCGATGGAACAAGAACTACAGGCCCAGGGAATTGATAATTTGGTGTTTATCCTGGATGCTGGACTGCGATCGCTGCCCCTGGCTGCTTTACACGATGGCGAACGCTTCATCATCGAGCGTTACAGCCTGGGCTTAATGCCCAGTCTCTCATTGACCGATACCCGCAAACGCAGTCTTCAAACCGTGCAGGTGTTGGCCATGGGTGCGTCAGACTTTAGCGACAAACCGTCCCTACCTGCAGTCCCGGTAGAGCTAGACGTCATCACTGACCAACTCTGGGCGGGTCAATCGTTCCTCAACCAGGATTTCACCTCCCAACGACTCCGTCAGATCCGCAAATCCCAGCCCTTTGGCATTGTTCATCTGGCTACCCATGCTCAATTCCATCCCGGCAATGTCGACAATTCCTATATTCAATTCATCGATCGACAGATTAACCTACAGCAATTACGACAGCTGTTGCTCAGTGCGCCCGTCGATCTGCTGGTTTTGAGTGCCTGCCAGACCGCCCTGGGAGATCGGGAAGCTGAGCTGGGGTTTGCCGGGCTAGCGGTTCAAACTGGGGCACGGGCAGCCCTGGGCAGCTTGTGGTATGTCAGTGACGAGGGAACCTTGGGATTGATGACCAGCTTCTACGAACAGCTCCGGGATGCACCGACTAAAGCCGAAGCCCTACGACAAGCGCAACTGGCCTTGCTGCGCGGCGAGGTGCGCCTGGAAAATGGCCAGTTAGTGACGCCGACGGCACAAGTTCCACTACCGCCAGAACTGGTTGAGCTGGGCGATCGTCCCTTGACCCATCCCTTTTACTGGAGTGCCTTCACAATGATTGGCAACCCCTGGTGATCTGGTGGGCATTTCCCAGCAGTCGTCTTCATTCCGAAAAAAAAGAGAGCCTGGGAGGAAATGCCCCAATACTGTTCGGTTTAAGCAGTAGGATGGGCAAAGCGAAGCGTGCCCATCTATGTCCTGTGATGGGCACGGACGCTTGCCCTTCGCCCATCCTACGGGACTGTTAGAACTTTGTTCTTGTAGCTGCAACTCTAGTCGCCATTTTTTAACCGAACAGTATTGAGTTGGATCCCACATTTTGTCGTAGCCTAACGGCTCAGTTCAACCGTTGCAGGTTCCTGCTGTTGGATAAATTCGTGCAATTGGTCAGCTCCACCAACGTAATGTCCCCCCAACCAGATCTGAGGCACTGTAATCGGGGTCTTTGGCCCAATCTTTGGCAGCACCCTCGATATCATCTCATAGAGATCCCGAGGATTGCGCACGACATCGTGGTAGGTATATTGAATTCCTGCTTTCTCCATATAGCCTTTGGCTCGTTTGCAATGGGGACAGCTTTCCTTGCCAAAGAGATGACTGCCCTTGACCTGAGATTTACGGGCATAAGCCTCGGTCGCAGCCTGGGTTAACACCCCTCGATTAAGGGCGTGTCCTTGACTAATCACTTTTCCATCCACTAGAACAATGGGAGCATGCCATCCGCCCTTCAGTAAGGGCTTCCACCATTCACTGAGCCATTCTCGGATGTCTAACTGGATTGGAATATCTGCCAATTCCGTCGACAACGTGTCTTGGATAACATCTTTAGTTAACGTACATTCACCACAGGGAATCTTGACTTTGAAAGGCCCCCAAGCCCCTGCCCAACGGAACAATGTCACTCTAACTTGATGATGTGCCATAACTTTTCCTCAACCTTTCCTCTTCCATGCAAGGAAGCTTTGCTGTTGCCTGATGTTCGGTCGTGTGATGAAAATAGTTTACAACTCCCAGATAAGTGTTGCCTGATGAAAAAATGAGAGTCCCCTGAAACGCGGAACGGGACTTCCGCTTGTTCAAAGAGACGCTTCCCTTTTTATGCTCTTCCGGCGAGGAAGTAAACCATGATTTCGCCACGACCTTTGACGTTGATAATGCCGCGTTGTTCTAGCTGATAACGGGCTTGCAGGTTGGTGCAAGTCGCTTCGGTGACCTGGATTTTGCCAGGGCGTCCCTGGGACGCCCTGCGGCTAGCGATGTTGACGGCGTCGCCTCAAAGGTCGTAGCTGATTTTTTTGTAGTCCAATGGTGCCAGCGACGATGGGACTGGTGTTGATGCCAATGCGCAGTCAGAAGGGTTGGCCTAAGTCGTCGCGGAAGTGGGCAATCGCTTGTTGCCTGCCGAGGGCCATGTTTGCGATCGCATCGGTATGGTCGGGCTGATCAGAAAAAATGTCGTTGAGCACGCGAACTAGCTGTGTGGCCGGAATGTACGCTGCCAGAGGAGTGAAATCTACAATATTGGAAAACAGATTGGCAAACAGATTGATGACGGCCTCAAACGGTTCAGCAATAATAGTCTGGTTTTGCTTCAGTTTTTGTGTAAATTTTGTAAAGCTTGCTTCATTTTGACCGATCTTGTTAAAAATTTGAGTAAAGAAGGGCCTATTACTATAGAATGTTTCGAAAGTTTGCGTCATTCTAGACAGTAGAGAGTTGGGTTGTGAGTCAAGAAAATGATTTCTTTTATTTCGACACTTGTGTTAGGCGTTGCTCAGCCTTGTTTGCCTGCTCAACAGATATCGGTCTCTCGAACTCAACAGCAACAAGCCTTTCAGCCGAAGAAAGATACAGGTTCCCCTGGTGATAGCAAGGGTGCAGGAACCCGACTGACAATGTAGTTTGGGGTTGCGATCGCGTTTGTATCTGTTCGGGAACAAGCCTTCATGACGTTGCCAAACAGGTTTATATTTTGTTTTGGAAAAATATTGTGGCGAGTCAACCCTCTCCACAATTATTAAGCTGAGAATTTTTTCCTACACCGACAGACATAACGATGAGCGGGCCCTCGATCAGAATAAAGGTTTACCCCTGCCATGATGTTCCCCAATGCTAGAAAAACAGCGCTACGCTAGAGCAAGATTTTAGATCGGGCAGGCAGCGCTGAATCGTTGATTATGCAATTGAATCATTTGTGGATTCCGATGGCTATTGCCTTGACTCTGGTTGGGGTTGGGGTCGCTCGATGGCTAGCTGGGTCGTCGCCTGGGTCTATAGGGAGCATGCAAGAACGGGTTTTTCGCAATGAAGAGGGCCAGATCCGTGTGGTGCCGCTGCCGCTGGCGGCGCGGTATCAGAATCTCTGGACGCCGGAGCTGGAGGCGGAGTTCTGGCAACGGGCAAATGATGCGATCGCAAAGCTTTCTGGGCGGAAAAGCTATGGCAATACGGCATTTGAGAATGAGAAGCGCTCTTACCCGCTAGCAATGGCGGACTTTATGGCCGGGAACCGCGATCGCGCCATTGCCTTTCTACAGCAAGAAGACGACGATGCCGCAGAACACGCCCACACCCTGGGCATCGACCTGTATCCATCCTTCACTCTCAAAGGACAAATGCGGAAATACTTCTTCTTCGGGCAGTATCTCGACCCAGCCTACAAGCGCCGCATGTACGAAGCTGCCCGCATCTGGAGCGAAGTCGATCCCCTCAGCCGTCAACTGCCGAACCAGCGACAATTCTACACCGGCTCCAAAGACGGCTGCTCCACCTGGGTAGACTGTCGCAACACCGACAATCTGCGAGCCATGCGGGAAACCTCCGTCTATCTGATGGCTGAAGAAACTGGCAACGAAGCCACTCGAAAACTCTACAAACAACGACTACAGCGTTACGTCCGGACGCTATACACCATCGGTATGGGTGAGTGGGATTCCGAAAATTACCACGGCCACAACATTACCGCCTATGTCAATCTCTATGACTTTGCCCGCGATCCAGAAGTAAAACTGCTGGGCAAAGCAGCACTCGATTGGTTCTATGCTGCTGGAGCTTTGAAATACTGGCGCGGTGGCTTTGGCGGCCCCAGCAAACGGGACTACAGCGAAGGCAATCAGGTCTGGCAAGCGAAAGCAACCAGCGAACTCGGACTTTATTTTGGTGACTCGCCCCAGCCTCATCCCAAGCCTTACCACGATCTGGTTCATCTGATCAGTAGCAGTTACCGTCCGCCACCAGCTGTCGTCGCTCTGGCTCGCAAACAGTTTTCCCGCCCCCTGGAGTTGCTCAATACTAAACCCACCTACGAACCCTGGCAGGAAGGGAAAGGAGACGCTCCTGCCTTTCACGAGACGCTGTATTTTGGCCATAGTTTTCAGGTCGGTACTCTCGCTCGCGGATCGTGGGGCGATTGGAATGGCTTCAAATTAATGGCCTTCAATACTCGTCGAGGGGTAGACTATTTCATTGTCAGTACAGGTACCGACCCAACCCAAATGTCTACCAGCAGCATTGGCGGCGATCGAATTGCTCAATATCGTCATTTAATTCTCTGGCTCAATGACAATGGCAGTGCCCCGTTTCAGTTTTTTTTGCCCAAGACTGCTGTCTCCCATCGTCAGCAAGGAATTGTTTTTCTGGAATACGAACGCACCTGGCTGGCGCTGCATCCCATTCACCTGAACATCCCAGAGCCAAACTCTGCCGCCACTGAAACGATCGCTCGACGCTATCCAGACGACCAGATCGCCACAGCTCAAGGCACGGGCGGCAATTACAGCGGCTTTGCCCTGGAAGTGGGCGAGGCGGAAACCCATGGCAGCTTCCAACAGTTCCAGTCTGCTGTCCTGGGTTCGACGCAGCTGGATGTGCAACAGTTGGATCGCGGCATTGTGGAGTATCGAGGCACCACCGGCGAACGCGTGAAACTGCAGCACCAGCCTGGGAGAAAGTGGCCGCAAATCTGGCGTAATGGGGTGGCTGTTGACTGGCGCGATCGCACGGCCCTATACCAACCCGCAGATGGGAGCCAGACCCCCATTCACCTGGGCTGGAAGCAAGGAAAGCTACGAGTTGAAGCGGGTGGCAAGCAGTTTGTGGGCCAATTGACTGAGAATGGACAGTATCGTTTCAGCAACCGGAACGACAAGACCCTGCAAAAGGCAAAAGTGTCAATGCAAAATTGGTAGGGGTAAACAAGTCAGGAGTTTTGAGCGTACGAGTGGAACCCGCATGCTCAAAACTCCTGACCTCTGGAGATACCCAAAACTAATGCAGAGCGAACTGCTGCTAGCGTTTGCGATCGCTGAGTCTGGAACACGACAAGGTTGTTTTGAAAGCCTTGCTCCGCAAGGCTTTCAAAACAACCCATTTCTTCGTGTCAGAACGAAAAAATGGGGGTTATATCAAGTTAGCAAGATTGAAAACAATTTGTAGGTTGGGTTGCAGCGCTAGCGGAAACCCAACGCAAAGTACTCTGGTGTTGGGTTTCGCGAACTCAACCCAACCTACTGATCAAGCTTGCTTTATTGGTAGCAATCAACAAAACATGATATTAGCGCCCCCGAAGGGGGCGCTAACCTTCCAAGTCGTGTCTGGAAGACGGCCTTGCAGAAACAGGTTGAAAATGGCGAAGATGCACGCAAATAATATAGCTCTACGAGAATAGAGGAGGACATGACAAAAAGCGCAAAACCGGATGTAGTCAACCTTCCCCTTCTGCCCTCTGCCCTCTTCCTCCTGCCTTCCGCTATAACGGAAGAATAACACTGAGGAAATAGGTAAAGAGTTATAATCTAGACTTGTTATTTAGGAGTTTCGAAAGGTGCAAACATCTTCTCTAACGTTATTTTTTGCTGGAAATCCGGCTGAAGAAGGTGAAATTCTGGAACGTTTGGCTCGCAATCTGGTACAGGAGATCAATCAGTCCGACCTTGACGCCTCAGCAAGATTACTGCAAGCGAGCGATACAACAGAAGGGGAGATGTCGATCGAAGCAGTCACTCTAGGTGGAGTTGCGATCGCGCTCCTCACCCCAACAATTCCAAAATTGATTGACTGGCTGAAAGATCTCTCAATCTCAAAGCGATCGATCAAAATTTCAGTCAGTCACGCACAAATTAGCGTGGAATACGATCTCAACAAAATCAAACCTGAAGAAGTGGAAATGCTAGTGCAATCGCTTTCAGCCCACCTGCCTGAAGCAAACCCATGACTTTCAGGCTAGAACTTAAATCGAAATACAGCAGTAGAAATACAACTCAGAAATACAACTCAGCCAGGTAAGGAGCAACCCGCTCGTGAGTGGAAGATACGCATTACTCATTGGCAATGGTGAGTTTGATGCTTCAGATATTGCCAATCTGATAACCCCTGTTTTTAACACAGAGCAGCTTAAAGCTGTGCTCTTAAATCAACAAATCGGTCAATTCGATCGGGCCGAAGTGTTACCCAATGGCAGCTGTCAGGACATTAAACGCGCAATTGCCACTTTTTTCAAGGGTCGATCGCCAGACGATGTGTTGCTGCTGTTTTACTCTGGCCATGGCTTGAAAGATTGGGAACACTCAGGAGAACTCTTTCTGGCAGCAAAGGAAACCGAAACCGATCCCGATCTGTTGGATACAACAGCCGTTGCAGCTAACTTTATTGCCAAAACAATAGACCGAACACCGTCGCGTAATGTCATCGTTTTGCTGGACTGCTGCTATAGCGGTGCAGCAACAACAGGGTCCATGAGCGCTCTCATTCCTAAACCTGCAGGGACAGCGGATGCATTTAAGGGACAGGGGAACAAACGGATTATTCTCACGGCGACAGATTCAACCCAACGGGCGTCTGAACGTCAGGAGTTCGTCGGGGCAAGCGGGCATTCAGTCTTTTCCCACTGCTTAATTGAGGGCTTGAGCACGGGCGAAGCAGATGCAGATCGCGATGGCGAGATTAGCATTGAAGAACTGTATGAATATTTGATCAGAGAAGTTTCCCGTTTGAACGATCGTCAAACGCCCAAGAAGTTTTTTGGCTTGGAACGCAAAGTTGTTGTTGCCTTCAACCCTTATCCCAATGAGCTTCCCGTTAAACTGCGGGCTGCGATCGCAGATCCCGACTATTGGATGCGATTCGGGGCAATTAAAGAACTGAATTTATTGTTGACGAACGATCGTCTCAAAGCAAAAGCCCTGGAAGCCCTGGAGAGCCTAGCGCAGTACGATCGCGATGTGGAAGTAAGAGAATTGGCTGCCAGAACCATCGCCCAACCTCTGGTGCAGGCAACAACTGCTCCCCCATTTTCATCTGCCAGTGCTAATCCTGAACTGGAAACCGCAACCGATACATTACTGCAGCCCTATTTGGAATGGCTGATCGCCATGCACGGGCGTTTAGAATTGCGCGGCATACGAGAGGCGCGAGGCTATCCAACCATTCCCCTGGAAAAAGTTTATGTCGCGCTTAAAGGAGACCGTACCAGTTCCTACGAGCGCATTCAGGCGCGGGAAATGCTGGAAGCAGAAGTGATTGAAATGGTTGCAGCGCTGGAAGGGGAGTTTGCAGCCGAGGAACTGGCAGAAGAACTGGAATATCGGCGGCGGCAAATCTTAGTCGAACATCCGATTATGCCATCCCTGGTCGAGCGCGATCGGCCAGAGAATGCCGCTGTCACTTTGCCCACTGACATCATTACCCTGGGGCAAGCCTTTCAACAAGAACGCTGGCTCGTGATTCTGGGCGATCCCGGCAGTGGCAAAACAACCCTGACCCGCTGGTTAGCCGTCAAGCTCGCCAGAGCCATGCTAGACGACGAAGCCACCGTTCAAGTCCCCAGCCATCAAGTCGATCCAGACGTAGCGCAAAGCGAAACAATGCTCAATTTGGGCTTGCCTCGATTGCCCGTCATTGTTCGCGTTTCTGACTATGCAGAAGCCTACGACCGCTCCCAATTGATGTTGATTGACTATTTGGGACACCATCCCTGGTTGGGCCAATATCCCACCCATGCTGGAGAACAACTGCCAGCAGCAGGGTTAAATGTGTTGATCAAAGACTATTTGCGTCGCGGTCGAGCCATCATCATTCTGGATGGCATGGATGAAATTACCACCTCCACCCGACGAGATGATATTGTTCGGGCGATCGAAGTGTTTATTCAAGAATGGGTCAATGCCCTGGGGAGACCCCGCAGTAACTGGAGCAGTCATGACTTCTGGTATTACGCTGATGAAGGCAGTCCCCTGGAAATTGGGGGCAACCAGATTTTAATTACCAGCCGCATTGCAGGGTACCACACCTCTCCGATTAAAGGCCCCATGACCCACGTGACCATTGAACCGATGAGTCGGGTCGCCGTTGAGCACTTTTGCGACAGCTGGACTCAAGCCATTTATCAACTCATCGATCCAGACGGCAATCCTGAAATCGTGGCCCAACACGCTGAGCGAGAAGCTCAAAACCTGAAGCAGGCCATCTATGCACCGCACCAACGTCGCGTGCGAGAGTTAGCCAGCAATCCCTTGTTGGTGACCATTCTAGCAATTGTGTTTCATCGTCGGGGCTGTTTGCCGCAGCAGCGAGCCAGCCTGTATCAACTGGCCCTGGAAATTTTGGTTGAAGATTGGCAGCAAGATCGCCAGAATCGCCAGAACAACCAGAAAACAGGGTTGACCACCGAAGAACTGGTCTATGTGCTCTCGCCTTTGGCGGCCCATATTCACAGCCGCTATGCCACGGGCTTAATTCAGGAACCCGAACTGCGGGAGGTGCTCAGTCAGAACCTGGCAGAATTGCCCCCCTATCAAGGACAAGCAGAACACCCCGGATTCAAACATAAAATTGAGCAGTTTCTGCGGCTGCTGCGAGAAGAGGTCGGGCTGCTGGCGGCGCGGGGCGAGTATCTCTATGGGTTTTTGCACTTAACCTTTCAAGAATATCTCGCTGCCCTCTTTTTAGTGCGCAATAAGAGCACAGCAGCTGCAGCCGTCATCCAGCGGCTGGACGATCCGCGTTGGCGAGAGCCGATTCTGTTGGCCCTGGGTCATGTCGGATCGGCATGGGGGCCTCAAGAGCGGAACCAGTTACTGCGATCGCTGCTCCAGGCCGATGACCCCCTGGGCGATTTGCTGCCGCGCACGCCGCTGCTGATTGCCAGCGCTCTGAATGAGATGTCCTCTGTTTCCGAGGACATTGTGACTGAAGTGGTGCGGCAACTACTATTTGCCTATGGCGACCGCCAGGGGATTAACCAAATTGACCAGCTCAAACAACGGATTGAAACTGCCCTAGCAACCCTGCGAACCGGACGCAATCAACCTGCGGTCGATCGAGTCTTCTGCGACCTCTTACGCCAACCGCCTCCCCATTTCCCAGCAGCGGCGGCAGCAGTTGCCCGTCTACTTCACGACCAACACTGGTTGACCCAGGAAACAGTTGCAGCCCTCTTTGCCGCCCTACCGAATGACAATGAGAGTTGGGGCTGGCCCATCCATGGGGCAATTCGCGCCTGCATTGCTCCCGCCCTGCCGCTGGCAGAACCCAAACCTCCCCCCCCTCTGGAAGCAGAGGAACTGAAAAAACTGCAGGAAACAGATATTGCCCAGTATCAGGAATTGATGGTTCGCTACGCGGTGGCAGAGGCTGCCTATCAAGAAAAACGAAGTCGGTATGAACGGGCAAAACAAGCTGAAGCAGTCAAGCTTCCTTTAGAACAACTGCCCTTTCGACAGGCCCTGTTACAACATCAGGACTGGGTTGAGCAGATTCAGAGCAATGCAGCCTGGCTGCGCCTGGTGACAGCACTCTATGGCGGGTATGTTGACCATCAGGCCCATCAGGTACTCAAAGAGTACGACGCTCTGGCCCGCTGGCTGCGAATGTCTGAAGCGATGCGTGAAAATGAATTGCGTCGCAACCGCGAATATTATGTTGGGCAGTTTGGCGCTAACGATCCAGTGTACGGTGCAGCAGTTTATCTGGATACGGGCATGGACGGGAAATTGGAACGCGTTCAAGCCTGTCCCAGGTTTGAACCAGGGGCAATCTACCGGGACTCTGGCTTAACCAGTCGTCTGCTTGCAGTTTTGAGAGCAGGCCAAACTCCAGACACGCTGATCCCTGCCCTGTGGCAGCTCTGGCATCAAGCCCCCCATCAGGCGCTGCGAGTCGAGGCGATGCTCGCATTGATTGCCTTGGGAGAAGCGGTGACTGAGACTTTAGAACAAACATTAAACTCGCGCGAACAGAAACCCTTGGCCGATGCAGTTTTAACCCGATTGTCCCAGTTACAGCACGATCTGCAAGATCCGGTAACCCGTGCCTTGAATACAGCAACTGTCGTGGGCACAGCAGTTGACAAAAAGGGGAACAAAATAGAACAAAGAGAGAAGGTATTGCACCAAATTCTGCGCAAAATTGTCTTACCCGATGCTGACTGTTGGTGCAACCTGGTTGATTGTATTTCTGCCCTCGCAGTTCGCTATAGTCAGCGAGCCAACGATCTCCCCAAGCTATCCCGAAACCTCCCCGCTAAAGCCCAGGCTCGATTCTTAGCAGAACAGTGGAGTTATCGCTGGCTTGGGGGCTATATAGATGATGCGATTTATGCCTGTGCAGTTGCATTAGATGAGGCGACAAGCACACCGCCTGCTCTATTGATTGAAGCACTTTCATTCCTGTCCCACTCCTGCAACCTGCAATGGAGTCAAGCCTCGTTTGATTGGAAAGTTGAACCGCTAGCCCCGATCTCAGACAATCCAACAGATATTCCGTTAGCTACGATCGACGGGGTTGAGAATTCTCGTTTGGGTGCTGTATATCCTGATTTTATGAATGCGCTGCTAACCGTTTTCCTGAACGCGGTTATTCCTCTGGCCAAACAGAATCCTGCCCTCATTCCTGAGATATTGCTTTTGAATCTCTCGAATCGCACGGATCCTGACAAAGTGCTTGAGCAGCTGGCTCCAGAGCTGGTGGGTCGCTTTAACTTGCTGCCGCAGCTGATCGAGCGCGTCAGGAACTTGACTCAGCCGTATTACCGGGCCAGAGCCTTGCTACGACTGGCTCGCTATCATCCTTTTCGCCGCAAACAGTATATAAAAGCAGCCCTGCAAACCGCGACCAGAATTGTTGACGCCCATCAACGTTGCCGTGTGTTTGAATATCTGCTGCCCCATGTAGCAGAAGACCAGAAAACGCAGCTGTTGCAAGAGACCCTGGTTACAGCCAGACAAATCGATCATCTGAACAACCGCGCCCGGGCCTTAGGACGACTCTCTAAACGCTTCACGGGTGTACAACACCAAACCCTGGTTCGAGACGCCATGACTGTCGCGACTCAGGTTCCAGATCTAGCGCAACGGGCAGAGCTGTTGCCATTGCTGCTTCCTCTAGCCAGCCAAGAACCTGAACTGCTCGCAGACCTGCGCAGGGTGGCACGGGCGCTCCCAGATCGGTGGCATCGAGCACAGGCGCTGGGACTGCAGGGCAAACAAATGTTGCTGCTCCAGCAAAGCATGACTAAAACCTTGCAAGAGCGCCCGGAACACAACGAAATTTGGACGATCTTAACGCTCGGGGCAACGGTGGAGAGCCTGCTCAATTACTTTCAGCCCAGCACAGTTAACCTGGATGGACTGTGGTTGCAACTGGCAGAGACGCCCCAGGCTGGCGTTGAGTACAAACTGCAAGCCGCTGGACTGGAAAAAGGACTGACCCTGACCCGCATTGCTGCTCAGACAATCGCTCAGCTGGTAAATCAGGGAGTGGAAGAAATCGTTCATTCATTATTACCGTTATTGCAAAATCCCACGGCAGCAGCCTTACCGCGGGTTGAAAGCTGGCTGAATCATTGGGATGAGGTACTGGCCCACCATGCCGCGCTCTATTTAGCAGAACCCAAGCGCCAACTGAATCGACAAACCATTGATGGCCTTCTAGCACTTGTGACCTCCAGACAGGATCGCAGTCGGTCCAGAGCTTTACTGACACTTCATGGCCCCAATGGGAGAGCTATTGAACGGAATAATCGATTCTTTAAAGTTTCTGAGTTAGATAAGCAAGTGTTACTCAAGATCATGCAAACGAATCTGGAATTGCAGAATAAAACGCCTGGGTTCGCTCATTTTCATTCTTTATTTATAGATGTCTTGCATGACGATCCGGATTGGATTAATGAACTCGTTGAAGCGATTGATCGAGATCGTCATGATGCTGCCAGTGCTGAAACAGTTCTCCGATGGATTATGGAACTGTCGCCAGAGGTATGGGAAAGCTTTAAAAATGGGCTTGGAACCAGCAACAACAGAATCTGTAAAGCTTTGATTCAAAGCCTTTGCTTCATGTTTACCGAAGGAAATAAGATGGTTTATTACCAGGATCCTGCTCCGTGGCTGAGAGATGTTCATCCTGATGTGCTGTCGCAGGTACGAGTTTTACCGACTGAACCCGATCCGGTGATTCAATCTGCTTTAACAGCTCTGAAACAAGGGCATGGGGCTGAGGAGGACAACCTGATTGCTTTAGCAGATGCAACGCTCGCAGGTTATGCCTTGACCGTGGAAGATATTGTGTTCGATCGGGGTGAAATCGTTAAGCAGTTGAAAAAGCAGCCTCAGGAGAAAGATAAAAAAAATCAGCATGGTGGTATCCCACCAGCGAGCGTTATGTCTTTACTTGGTCGTATGGGGCAAGCTCGCCTTATTAGGTTAGGGACGGGAGAAATATCCAGGAACATTAATCTAGAAGATATCCTTGTACCTGATGAACCAAGAATTTTTCCCTTGCTGATTGCCTGGCTGCGGCAAGCATTACAGGAAAGCATCCAAAATCAGGATTCATATTGGAAACAGACGATTTTGTTGAGCGATGTAGCGATTTATGCTAGACAATCCCCCTCAACTTTTGTCAACCTGGCTAGAGAACAAAAGCTGGAACCCCTGTTAGCGCGAGCAATCGTTGAGCATAATTGTATCGCGGGGAGGAAAGCCGCCTGCGAATTGGTCAGTCACTTCAGTGCTATCTCGCAAGCCACATTGAATGCTCTATTGCAAGCGTTATTGGATGACATTCGCGTGCAAAAAGCAGCTATGGAAACCATTAGTAAGTTACGTCGCATTGATGGGGTTGCGCTCGAAGAGCTGGTTCAAGGGTTACACGATCCCAGCGCCACTGTGGCCGCAGCTTCTGCCCAGGTGCTGGCCACCTTAGGGCGAGGCGACAGAACCAAACCGGAACAACGCCGTCAGATCGTTGCTGCCCTTGCCGATGCGGTGCGCGCGCCGGGTTCTAAGCGAGGTATGTATGTCCTGGGTGGGACGGGAGGGAAAAATAATCCAAAACAGTTAGTTTACCAGGGTCGCCTCGATCGGGTGTTTTTCAAGGCGTTACTGGAGGTTACGGGTAGCCTCTAGCACTGAATATTGAAATAATATTGAGATCAACTGGCGCTATTGGTTTATCCCATCTTGAGAACACGACTTGCAAAATAACCTATTTTTTAGTGCTGGCACGAAAAAACGGCCGTTAGTGTCCCCTTCGAGGGCACTAACCTTCTGAATCATGTGAGACCTTATATCAAGTTGGCAAATTTGAAACCAATTTGTAGGTTGGGTTTCCGCTAACGCTGCAACCCAACGCAAAGTCTTTCGGTGTTGGGTTGAGGCCACGAAACCCAACCTACTGACCAGACTCGCTTGATTGGGAGCAATCAACAAAACATGATATTAGCGGCGGTTGAGGGTGGCTGGGGTACGAATGACGTTGGGAGCCGCGATCGCAACCCCATCCCCAAACCCAACCGCAACCCTATCCAGATCGTAAACCCCCGACCACACCGCCAGCAGACGTTGGGCTAAGACAGCCAGATCGATATCGGCTTTTCCCTGTGCCGACTCCTGTTCAGGCAATCTGAGCCGGTAAGACTTGCCCAGATTGAGCTGCCAGCCCAGGGGAATCGCATTCGCGCCATTCCAGCTACCGGACAGCGCCCCCGTCAGGGCACAGGTAATGGTAGGTTGATAGCCAATGCGGGCAGCTCGCAACACCGAGAGTTGTAGCGCTTCTGGTGTGCTCAAAAAACAGTAGAGCGCGATCGCAATCGGGGTGCTGCCCGTCGCAATCGGAGTGCTGCCCGACGCAATCGGGGTGCTGCCCGACGCAATCGGGGTGCTGCCCGACGCAATCGGGGTGCTGCCCGACAGTGCCGCGTCGGGTTGCACCAGTTGTGCCCTGGCTTGCTCGATGCCTGCACCCTCGTCGACAAGGGTTTGAACCTGGGCCAGCTGGGCAATAAAAGACGATCCTGAAGCATCCAGAATGCGAACCATTTGCGCGATCGCAGTGGCTGGATTGAGCCTACCTTGTAACGACTGCGCGATCGCAGTTCCCACTATCAGTACCCCATCGTTTGGCTCCGACGTCCTGAGCCACTGCTGTGCAACTCGATACAAATTCTGCTGCAGCTTTCCATCCATTTCATGGTAAAACAAAGCTATCGGTAGCGTTGCAACAGCTACTTCACTACAACTGAGATTCTCCGTTGGGAGCAAGTGGGAAAGATTAACCTGCTCCAGACGCTGGTGCCAGTCTGCCAGATCTAAATCGCCCTCCTGGATCAGACTTTCTGCACCATGCAGTGCAAGGGTAAATTTCCCAATCGATTGAACATCAGATGCAGCACTGCCCAGACCCCGATCCAACGCTCTAATGACCTGATGAGACGATAGCCCTCGCTGAGTCGCCTGTTCGCAAATAGTCCCAATCCTTTCACCCACAGCAGCACCGAACAGCACCCCTTTAAAGTAACTGAGCAAGGAATTATTCATTGTTCATTGTTCATTGTTTGTTGTTCATCGTTGATTGCTCATTGAAAATGAGGAACAAAAATTGAATTAAGTACCAATTCCCGTGTAGGGACACGGCATTGCCGTGTCCCTACAGATTTGCTGTTTATGAAGCTATCTAATTCGCCATCCTTAGAAGGCTCTCTTCAAATTCCATTAACGCTCAACCCTTAACAATGAACTCTTAACCCTCAACCCTTAACCCTTAAATGACGAACCAGAGCCTGGAGTCCTAAAAGATAACTATCAGCGCCGAAGCCGCTAATCTGCCCAATACTGACAGGAGCAATATAGGAATGGTGACGAAAGGATTCGCGGCGATATATATTGCTGAGATGAACCTCTACTGTTGGCAGAGAAACTGCTGCGATCGCATCCCTCAAAGCGAGACTGGTGTGCGTGTAAGCACCGGCATTAATAACAATTCCCTGGTACTGCCCTCTGGCAGCATGGATAGCATCGACCAGGGCACCTTCATGGTTAGACTGAAAAGCAACAACCTTGGTCTGCAGCTTCTGGCCTTCTTCTTCCAGTAGACGATCGATATCGGCAAGGGTAGTACTCCCATAAACCTCTGGCTCTCGCAAACCGAGAAGATTGAGGTTTGGCCCATGCAGAATCAGAACAGCGAGCTCGTGCAAGAGTTTAAAAGACCCTGATACTTGAGTAAATACGATCAGCGACGGTGGGGATCGTCAACGGGAATGGGAATGGGTTCAGGTTCGGGTTGCGCTTCTGGCCCCAACAACGTTTCGATCAATTTGCGAGTCCATTCTTTAAGACGTTCCAACACCTTTTCAATGAGGTCCATCGAATTGAAAGCTCCTCTGAGTACAACTAGGATCGGTGCTTCTGGCTTCTCTCGCCTTACTGATAGAGTACAGATTTAAAGTGAAACATCAAATACGTTTCGAGAGAGAAAATTCAGAAGTAACAACAAACCGAATCGATCCACGCACAATCTGATTTCTTATCTATGATAACCAATAATTCTGATTCGGGAAGGGGGTAATTTCATCAGTGATGATGAAATGCTTACAAAATGGGATCTACTCAGGGCGATTGACCAGCCTGCGGCGCAATCGATCCAAGGCATGACAGCTGCTGAGCTGCCGGATCCAGTCTCGACCTTTGACAGATCCCAGGCGGTATTCAAAACTCTCAACCTCATCCCCAGGTCCTGCAAGGCCAATATAGACCAGACCCACAGGCTTGCGATCGGTACCGCCACCAGGACCAGCAATGCCAGTAATGCTCAATCCCCAGGTGGTTCCGAGGCGCGATCGCACTCCTACTGCCATCTGTTTCGCCACAGTGCCGCTCACTGCACCCTCTTGGGCTAGCGCCTCGGGTTCCACACCCAACAAGGCCATTTTCACCTGATCATCATAGGAAATAACCCCACCCATGAAATAATTAGAACTCCCTGGAACGCTGGTTAACATCTGTCCCAGATTGCCTCCGGTGCAGGATTCAGCCACAGACAGCGTTTCCTCTGCAGCCTGCAACTGCTTGCCGACCACAGAAGCCAGAGTATCGTCGTCCATTCCGTAACAATCAAGACCAGCTATTTGCTGCAATTTTTGTTGCACCGGTTCAATCAGTTGCAACGCGATCGATTCTGACTCGGCTCTGGCGGAAATACGCAACTTCACCTCCCCTTTGCTGGCATAAGGGGCAACACTCGGATTAGAGTGTTCCAGAAACGGAGCCACTTTCTCTGCCAGCGTTGCTTCTGGAATACCCCAGTGCTTTAAGGTGCGGCTATAAATTGTTTCCTGGCACCAGCCTTGACTGCAAAGATAGGGCACAGCGGTCTCTTGCCACATCCGCTGCATTTCTGCGGGGACGCCGGGAAAGGTGAGAATAGTTAAACCTGGACGGGGCTGCCAGATCAGACCCGGTGCGGTTCCCGATGGATTCGGCAAAATCTCTGCTCCATTAGGAATCAAGGCTTGTTTGCGGTTGCTGACCGCCATCTCGCGCCCTCGTTGAGTGTATTTGCGCTCGATATCCGCGATCGCATCTGGATTTTCTTTTAAAGGCGCGTTGAAAAAGCTGGCCAGGGCTTCGGTGGTCAGATCGTCTGGGGTGGGCCCTAACCCACCCGTAAAGATCAATAGTTGAGATCGCGCACAGGCCACAGTCAGCGCCTTGTGAATCCGCTCCAGGTTATCGCCAACCACTGTCTGATAATAGTGTGGGATACCTAACTTAGCCAGCTGCTGCGCCAAAAATTGCGCATTGCGATTGAGAATATCGCCCAAAAGAAGCTCGGTACCAACGCAGATAATTTCAGCATTCATTAATTCGACGCTGTCCTCGCAAGACTGTGTTTGTCTTATCGTAGCGCGATCGCAAACCGCCAGGGAGGACAATTCATACAATCCTCAACCAGCACAAACGCAAAACCGGCAAAATCATGCCATCCTCAAGCCCGATAAATGCACAACGGTCACAAAAAAACAAGGCTTTATTAAATCTTTACAGGCCAAATAGTTCCCAACCTCTTCATTTCTATGGATAATATTTCTGGCTGGAAAAATGTTCCAGGATATCATCTACTTCTTGAGCCTCACTCTCTGCCAAACTCCAGCACGAAGCATGAACTGGCTTGAAAGTCAAACTGTGTCTTCCCTGATATCTTCATGCCCATAATGTTAGGTAAGGTAATACCTGGCAAACCTGAATCGCAGATAAGACAAACGCGACAAATACTGTGCTTTCCTGCTGATGCTATTGGCATTGGAGCCTTGGAGAAGATCGAGGCAAATCCCAACCCTATTCGCTTTCACCCGGCAAGCCAACCCATCTCGTTTTGAAACCTGCACTTTCCCCCAGCGGACAATCGCAGGACAAGCAGAGTGAGATGGAAACGCAGAGTTTTGTCAACTCCGATATTGCATCTACAGCGCCCTGACTGAATCAGGAGGGCGAACTGTTCTTTGTGACTGAAGCTCGCTTCAGTGTATTCCATTGATCGCCAGGTAGCCCCGATTCAGCTCATGGCCCAACTCTCGATAATCTAAAGGAGAACATCTGAATTTTATGAACATACACCGCCTTAAACGATTCGCTATCACCCTGTTATGCAGCATCATCCTGCTGCTGGCTGGTCTACCGACCCCACCCGCCGCCGCTGGCAGCATTACCATTACCCCTAATGCCCCTGCAGAACTTGACTACGGCGACCTGAGCGATGCAGCAGCCTTCGCCTGGAACCAATTTATTGCCCTGAACTGGCCAGCCAAACCGATCTTTGTGCCAGGAGCTGGCATCCAGGGATATAACCGTGGCGAACCAGACCAAAGTTTCTATAAATTTGGTGACACCAGCGTTCCTTTGGTCTGGCAAACCTATCGCAATAAAGTAGAAATCTACCCAGGTCAGCCCTGGAGTTCCCCCCCTCCCTTCTCGGCTTCACCAGAGTACAACTACGCTTCGAACATTAGCGTTTGTCCCAGTGGTCAACAGAGTCCACGTCCTCCTTTTGTCAATCTTGATGAAAGTAACGAGATCGGTCGGGCAACCATGTATGCAGGGAATGCCCCTGGCGAACCCGGCTCCGCCGAGCAGCAATTTCTCTACCTGGCCAAGGCCAACCAGAAAGAATACGACTACGTGACTGCTCCTAGTCGCCGCTGGGATAAGGGTATCCCTAAAAGCGTCAGGGACAATACGATTAACTATATTGCTCAGTACAAGAGCTATCCCGCGCCAGATTCAAACAACAATACCCAGGCTAGTTTCCCGTACGGAACGATTGAGGTCAAATCAGCCTGGCGTCGGCTCAACGCTACCGAGAAAAATAACGGTCGCTTCCTGATGTCCCCCGTGCGCTACTACGAAAAACAGGGCAATGGCTATTGTTTTACTGACTCCAACACAGACTGGGGCATGGCAGCGCTGCACATCATGATCAAGACTGAAGGTGCACCTTATTTTATCTTTGCCACATTCAGCCAGGCCGACAACATCGTCGATGCTCAAGGCCATCCAGTAGAAGATGACGATGGTCGTCTCAATCCTTTTATCAACTTCAACGGCAATTCAATCGGGAGTCAGTTTGTACCACCTCTCACTCCTGATATCAAGCCCAGTAGTGCACCACCGAGGGGCTGCACCAACGCCGATCCGTGGGATTGCAACGGTAAGATTTACGAACAACCCGCCACAGGGACTAGAGCCGATCAATTGCAATCCTTTGTTCCCCGAACCCTGGCTGCCAACAATCGGCCAGATAAGCGTCTGTACTATATCAATACCTCCACGGGGCAGTTCGTCAGCGGTGCGGCCTTGCCCGAAGGACCGATCGAGATCAACCGACGCGAACAGACTATTCCCCAAACAGTTATCAATGCCAACCAGTCGGCCCATGCGGCCATGCAGCAGTATCTGGGTGGGCAAGACTCTCCATTGCTGCACTATAAGTTGGTGAACGTGCAGTGGAAACCTGTGCAAGTGAAGGGAACAGGGCAACTCTATACGGGAGAATTTGCCCCCACTTACTACCTGGCTAACGAAGTAGTGGAAAGCGACTTCAACTTGCAGCTCTTTAGCGGCAAGTTCCAGGGGTCGACCACACCCGATCGGGGTAAGCTGCCAGCTGACGAGTACCAGGGACTGATCACTGATTTTACGACTGCTTCTCCGCCGTTATTCCCTCTGCCAGAAGAGGCATATCTCAATGTCTTCAACGATTACCGTGGCTTTAATATGGGTGGCTGCATGGGCTGTCATGGCGTGGCTGCCAATGGCGGTGCCGACTTCAGTTTTATCCTTCGTTTCGCACCAGTGAGAGAACCAGAAGCAGGCGGAGACCTCGACGAGCCCAGAGGCAAGTTCGAGACTCTGCTCCAGGCAATCGAACCGCAACAGTAACCTTGTTTGGGCAATTCGAGCGTAGTCTGGATGCAGGCTATAGTGCTAAACAAGTTGCTAAACAGGGTTTGAACTGAACCCCTACGCGAAAAAGCGTGGGGGTTGTTTTTTCGTCTTGCTCAGAGAGGAAGAGGGCATTTTATGTCCAGTTTGCTTTGGCGAGTGGTGTGACATGCCTAAAAGTGTACAAATTCGTAGTGGCACTTTAGTGCTGCAGCATTTATGGGGTAAAGACTAAAGCCTTTTTCATGACCCAGCTCTATTGCAACAAATTAGCCGTGCCAGTCTACCAGGTTCAGATAGAATGAAGATTGTCGTTCATAGCCTAAGTTGAGACAACACTCGCATGACCTGCAACAATTTGTAGGGAACCTGCGACAGATAACGACCACACCCGAGTATATCGAATGCGTTCGTCAAGTGCTGTACCAGCATAACTGCCTAGCAGGTGCATCTCGACTGAAACAATCGTGAAACCTTCGTTGAGTTGAATGTGACGATCTGCGGGGGTAAGTTCAGTCAGCCTTAGCATTCCAGCACGGTGGATAGCAAGGTCTTGTTCCTTGCTAACACGTTGGCCAAGATGGTTGGTGAAAAGCAATTCCGGGGCGATAAGTGCGTCTAGCTCAGCCACATCAGAGTTCAGCATGGCTTGCCTGAGACGCTCTTCTTGCTTAGCGATATCCGATTCAGAATGTTTGCTCATAAAAATAGCTCATTATGAAATGAGACTAGAAATTCTCAACCTTCCCAAATTTGCAGTTGCCTTGATGCCGCAACAAAGCAATTAATGAACTTGGGTGGATAGAGAAAGGAATCATAGGCTAAGGCCATCTGCCGAGCTGCTTCAGAGTAAGGGACTTGACCGATACCTGTCCCAAGCCCAGGACAGGCCACACGTTTAATGGGATGATTAGAGTGTTTGTTATGGTGCCGAACCGCTAAAAGCATTGCCCGCATGGCTATATAGGGAATATCAGTTCCCTGGATCGTCATCGGCACTCTCATGGTTGGCGTGTGGGCCAGGTAAGGATGCTTGGGATGCCCAGTTTTGATAATCAGAGAAGTTCCAACGGGCTGCTCGCCTAAATACTCTTCAAGAATTCGTTTCTGAACTCTCCTCTCCAGGGAAACTCCAAAATATCGAGTAATGGCCGCGTCCATGCCACCATCCATCATGCCGAAAGAGTTTGCAGGGCTAACGAGGCAGTCGAACTCAGTCAACCACTCGAAATAATTATTCATTACCTCAACATCAGGTAAATGAGAAAAAGATGCTCGGAATGCCTTGTATAGCGAAGCGTTGGGCGCTACAAGAATTAACTTTATCAACTCAAACCTCCCTTAAGCTTGAGTTTAGCAAGCAAAAGAGAAGGCAGCAACACCGAAGTCTATCGCATAAGGCAAGAGGCAGAGGGCAGAAGACAAAGGTTGGCTACATCTGGGTTTTCGCTTTTTGTGATGTCCTAATCTATTCTCGTAATGCCGTATTGACCCAATTGATATGCGATCTGATGGGGAAGTTGAGGTGAGGCAGACACAACTGATTGCAAACTAATCATCTTGCAGCGTTCGATTCTAACGGCACGTTCGACCGCTTCATTCAGCTTGAGCTTTTGTAGGCTTTTTCGGGATAGAAACGTACATTTCGCCATCCCCCACTGACATCGATTGTATTATTGCCATCAGAAACTGTACCGCCGTCAAGGTTGCCAAAGAGATACAGCTTTCCACCCTCACACCATAACGGTCGTGCCTTTATGTACAGAAATTTGCCCAGATAGGTAAAGTCTTCTGCGAAAAAAGTGATGTAATTGAGTCCGCGAGGGGCTGACATGCCTGCAACGACTGTCCGACGATCGGCCACATAAATGGTCTCACCCTCATTGGTAAAAAGTTCGCATACGTGCGAGAAATGCGTGAGAACTAATCCACTGTTGTCGGCAGGAAAATCAGGATCGCTTGCTCGAGCTGATGCCAGTAAAGTTTGCCGAATATTTTCAGGTGGGATTGTAAAGAGTAGCGGGACGAGTTTTAGTTGCAAGCATCAGGAATAGACAAAGCACCAGTGCAAGCAATATTTTTAACATTATGCGTCTCAAAAAGATGCTGACCATACTGACTCTGAACCATTTTCCATGGTATAGCAATAGCCAAGCTCGTTAGGACAGACAAAATTGAGCGCGCGCTCAATTTTGTCCTAACCGATATGACTACTGCTATATTTTTTGATACAGAGAGGTAATACCGACCAACCAAGATACTGAATGGTCGGTATTGCTCAGCCCGCTCTGCTATCAGCAACCTTGAAGACTCAAATGCAATTCCTGGCTGATGCGAGCAATTGATTTGTTTCAGTGCTATTCCTCTGATTCAAGTTTATTGCAACAAGCCTTCCCGTTCCTTGATAGCCATGGCATGGGCGGGGAAGCCCTCGTAATCAGCGAGTGTATGAGTGGTCTTTTTCAAACGGTCAAATCCGGTTTGGGTGAGATAGCCAATTCCCGAACGTTTGAGAAATTCGAAGACCGATACAGCGGAATACGACCGGGCAAATCCGCCTGTCGGTAAAATGGCATTCACCCCTAAACAGTAGTTTGCGGTTGGGATGGGTGTGTATGGACCTAACAAAATCTCACCTGCGTTTTCGATCCGTCCTAAAATTGCAAACGGTTCTTTTACCAGAATTTCCAGATGCTCGGGGGCGTAGTCGTTGACAAAGGCAATGGATTCTTCCAGGTTGGAGGTCAGCACAATCCCGCCATAGGACGATAACCCCTTCTCGCAAAATTCTCTGCGCCACTGGGGCAATCGTTGGAGATATTGGGGCACCTGTTCGGCGACAGCGTTGGCTACGGTTTCGCTATGGGTGACCAGCAGTGCGGCAGAGTCGGGGCCATGCTCGGCTTCAACGAGCAAATCGAGTGCTGCAAGTTGCGGATCGGTCGCTTCGTCGGTGAGGATGATGGATTCGCTGGGCCCAGCAGGCAGGCCAACGTCCACTGTGCCGTAGAGCAGTCGCTTGGCTGCGGAGCCGTAAATGTTACAGGGGCCAGTGATTTTATCGACTTTTGGGATGGTTGCTGTGCCCAGGGCCATGGCTGCGATCGCTTGAATGCCACCCAACTTATAAACCTCTTTCACGCCTGCCATTTCAGCCGCAACGAGAGAAGCAGGTTCCACATTGCCCTCTTTGTCAGGCGGCGTACAAACGATGACTTTCTTAACCCCAGCTACAGTTGCTGGGATAGCGAGCATCAACATCACTGAGGGAAATGCCCCTTTTCCTCTGGGTACATACAAACCCGCACTGGCAATCGGAGTGACCTTTTCACCCGCGAAAACTCCCTCGTCAATTTCTGCCAGTTGGATTTCCTCAGGCATTTGCCGCTGATGCACTTCCCTGACATTGGTAAAGGCTTGCTCGATGGCTGACTTAATCGCAGGATCGACGGTTTTGCGGGCGGTTTCAAATTCTTGCTCGCTGACTTTCAGGGTTGCGGGGGTTGCCCCTGCATAGTCAAATTTTCTGACATACTCGACAACAGCGGTATCGCCCTCGCGTTTGATTTTGTCGATGGCCTCGCGTGCGATCGCGATCGCATTATCAATATCCAACTCTGCCCGCCGTTTCAGTCGAGCCAGTTCTGCCGATTCCATCTCTGTAAGACGGAGAACCCTGACCACTGCTGCCTCCTTGCAAAATGCCTTAACAATCCAACGGTAGCCTTCTAATGATAGAGATTTTTGGGCATGCAAGTTCCATCTGCATGCCCAAAAATCCTGAGTTGTTTACCACCACCCAAGCCAACTTTAATTCTAGGTTATTGGTCAATCGGGGCATGAATTGGAACCTAGGGCCTTTGGCCCCGGGTTCCAATTCATCCCTTAAATTACCAACGCCCAATTTTAAGACCTTCGGATAGCTTCAAACTCTTGAGTGTAGCACTGCCACGGTCTTCAGATGGCACAAAAGCTAAAGTTCAGCAATTCCAAATACGGATTGTAGCCCTTGATGCAGAAATCCTGAAACTCCTGTAATCACTAGCTTTTAGACTTGATTGAAAAACTACAAGTAATAAAATTCTGTGAAGCCACTCACCAGAATTTTGTTAGTGCATTTGCATTGTCTTTGGGTGCGATTGCTGAAGATCGAAATTGATTTATGGCAATCATCAAAGACTTTTGTCCCTATGCACAATTGCCCGTGTAATTCTGCATTCAAACGGTAACTTTGAATTTGGAATTGCTGCTTGTCCGTCGTTGCATTCACCCTCATTGGGACTACATCATTCAGCCAAGAAATTCACCGCCCTGCAAAGTGTAGGGAAATTCAGTTTTTCTGCTACTGCAAGTATATTTTTTATCTGATTAATTTGGACTGGTATTGACAACTTAATTACAGAAAGTATATGTTAGGCCACGTGAAAAAAATCGAAGACCTCTGTGTTATGAGATCGACATTTCTCTCAAATTACTCTCTAACCCTTGCTAACGATATCATGGTTAAGAGCTATGCAAAAAATCTTCCGATTCCATAAAACGCTGTCTTGCGCAATTTTTATTACGATCTCAGCCTTTCTGACGACTGGTTCTCGTGCTCTGGCTGCAAAGTGTCACGCTACTGATAATGTTCAAGGGGGCGATGTTGTTATATTGCAGGAGCAGACTGACCTTTATCTTGGCACAGCCTACTCTGGTGCCAAGTATTATTACCTGACGACAACCCCTGATTACAACATCGCAGGTCGACATAAAATTCAAGGTCCTGTTGGCGATCTGTCTGATCGTGCAACTATTCACCTGCAAATCGTAGATAAAAATGGTTGGGATCAGGATTGGCTTGCTTACAATCTGGCAGGGGCATTTGCAGACAGCACCACTCTTTATTACTGGACAGACTATGCTGCTAAAAGCAATTGGTTGGTTGAACGGCCTGGTTCATCAACAGAAGTCGGACCAATCAAGTATGGCGAACAGATTTATCTCAAGAATGGATCCTATTCTGAGTACCTGGTTTCTACGTCTGATGGCTATACGACGACAGAATCGACTCCTCGTTCTTGGAGATTTTTAGAATACTGTCCAGACTCCTAGCTGTAATGTCTGGCGCTAGAAATCCGCAGTTCTACAATGGCTCAACCGAGCGTTAATTTGATTAATGCAGTGCATTCGACAGCCGTAAAAAGGCTGAAGGGTGGTTGATATTCGATCTCAATTTTTCAGGCTGAGAGGAATGTTACGCTCAACTGCAACACCTGCTCTACCAGGGTATTGACGGATCGTCCTCTTGGTCAGTGGCATTGCCTGACAGCATGAGAGTGTTGCCTTCGGACCATAGATAGGGGATTTTGCCAGGGATAGGTATGTTTTAACTTTGCCCATCCCTGCTGGATGGATAAATCTAGAGTGCTATTTTAGGGGACTATTTGAAAATAGCGAGATCTTTTGTGTAGGTTGGGTAGTGCTTTTGAGCGTTCTAAGGATGCCGAACGCAGCTCTTTTGGAGCACTGCCCACCAGTGATAGTCTCGGTTGGTGGGCAGTTCCCATTAGTCATCTCAAATGGATAAAACAGCAGCAGGCTGGAAATGCTCACCCTACCTATCGACTTCCTATCGACTCCCCCAATAGTTGGATACGCCCGTTGCTGATACGGCTACTTTTCCCCAGCCAATATCCTGGCCCACAAAAATTTTCTGCTGTGGCATAAAGGAATTGCCAAAGTTTGCCTTACTGAAGAATAAACCCGGTTACAATTCAGCTAATGAATAGCGATTGGGGAGAGCTATCATGTCTAAGATTATTATTGGGATCCACGGATTGGCCAACAAACCACCCAAGGATTACATTGAGGCATGTTGGAAAAAGGCTTTAGTGGAAGGTCTCCAAAAGAACAATCAGATTCAAAATCCCAGTTTCAGTTTTCAACTCGTTTACTGGGCTGACCTGCTCTACAAATATCCATTACACCAAGACGCCAACTTCCATTTCGATAGCTTGTACGACAACTGGCCCTATGCAGAAGCAAATCCTGACGATTTGAAGGAATATCAGGAAGGAATTTTAGACGAAATCCAGCGGGTTGCATCTCAACTTGCGGGTGATGCCTGGGACGATCTGCGATTGCGCTTTGGCATGAGCGAATTAGTGGCTAAGGTGATTCAGAAACGATTCCGCGATCTCCATTTTTATTACGATGAAGATCGCAAGATTGCTAACCGCGACGGTCAATTAGAGCGGGCCAGCACAGTCTTGAAAAACGAATTGAAAGCGGTGTTACAGGCAGAAAAGGGGAAACAAATTATGCTCATTGCCCATTCAATGGGATCCATCATTGCCTACGATGTCCTCTACGACCTTGTGCAAAACGAACCCGATCTCCAGATCTCTCACCTGGTCACGGTGGGATCGCCTTTGGGTTTGACGCCAGTTAAAGCCGAAATTATTGAACAATGGGGAGAGGCCAAAACCCCAGCACTCGTTACCCGCAGTTGGGTAAATTTTGCGGACAAACGAGATATCGTAGCCACCGATGAACATTTAGCTGATGACTACGGCCCCAACAGTCAAGGGATTCAAGTCAAAGACGATCTGATTGCCAATGATTACAAACGTCCACTGGATGGAGAACCCGATTACCACAAAATTTATGGCTATCTGCGTGCGCCTGAAGTCTCGAAACACCTCAAATCCTTTCTGGATTAGCGTTCTCGGTAGTCCTCTAGAAGTCAGGATTTTGGGGTGCAGGGGTATCCCAAAATCCTGACTTGTTTACCATGACCGCGTTCTCCAGGTTTAATTCTCTATGCTGAATAAAGACACTCTCTTTGCCTTATCCTTATTCCCTTATTTGGGGTTTCTCTGGTTTCTTACTCGTTCAGGACAGACTCCTCGGCTGGCTCTGATCGGGTTTTATGTCCTGCTACTGTTTGTTTTCATTACTATTCCTGCAGGTATCTATGCTCAAATCGCCTACGACACCAGTCTAGCTAATGTTGATTGGCTCCATGGCAGCGCTGAGTTTTTCTTGACGCTGTCGAATATTCTGGTTGTGTTGGGGTTTCGGCAAGCGATCGTGGCGCAAAAACAAGCCAATCAGAAAGAAGCAAACATTAAGTCGGTACGAGAGGAATAGGTCTAAGAGTATGCTTCAACAATAGGCAAGCGGTTCTTCACAATATGCCTTTGATTCAGTGTTTCTTGAGAGAGCAGGAGGCAAGAAGCAGAGGACAGAAGAGAAAGTCATGCTAAGTAGTAGGTTTGAGCGTTTATTTATGTCCTAACACGACTTTGAAGGTTAGTGCCCCCTTAGGGGGCACTAACCCCCTATTTATTCATACTAGAACAGAAAAATGGGTTATTTTGAAAGCCTTGCTCAGCAAGGCTTTCAAAATAACCTTCCAAGTCGTGTCCTAACCTATTCTCGGGTAGTGGTAAACAAGTAAGGATTTTTGAGCGCGAGGGTGGAACCCTCGCGCTCAAAAATCCTTACATCTGGAGGAATACCCTATTCTCGTAGTGCTATACAATCCTTCCTGGTTCCTCGAGGAAGGCAGAGTCAGGGTGTTTGTGGAAGAAAAATTTCCTGGAGGGCGATGCTCATCCGGGAATAAGCATAAGACTTACACAGTTAAATAAAAACTTCTTATTCTACAATGGGAAACGTAATTTCAGAATAAACACAAAAAAATTTACAAAATCTGTCTTGTAGCCTTCGAAATCTTTACAGTGAAAATCTGCCCTAAGTTGCCTGGAGACAGTCTCTGTCTGTCATTTTATAGGGCCTATCAGTAGGAGTTATCTCATCCTTAATCCAAAAACTTGTAAAACTTCTTTACAAAACTAAAGATATTGCTTAACATTTAGATAACGCAACTTCAAGTCGCGTTTTCCTAACAAACACACGCAATTATCTAGAACATGACTGCAACCCTACAACAGCGCGAGAGCGCCAATCTTTGGGATCAGTTTTGCGAGTGGATTACCAGCACCAATAACCGGATTTACGTCGGTTGGTTCGGTGTTCTGATGATCCCTACACTCCTAACTGCAACCACCTGTTTCATCATCGCCTTCGTCGCGGCACCTCCCGTTGACATCGACGGTATCCGCGAACCCGTTGCCGGTTCTTTGCTGTATGGCAACAACATCATCTCTGGCGCTGTTGTTCCTTCTTCCAATGCCATTGGTCTGCACTTTTACCCGATTTGGGAAGCAGCCAGTTTGGATGAATGGCTCTACAATGGTGGCCCTTACCAGCTCGTTATCTTCCACTTCTTCATTGGCATTTGCTGCTACATGGGTCGTCAGTGGGAGTTGAGCTATAGGTTGGGCATGCGTCCCTGGATCTGCGTCGCTTATTCTGCGCCGCTGTCTGCTGCGACTGCTGTCTTCTTGATCTATCCGATTGGTCAAGGCAGTTTCTCTGACGGTATGCCCTTGGGCATTAGTGGTACATTCAACTTCATGTTGGTGTTCCAGGCTGAGCACAGTATCTTGATGCATCCGTTCCACATGCTGGGTGTTGCTGGTGTATTTGGCGGTTCTCTGTTTAGCGCCATGCACGGTTCTCTGGTAACCTCTTCTCTGGTACGTGAGACCACTGAAGTGGAGTCTCAAAACAACGGTTACGTTTTTGGTCAAGAAGAAGAAACCTATAACATCGTCGCTGCTCACGGTTACTTTGGTCGGTTGATCTTCCAATATGCGTCTTTTAACAACAGTCGTTCGCTGCACTTCTTCCTGGGTGCCTGGCCTGTGATTGGTATCTGGTTTACCGCTTTGGGTGTAAGCACGATGGCTTTCAACCTGAATGGGTTTAACTTCAACCAGTCGGTGCTTGATTCTCAGGGTCGTGTCATTGGTACCTGGTCTGATGTCCTGAACCGCGCTAATCTGGGCTTTGAAGTAATGCACGAGCGTAATGCGCATAACTTCCCCTTAGATTTGGCTGCGGGTGAAGCGACTCCGGTTGCTCTGACGGCTCCGGCAATCCAAGGCTAGAATTTATCAACCTTGTGATTTGAATTGAAAAGCGCTCTCCTCTGGAGGGCGCTTTTTGTTAGGGTTCGTAATGATTTGAATTGAAAGGTGCTCTCGGGTGGAGGGCGTTTTTTGTTAGGGTTCGTAATGGGAAATTTGGGATGACCAAACACGATTTGGCAGGTTAGCCCTACTTTTGGGGGCACTCACCTTGGTTAATTTGTGCTGATATCGTGTCTGAATTGATGGCGATCGATAAAATCGGTTATTAAGTAGTGGACTGACATGCCCAAAAATGTGCAATGGTTGGCAACAGATTTGAACGGGTGTAGTGGATGGCGATCCTGTTGAGCCTCATAGAGTTTCCATCTGTTACATCTACATCTGGTTACATCCGCTGCCAACTTGAGTTTTAATGCAACTCATTAGCTGTGTCAGTCCAGTCGGTTGGATTGAGGTCGCAAAATCCAATATCAGCAGACTTGATGTTGGGTTGCAGCGCTAGCGGAAAACCAACCTACACTAAACTCTCTTTACAAACCCCATTACCTGCTGCTTTCTTGCCAAGCCACGCAGACAAACTAAAATGGGAAAGAATTGTCTCATCAATCAGCCAGAACTTAGCGATAATGTCCAAGATTAAGCGTCGCCATTTTTTGCAATTTGCTGGATCTACGCTGGCAGCTTTAGGTCTCAGTCAGTTCGACATCCAGCATTACGGTAATCGCTACGGTCAGGTACTGGCGAAGTCTACCCCGCGCAAGCTTGCCTTTTTGGTGGGGATTAACAGTTATACAACTGCACCGCTTAAAGGTTGCGTTACAGATGTAGAGCTGCAGCGACAGTTGTTGATCCATCGTTTTGGGTTTAACTCCAAGGATATTTTGCTGCTGACAGATGAACGCGCCACTCGTGCGGGCATTCTGGAAGCCTTTGAAGGCTTTTTGATTGACCAGGCTAAGCCTGGAGATGTGGTGGTTTTTCATTTCTCCGGTCATGGCTCTCGGGTGAAGGATCCAGATTGCGACTTTCCAGATTGTCGCAATAGCACTTTTGTTCCTTCTGATAGTTTTCTGTCTGGGAATAGCGAAGTGGATGACATTATGGGGCACACGTTGTTCCTATTGATGTCGGCGTTGAAGACGGAGAATTTCACGGCTGTGTTGGACAGTTGCCATTCTGGTGGCGGTACGCGGGCACCGAAGTTGCAGGGAAATTTGCAGGTGCGATCGCTGAGTCGTGGCCCGGAGGCCAAAATAAAATCCAGCGAACAACTCTATCAAGAACGTTGGCTCTCGCGTCTGAATCTTTCCCCTGAGGAGTTCAAGCAGAAGCGAAAAGCGGGCATTGCTAAGGGAGTTGCCATTGCTTCGACCCGTCGCGATCAGCTGGCTGCAGATGCACCTTTTGGCGAGTTTTTTGCTGGGGCATTTACTTACTTGATGACTCAATATCTCTGGCAGCAGATGAGTTCAACCCGTTTTACGGCTGCGATTCCTGCTATTGCTAGCAGTACAAACCGGGCCTCTTTCACCAGCCAGGAACCGCAGTTTGAAGTAAAGCCGGGAAGCAACAATGACCGCCAACCGGTTTATTTCATTGATGCGACGATGCCTGCAGCTGAGGCTGCGATCGCAAAAATACAGGGCAACCAGGTTGAAGTCTGGCTTGGGGGACTCGATCCTCGCAGTCTAGAAGCGTTCGGCGAGGGTGCTGTACTCTCTGCGATCGATTCGCAAGGCCGCGAACAAGGACAGGTGCGCCTGGAATCGCGAAGCGGTCTGGTGGGACGCGGTCGCTTCATCGATTCGACTGCCAGGGTTGGGTCGCTATTGCAAGAACGGGTGCGCGGCATTCCCAGCGATTTAAGTCTTCAGATTGGCCTCGATCCCTCGCTGGGTCGGGACACAAAAGCGGCAAAGCGAGCATTGAAAGCGATTCGGCGCATCGAACCCTTGCCCCTGCGTCGGCAAGAAGTCCAGTATATTCTAGGGCGGATGACTGACGCCTATCGCCAGCAATTGCAGTCACAAAATCAAGCATTACCTGCATTAGATAGCATTGGACTCTTCTCCCCTGCCCTGGAATTGGTGCCTGATTCCTTTGGTGCAGCTGGGGAAACCGTTACTGCCGCCGTTACTCGTCTTCAGTCTAAATTCAAGTCCCTGCTCGCGGCCCGTGTCGTCAAACTTGCCCTTAACAGCAATGCCTCGCGACTGAATATCGTTGCCTCTATCAAGCCAGCCAGCGGTTCCCAGTTCGTTGCCAGCGCTTTCACAGTCCGCGGTGGAGAGAGTCAAGGTCATCCCTCTGCACTGCCACCTAACTCTATCCGTAACACTCGCCTTTCCCTTGGCAGTAAAGTCCAATTAGAAATTACCAACAAAGAGTCCCGCGACCTCCATCTCAGCGTTCTGGCCATCGACTCTGCTGGCGATATGGCTGTCCTCTTCCCCAACCAGTGGGCTGCTGATGATGATGTCAGCCGTATTCGTGCCGGACAAACCCTGCAGGTTCCTACCCCAAGTGACGACTTCAGTCTGATCGTCCAGGAACCTAAAGGAACGACAGAAGTCTTGATTCTGGTCAGCGCTTCTCCAATGAGTACTGCCCTAAAAGCGCTGCGGTTAGTCGCCTCCCACAGCAGCGTTAGTCGCGGCCCACTTGCTCCAGAGGAGCCAACTGCTGTCATCGACGATTTACTGTTCGATCTGGATGCAGAACAGCAACGCGGTTTGAGCAGGGACAGTACAGCGACCGCCAGCAATGGCAAGATCCGTAGTGTTGATACCTCCCAACTTGCAGCCCTGTCCATTACCTTTGAAGTCGTTTAATGATAGAAACAGCTTGCCTCTATGTGGTGACGATGCGATCGGCGATTTGAGAGCCGCGGCTTACTTGATGGAAGCATTTTATCAGCAGCTTGCGCAAGATGATCGGATCCTAATCCTGTCTTTTGTCGCTCACGATTCCTGACTACTCAACCTGGCAGTAGAACTAAGGGGGGTGAGAATTTCGGGGGGGTAATCTGTACCCTCTAGCATACTTTCAGCGATCGCAGCATAGGCTTCAGTCCATGCTTCTGCAACTTCAACAGTCCATCGATCGGCAAGGGTCGCAGCCATTGATTTGAGTAACGTGCTGCCAACCATGGGGTAATGCTCTGGGAGCACCCCATACTGAATATGTCTTGTGCCTAAACCTTTGAGTGCATCTGCTAGGACTTCTGGGTTTGTCAGATTGTTAATCACCAGTACCAGTGAGGCGAATAATTTTTTGGGTTGTTCCTCCATATCTGTATGGGCAAACAAGGGTTTGACCATCGGGTAGTCTGCAAATAGTGTGGTGTAAAAGTAATCTGTAAAACTTGTTTTGCGATCTTGGAGCAGGGCAAAGCTAGCTTTCAGTAGATCGGTGTTGATTGCCATGAGGAAATCCCCTTGATTCGTTGGACAGAGCCTAGTTTGTCAAGATAATTCGCCTAAAACTATGAGCTACCTCATAAAGGCAAAGAGTGTTCGCGTTGGCGTGCCAGGTGAACGGCCCTTCAGCCTCAACCTTGCCCAATAGACCTGTTCGAGATACTGGAGTGGAAGCTCCCCTCCGGAGGGCTTCCACTCCAATTTCCGAATGAGTCTGATGCGGGTCGGCTGCAAGGCATTGTTATATTTCTTTCAACGCAATCGCTTGAACAACTGCAGCAAGACCTGTGTGATAAATTCCCTCTATTACATCCCGCTCGAGCGCAACCAGACGTTTAAACGTCAAGCGATTTAACTCAAGATTTAGCGATTCTTTAGTCGTCATCAAATCTGCCGAATTTCCACCGCCAGTTCTATACTTCAGCTGTTCTGGGGTATAAGCCTCGACAAGAAATACACCATTAGGTTTTAACCCTGCGACCACCTTTTTATGCAACTCCTTTCTAAGTGCTGAAGGCAAAGGACAGAAAATAGATACAATTCCGTCCCACTTGTTTTCACCGATGTCAAAATCGGCCAAATCTGCGTGAATTAATTCAACAGAAACCCCATTCTCTTGAGCCAATTTTCCGGCCTTCTGTAAACCAACTTGAGACGCGTCTACAGCAGTTACTCTGTAACCCTGCTTCGCAAGGAAGACGGCATTTCGTCCTTCCCCTTCGGCCAAACTCAGAACATTACCTTTTGGAATAACGTCGTAATTTTCTGCCAAAAACTTGTTAGGGGTTTTGCCATATATGTATTCTTCTGCACTATATCTTTCATCCCACACGAGTTTTCTCCAATGATACTTCTCCTGCTAAGGAAATATAACGCTTGAGTTCATGGACGGCAAGCGAAGCGGGACGGCCTGTACAGCGAACTGCTATGCTGCGTTGCTGGATTCGGGTACTGATATCTGGATGACAAGCGTTGAGGTGTGGAAGGGGCGTTCGCGGGCGAGCAACCGAAACCTCTGGAGGGCTACCCAAAAAGGATGAGGTTCAAGCTTGAGACGTTTGGGCATAGAATAATGTCAGAGAGAGAGGGAGCTTATCCTATGCTCATTCCACCGGATTTTAATCAGGGAGTTCCAAATTTCAGTTCGCGTTGACTCTCATCTTTATGTGAGATTTCTCTGCAACACTGCATAGTATTTAGAGAGGAGAAATTTAGAGAGGAGAAAAAAGATGGATCGCATCCCCTACCCTGCTTCCACCAATATTGGCAACCTCATTGCGATAGGGGGTGCGATCGCGCTTTTAGGGGCAATCGGATGCACTCAAGTTCAATCTGAAATTTCAATCCCTGAGGCCAATGCTCCCGCCACGTCCCAAGCAGAGACTTCACCGGCTGGCAGCAATCCAGACTTCCAGATTGTCACCGTATTGAAAAATCTGGAGCATCCCTGGGGCCTTGTCTGGCTACCAGATGGCGACCTGCTCATTACTGAGCGCTCGGGGCGATTGCGCATTGCCCGAGATGGCGTCCTCGATCCGACGCCGATTCCTGGGGTACCCAAGATTTTCGCCGAAAACCAGGGTGGCTTACTGGATATCGCACTGCATCCCCGCTTTGAAGACAATCGCCTCGTCTATTTCACCTATTCCCACGGGACGAGTTCAGCCAACCGCACCCGCATTGCCCGGGCCACCTTTGATGGCCGTGCCCTGAGCGATTGGCAGGTCATTTTTGAAGTGTCCCAAACCAAACCCAGAGGACAGCACTTCGGCTCCCGTCTGGCCTGGTTGCCGGACAGCACCCTACTAGCGTCCATTGGTGACGGGGGCAACCCTCCGGTCAAACTCGGGGACGAATTCATCCGCCAACAGGCTCAGAACCGGAGCAGCCATCTCGGAAAGGTGATTCGGATCAATGACGATGGCTCGATCCCAGCCGACAACCCGTTTGCCAACGATGCCGAGGCAGCACCGGAAGTCTGGAGCTACGGGCATCGCAATATCCAAGGACTCGCCTTTGATGCGATCGCAAATCGGGTTTGGGCCACCGAGCATGGCGCTCGCGGCGGCGACGAGGTGAATTGGGTTAAGGCAGGTGAAAACTATGGCTGGCCGGTGGCGACCCACAGTCGGGAATATTCTGGCGGGCTGATTTCCCCAGAAACATCCCTGCCGGGCATGGTAGACCCAAAGGCGATCTGGACGCCGTCCATCGCACCGTCCGGGCTAGCGGTCTACACGGGATCTGCCTTTCCCGAGTGGCAAGGCAACCTGTTTGCGGGTGGATTGGTTTCCCAGGATATCCGCCGGATCGAGCTAGACGAATCGGGCAGCGTGACACACGAAGAGTCTATCTCCATCGGCCAGCGGGTACGCGATATACGACAAGGCCCGGACGGCTTGCTATACGTGCTAACGGACAAGCGGAACGGGCAACTCATCCGCCTCGAACCCACCGATGGTCAACCATAAGGTGCTGCCGAGTTTTTGGCGATCTGGGGCAAGACTTAAAGAAGGAGCGTTAGGGTTTGCTGAAACGTTCCACATCATCACTCTAGAGATCGCATTGATGCTAGGGATCCCCAAGGGGTTGCAGACTGCAATCGCTATCCACACATGAGTCGCATGAATCGTTGATGAACCTCATTTTTACCCCAGCTTTTTGATGTCCTGTCAACATACGGATTAGGATATATTCAACCTCTGATCTGACATCTAACGATCGAAATCATACGACTTGGAAAGTTATTTTGAAAGCCTTTCTCAGCAAGGCGTTCAAAATAACCCATCTTCCCATTCTGGCACGAAGAAATGGATGTTAGCGCTCCCTTATGGGGCGCTAACCTTCCAGGTTGTGGAAATCAGCGATAACTGAAGGCTGTCCGCTGCAGGTTTGGGTTAGGTCTCTTTTAAAAAATTTTCAGTTCTCTCGATTGCTTCAATAATTTTTTCATCACATGAAAGCATGCTTATTATTTCTGTTCTTTTGTGAGAACCACAACGCACTAAAGAATATATCGCTTCACCAACTTTGTTTCGAATGACTGCACGGGCTAGTGCTTTTTCAGTTTCTAATTCTAATTCAACCATCGCGCCTGCAGCTTCAATAGCGTATAAATTGTCATTTTTTATGCCTTCACGAATAAATTTCTCTAGGGGCTTAGCAAGAATTCCCAACTTTTTAACCGTTACGAAACCACAGTGTAATGCACCAATATTTTTATAAGAGCTGCCGAATTGATTTTTTGCTTCACCACTAAATAGAGCATCAAGTATCGGAACTGCATCCTCTCCCATTTCAGCTAATTCATGGACAGCGTTCCCTCGATCTTTAGGGGAAAGAAAACGTTCAAAAAAATTACAATCTTGGGTTGATATCATTCGAACGCATTGATGATATAACTTCTAAGCAGGCAAAAAATCTTCAATCTATTGGTCTAAAATCAATTGTCCTGGCTGCTTTTACATGGCTCATCTACCTCATAGCTTCTGTCATAGACTTAACGATCTCAATTTGAGTGTATTCCAAAAAGCAGCAGTTGAACTTGAAAGGTGTTGCCGTAGTCCACTGTGCTCGTTGCCGCGAGCTGCCTGCTGCGATCGCAGATCGCGGATTGAATCATGACAGACCGACTCCAAATTCGTCTGTGGGACGCGATCGTTCCTAACGCCAACGGAGAGCGAAGTCAGACAACCCCAGGGAAGTCGGTGGCTTCATGAGCGGGACCGACTCAAAGGCGGTTGTCTTACCTGAAACTTATCCTCTCGCCCCCTGAAATTAGGCAGTTTCCAAGAACAACCGTCCTCGAAAATCCAGGAATTGTTAACCCAGCAGCCACTGACAGCTCCTTAGTCGGCGCGGTGCTGAGAATGCTTGTATCCTCTCGTAACACGACTTGGAAGGTTATTTTGAAAGCCTTGCTCCGCAAGGCTTTCAAAATAACCCTTTTTCCGTTCTGGCACGAAGAAATGGGGGTTAGCGCCCCCTTCGGGGGCGCTAACCTTCCAAGTCGTGTCGTAATCAGACATCGCGTTCTACCCTACACGCGGTTGATTGATACGCCACCATCTACCAGCATGGCTGAACCCGTGGTGAAACTTGAAGCGTCTGACGCCAGATAGAGTGCTGACAGCGCGATCTCCTGCGGTGTTGCCATACGCTTCAGAGCATGAAGGTTTTGGACAAAGGCCATGGTTTCCGGTGTGTTAGCAAAATCACGTCCCATTGGTGTATCGGTGCCACCTGGGAGTAAGGCATTAACCCGAACCCGTTGCCTGCCATATTCAGAGGCCAGCACCTTCATAAGCCCGATAAGACCCGCTTTGCTAGCTGCATAGGGAGCCACCCCAGGCATACCCACAGTGTAGCCAACAAAGGTTGACGTAAAGATCAAAGAGCCACCCCCCCGATCGACCATTGCTGGTAGTTGGTACTTTGCCCCCAGAAATGCGCTTGTCAGGTTTGTGGCAAGAACAGTGTTCCATTCATCAAGAGATAGATCGGTCACAGCTCCAGGATTCCCGATAGTCCCTGCGTTGTTGAACGCTATGTCTAGTCCTCCAAATTCCTTTATGGCTATATCCACCAGAGCCTTTGCGAACTCCTCATCTTTTACGTCACCTGCCAGGGCAACTGCACGACCGCCTGAGTGACAAATAGAATCAACTAACTCATCGAGTTCCTTCTGTCGTCTCGCTGCAACAATGACTGCAGCCCCTTCTTCAGCAAACAGTTTGGCGGTTACGTAGCCTATCCCCGTACTGGCACCAGTCACAATAGCAACTTTGTTCGAGAGCGTATTCATGATGCTGTTCTTGCAAGTCTAACGATACGAACATCATTTTCAACGGCCAGATGTTTGTTGGCAATCCAAATCTTGCTCTATTTCACCGAGGCATCACGACAAAGCTAACTTGCGCTTTGGAGCGCAGCGGAAAGGCGTCAAACTGAGCGAATTGTTAGCCATTCACTACATTCCTAATGTCCTCAAGTGCCAACATAGACTGAGCAAAGTTGTCGATACTGCTATCCAAATTCCAATTGGGTTTATTTTTCACGAATTGCTTCCACAGTCCTCTAAATTCTGAGACGTAATTTGTCACGTTTTTTCGATCGAGGTATGCAAGAGCAGCCATAGCGGATAACTGATCGAACCAAAGTTTTTTCTGTTTCAGGTAATAACGCAGATATTGTTGAAGAAACTGCATGGATTTCTCAGTATTTAGAGTTGCAAGCGTCAGACAATAACCATGGCCTGCATAGCAAACATCGCTTCTCAGCAATAGATGGCCAACTGTGTCTTCAAACTCATAAAACATCTCGATAGCTATGAAGTAGGCTGCGGCAATTCGAGATCGCCAATTAAACTCACCAAGGAGCTTCGTTACGATCTCTGAATTAATTTCTTCTCGAACCTTTGCATAATTTTCAGCAAATGCATCATCCTTAAAATTGGTCATATAAAATGGGGATACCCATTTCTCAATAAATTCTTGCGTCAATGATTCTTCGTTGCGAGGAACTACCAATTCTTGAAATGGATTCTTATGACGAACAGTTGCACCTGCAACATGTAATAAAATCTCTTTAAACTCGTCTTTCATTTCTTCTTTTGGCTGACTTCTAATCAGGCGGAACTTCGTTAGGATATCTACATCAGGGAGGGTGTTATACCGAATCGTCGTCCGCCTTTCTCCCCAAATCGGGGGGTTATGCTGATTCAACGATCCATAACACCCCAAATATGGAGTGTTATACCAAAAACTGTCTGCCTCTCTCCCCAAATCTTTATATTAGGCCAATCGTTAGGCTTCATGCCTTCCTGACCAATGGCACCAGGTGCATCATGTAATCTCGTTTGCCAATGGGTACACCAACCATGCGAAGAATGTCGTAAGCTGTGACCATATGAAAGTAAAAGTTTGGCATCAGAAATTCATTCACATAGGCGCTACCAGAAAGTTCGACATAGAGGCCCTCGCCTAAGTCAATGCGCGTAACCTCAGCTAGCTTTGCATCTTCAGCACTAATGCCCAAGAGCAGTTCCTGAGTATTGGCGATGTGCTTGTATGCTTGTGCAAGAGAGGGTACGTCTGGACCCAGATGCTTCGCAGGTTTACCCTCACACCACAGAGCAAAGTTGTGGGGTTGATCGCAGGTGAACGCAATCTGTGTCCCGAAGGGAAACATATCAGCCACAATGCGGTCTTGAAGGAACGACTCATTATCGCCAAAATGAGTCTGAGCTGACTTCAAGAGATGCTCAAGCGTTGCTAAGCGGCTTTGGAATAGGGTTCGAATGAAATCTATCGTCTGACTTTGCATTTTGCGATCCCTCAAAGATTTATTCTGCGAACTCTAGCTGTATTTGGAACAGGTTTCAGCCTAGCACTTGAGGTCAGCAGTGGGCTAGAGCATCTCGGCAAGGCCAAAGCAAATGAGGATGAAAAAAAATGAATGAGGCAATGGCGACACGATCATCTGTTTCTTGTCGCTCTCTTTGTTCGGCACTGTCTAGCACTCCCATGGCGGCACCGGCCAGAACCGTTCGAGTAAAAAATCAACCATTGCGCGGACTTTTGGGGCAACGATCCGGCGACTGGGGTAGAGCGCCCAGATCGAGGCTTCTGTGACGAGCGGGAAATTTGGCAGCACCTCGACGAGACGCCCAGATTTCAAACTTTTGCTGGCATTCCAGACCGACTTGATCCCAATCCCCATGCCATTTTCGATCGCGTGGCGCATTGCCTCGCCATCATTGATTGTCAGCGATCGCGGCACGCTAACCGTCTGTCCGTTGGCAAACTTCCACCGAGTGCTATTGGCAAGGATGACACATTGATGCTTTGCGAGTTCCGCTGGTGTTGAGGGAACGCCGTGCCGCTCAAGATAGCTAGGAGCAGCAACGAGAAGACGGCGATCGGACGCGAGCTTGCGGGCAATGAAGCTACTATCGGCCAACGGTGCATTCCGGATAATGAGGTCATACGCGCCTTCGATGGCGTCGAAGACTTCATCAGATAGCCGCAAGTCCAGGCTGACGAGGGGATAGCGGGCTTGAAACTCGGCTAAGGCTGGAATGATATGCATGCGTCCGAAGGATCCCGGCATTGTTAGGCGCAATACCCCCTGTGCCTGCGCCCCCTGGCCACCGACCGCGCTGAGTCCAATTTCTAAGGTCTCGATCGACTGTTGTGCGTAGGGCAAAAATGTCTCTCCATCTGTGGTTAAGGATACGGCTCGGGTCGTCCGGTTGAACAAACGAAACCCAACCGTTTCCTCGAGTTTGACCAGACGGGCGCTGGCGCTCGCGGGGGAAAGCGACAAGTCGCGTCCCGCAGCCGACACCGAACCCAGTTCCGCCACTCTCAAGAACAACCGAAGCGACAAGATATCCATGAATCAAAACCAATCGATTATCAAAAATATCCGAATTATAATTTCGATCTAACCCTATTTATCTATTTTTGGCAAAGAATTATCTTGGAAAAAGATCGATTGACGAATTCAGACAATAAACATGATGAAAGCCATTGGCTATACGGAGGCAGGGCCGATCGCGGCAGAAAACGCACTGATCGAGTTTGAAGCAGACATTCCCGAACCCGGCCCGAAGGACCTGCTGGTGGAAGTCCGAGGGATCTCGGTCAATCCGGTTGATGTCAAGCTGCGTGCGAATGTCCAACCCGACGGTGTGCCTCGCATCCTTGGCTTCGATGCTGCCGGAATTGTCAAAGCGGTCGGGACCGAGACTACTCGATACCGTCCCGGCGACGAGGTGTTCTACGCGGGGGACATCACCCGCCCTGGTACCAATGCCGCATTTCACCTGGTGGACGAACGCATCGTCGGTCGAAAACCATCGTCCCTCGGTTTCGCCGTAGCGGCAGGAATGCCGCTCACTACGATTACGGCCTGGGAAATCCTGTTCGATAGCTTTGGACTCAAAGAGGGGGAAGGTGCGGGTGAAGCACTGCTGGTCATCGGCGGCGCTGGCGGCGTCGGGTCGATTCTGATTCAACTGGCGAAGAAACTCACGGGTCTGAATGTTGTCGCAACGGCATCGCGTTCTGATACCCGAGCGTGGGTGGAAAAGATGGGTGCCGATCGGATTGTCAACCACCGCAATCCCCTCGATGAAGAGATGAAGGCTCTGGGAATTTCACCGCGATATGTTGCCTCCCTCACCCATACAGACAGACATTTTGATGCGATCGCAAAGCTGATTCAACCGCGCGGCCATATCGCATTGATTGACGATCCTCAGTCTCTTGACATTGTTTCCCTGAAACCGAAAGCGCTTTCCGTGAGTTGGGAGTTCATGTTCGCCCGCTCTATGTTCCAGACCGGGGACATGGATGTACAACACCTGCTGTTAAACCGGGTCGCTGACTTTCTGGATGACGGCACGCTCATTCCAACTGTCAATAGGCAGGTTGGCACTTTGAGCGTCGCTAACCTGCGGAGCGCCCACGAACTACAAGAAAGCGGCACGGCGATCGGCAAGACTGTTTTGGACGGCTTCAGTGCGAGCGACTAGTACCGCTATGCAGAAGTTAAAAGTTAAAAGCATTCATTGGTCAGGGTTTCCCGTTTTCTGAATGGTAACAGGACTTCCGCCTTGTTGTACTAGTCCAAAGACCAAATATACTGTGAAATGAACGTTGTTTCGAATTATCGATCGAACCCAGGAGACTGAAATGCCAAAACTTACCATTGTTGCCCATATCCATGCCCACCCCGACAAAATCGATTTTGTCAAAGCCGAACTGGAGAAACTAATCCCGATAACGCGGGCTGAAAAAGGTTGCATTCAGTACGATCTTCATCAGGATAACGAAAACCCCGCCCACTTCCTGTTCTATGAAAATTGGGAGTCTCGCGAACTCTGGCAGATCCACATGAATACGCCTCATTTGGCAGCCTATCTGAACGCGACCGAAGGCGCGGTTGCTGAATTCACGATCAATGAAATGACCCACATCGACTAACTGCTAAACAGTAATTGCTAAACAGAGAGGAGACACCCAATGAGTTACGAAAACTTCACCACTTTCAACGTTCAGATCGAAAACGCGATCGCATGGGTCACGTTCGACTATCCGCCGGTCAATATTCAGGGCTTGCCGATGCTGGCCGATCTGAATGTGCTGGCGGATGCGCTTGAGCGCGATCGCACGATCAAGGTCGTGGTCTTCCAATCCACCCATCCCGAAATCTTCGTGGCCCATGCCGACACGAATTTCCTCAAAGACATGTCTACCACTGCAGTATCCCGTGAAGCAGTGGAACTGCTCGATTTGCAGACGACGCTAGAACGCATCAGCCAACTTCCCCAAGTAACCATCGCTAAAATTGAAGGCTTTGCCCGGGGTGGCGGTCACGAATTCGCCCTTGCCTGCGATATGCGCTTTGCGGCTCGCGGTAAGGCGAAATTCATGCAGATGGAAGTCGCTATGGGGATTCTGCCTTGTGGCGGAGGAGCATCCCGCATGGCACGACAGGCTGGGTTGGGTCGAGCCCTGGAAATTATTCTGAGCGCCCGCGATTTTGACGCGGATGAAGCAGAAGCCTATGGTACCCTCAACAAGGCACTCGATGCCGACAAGATCGGTCCCTACGTCGATGAGTTGGCGAATCGTATTGCCAAATTCCCGGCGGAATCCATCAATGCTTGCAAACAGGCAGTTTATGAATCCATCGACAAGCCGATTGCAAAAGCTCTCAAGGCGGAGGCGTACTGGCTCTATCAAGCTACCAGCCAGACTGCCGCCATCAAACGTTTCACCATCGCCGATGAGAAAGGCATGGAGCATGACATGGAGAACCAGCGCAACTGGAACGATTTGGTCATGAGCGTTCAGGAGATTCAATAATGGGCGTCGAACAAAACAAGCAAATCGTCCGTGAATTTTTTGAACGGTTCTCTGCCGGAGATGTTCCGGGTACCCTGGGTTTGCTCAACGATGCCGTCAGTTGGCGCGTGATGGGTCGAGAAGGGGGCCTGCCGATGTCCGGCAAGATGGACAAAGAGGGCATTGGTCATTTGATCGGTGTTGTCCAGGATGCCTTCCCGGAGGGGATGAAACTCACGCCGACCGGGTGGACAGCCGAAGGCGACCGGATTGCCCTGGAAATGGAATCCTACGGCGAGAAGGCGAATGGTACGATCTACAACAATTCCTACCATTTCTTAATCGTGCTTTCTGATAGCAAAATCGAGTCCCTCCGAGAATACATGGATACGTATCATGTAAAACGGGTTTTCATTGATGATTGAGAATTGCACCATCGTCGATCGCTTCGACTTGTCAAGCAGAAACTCGAAGCCTTCACCAAACGGAGTCCAATATGCTCGAACTGATCTACAATCTGGTATTCCCGTCCATCAATCGGGGATACAACTCCACATTCCGCCCGAATCGGTTGAGTATTGGGTTAGTTGTTCCCCTTGAGACCTATGTCAAGAGTCCGATCCCGACGATGATCCGTCACGTAGAACGGGTTCAACTCGCCGAAGCACTGGGATTCTCGGCAATTTGGTTGCGGGATGTACCGTTTAACGTGCCGCCATTTGGAGATGCCGGTCAGACTTACGATCCTTTTGTCTATCTCGGTCTTTTGGCAGGCCAGACTGAGAGCATTGCCTTGGGGGTCGCCAGCATCGTTCTGCCGCTGCGTCATCCGGCGCACGTCGCCAAGGCTGCAGCCAGTGTCGATGAATTGTCGGGCGGGCGGCTCATCCTGGGGATCGCTTCGGGCGATCGGCCAGAGGAGTATCCGGCGATGAACCAACCCTTCGGCGATCGGGGTGCGCGTTTCCGCGAAAGCTTTGACTATATCAGGCGCATGGGGGAGACTTTTCCAGCTTTTGAGAACGCGTTTGGCAGTTCCAAGGGCGATTTGGATCTGTTACCCAAACCCGTCTCCGGAAAACTGCCGCTACTGATTACGGGAGGCAGTCGGCAAACTCCTGAATGGATCGCGCAGAATGGCGACGGCTGGATGATTTATCCGCGCAATACCGCCATGCAGTCGCAGATCGTGCGCGACTGGCAGGCTCGGATTGAGGCGGTAGGCGGCCTCGCTAAGCCCGTGATGCAACCGCTGTATGTCGATCTGACCGAGAACCCCCATACGCCCCCCCAACCGATTCATTTGGGCTTCCGGCTGGGAGCGCACCAGCTTTTGACTTATCTGAAATCGCTGGAAGAAATCGGCATCAATCACGTGGCGCTGAACCTGCGCTTTAACCAGGCAGATATCGAGACAACGTTGAAACGTCTGGCCGACGACATCCTGCCAGACTTCTCTAGATGAGGAAGACAAGATCGTGCAAAAAACGATTCTGATTACCGGTTCAACGGATGGCATCGGCCTGGAAACGGCCAGAATGCTGGTTTCGCTAGGCCATCACATTCTGCTGCACGGGCGCAATCCGTCAAAACTGGAAGCAGCAGAAAAAACGCTCTCTGCACTGCCGGGGGATGGGCACGTTGAACGCTACGTGGCGGATTTGTCGCTCATGGCTAATGTCGAGGCGCTTGCCAAGGCCGTGGCTGAAAAGCACGCTAAACTTGATGTTCTGATCAATAATGCAGGCGTTTATAGCGCGCCCGATCCAGTCACGCAAGATGGGCTTGATGTGCGCTTTGCCGTCAATGCGATCGCGCCCTATTTGCTCGCACAACAACTTTTACCATTACTCGGAACATCCGGCCGAGTGCTCAACCTATCCTCCGCCGCTCAGTCCGCTGTCAACCTGAAGGCGTTGCTCGGACAGGTTCGCCTCTCTGACGGTGCGGCTTATGCCCAAAGCAAGCTGGCGCTGACGGCGTGGTCTCGGACTCTGGCGCTTTCCCTCGGCGATCGCGGCCCGGTCGTCGTCGCGATTAATCCCGGCTCGATGCTGGGCAGCAAAATGGTGAGACAGGCTTTTGGCGTCGCGGGCGGCGATATTCGTATCGGTGCGGAAATCCTGTGTCGTGCGACTCTGTCCGATGAATTCGCGGCGGCTTCCGGCCAGTATTTCGATAACGATTCGGGTCGGTTTGCCTCGCCCTATCCGGATGCGCTCGATCCACAGAAATCCCAAGAGATCGTACGGGCGATTGAGGCGATTTTGGCTGAAATAACACCAGAATAGTATCGACTGATGGCTAAACAGGCGACATTCAATCCGCTACGACAATGTCACCCTTTTCAAGGTTTTCAGTCCGTTCATCCTGTCTTTATTTCTCCTTAATGTGCACATAAGAGGCAAGATGATAGTCTTTGGACTTAGTTGATAGCAAAGAACAAGCAATATGAAAAAAACAATCCTGGCATTTTTGGCTGTTCTGGTCGTCGCTTTGGCAGGGTTTGCCCCCCCTGCGGCTGCTTACAATCAGGGCGATTTAGATAAATTGCACCAATACGCTCAAGTGCTCCAGAACCATGACTGCAAACGATGCGAGTTGGAACAAGCAGACTTGCCTGAGATTTTCTTGGAGGGGGCTAACTTGTATGATGCTAACTTGCAGGGGTCTAACTTGTTGGATGCTAATTTGATTGGAGCTGTCTTGACTGGGGCTAACTTGAGAGATGCTAATTTGAGGGGGGCTAACTTGACGAGTGCTGTCTTGCTTGATGCTAACTTGAATGGGGCTAACTTGACTGGGGCTTACTTGAATGAGGCTGAATTGATTGGGGCTGAATTGATTGGGGCTTATTTGACTGGGGCTAACTTGACTGGGGCTGACTTGAGTGGGGCTAACTTGAATGGGGCTGACTTGAGTGGGGCTAACTTGATTGAGGCTAACTTGAGTGGGGCTAACTTGACTCAAGCTATATTCTGCTATACTACAATGCCCGATGGCTCCGCAAAAAATGATGATTGCTAAAATCGTCTAACCCAAAACAACGCCAGTAGAGTCGATCCCGCGATCGACTCTATTGTTTTGAGCTTTTATCCCGAATCAGCGATCGCTTTGCCGTGTATTATCGCTAAAGTTTTGCGAGCTGCGGGATGCAACCTTTCCCTATCTGCTGACCCAACGGCTTTTACCATTGCTCAGAACATCCGGACGGGCGATCGACCTGTCCTCTGCCGCTCAGTCAACCGTCAATCTGAAGGCGCTTGGCTGGCGCTGACCGCATGGTCTCGGACTCTGGCGCTTTCCCTCGGCGATCGCGGTCCGGTCGTCGTCGCGATTAATCCCGGCTCAATGCTGGGCAGCAAGATGGTGAGACAGGCATTTGGTGTAGCGGGCGGCGATATTCGTATCGGTGCGGAAATCCTGTGTCGTGCGGCTCTGTCCGATGAGTTTGCAACGGCTTCCGGTCGATATTTCGACAATGATTCGGGTCGGTTTGCCTCCCCCCATCCGGATGCGATCGATCCGCAGAAATCCCAAGAGATCGTACGGGCGATCGAGGCGATTTTAGCTGAAATAACTCCAGAATAGCATCGACTGATGGCTGAACAGGCAACATTCAATCCGCTACGACAACGTCACCCTTTTCAAGGTTTTCAGTCCGTTTGTCTTTATTTCTCCTTAATGTGCACATAAGAGGCAAGGTGATAGTCTTTAGACTCAGTTGATAACAAAGAACAAAAAAATATGAAAAAAACAATCCTGGCATTTTTGGCTGTTCTGGTCGTGGCTTTGGCAGGGTTTGCACCCCCTGCGGCTGCTTATCGTCAGAGCGATTTAGATAAATTGCACCAATACGCTCAATTGCTCCAGAACCATGACTGCCAAGAATGCAACTTGACAGATGCAGACTTAAGTGCGGTCCGTTTGGTGGGGGCTAACTTGTTTGGGGCTGACTTGGATGGAGCTAACTTGAGTGGAGCTATCTTGAGTTTATCTAACTTGGGTATAGCTAGCTTGAGGGGAGCTAACTTGCAGGGGGCTAAATTGAGTTGGACTGGCTTGAATTACGCTAACTTGAGTGGAGCTGACTTGAGTGGGGCTGAATTGCTTTTTGTTTACTTGGCTGATGCTAACTTGAGTGGAGCCGACTTGAGTGGGGCTTTTTTCTGCCACACTATTATGCCCGATGGCTCAGAAGAAAATGGTGGTTGCTCGCATTTTGGTCTTCGTTAATAAGGGACAGAATCGCATCTGTGTTGATTGTCGTCGTAACTCGTTTGACAGCGCCCAGAGTCGCCCTGCACCCTCAACATCATAGGCATGCGGGGCATAGCCTCCACTCATCATGTCGCTGCCAGCCTCAGCGATATGTCAATCTTCGAGATAGAAACCGCCCTTGCCATTCAGCTCCGGACTTACAGCAGCCCAGCAGCTCGTTGCAGCCCCTTGTGGAATGGTCTTCAGGGAAACGCCAGCCTCTGCCATTGAGGTTAGTATAACGTCAGCTCGACAAAAGCTCGAATTTGTTCTAACCCCTCAAATTTGACGTTAAAGGCCAAATCCTCAAATGAAGACGTGTCGATAAAGAACGCCATCACAGCGTCAACGTCTTGTCTTGACCAGGCTGCATAATACTGCTTCAGTCGTACTTCTAAATCAATTGCCATAGGTTTATCCGGTGGTTACTTATTTGAGTGGGACGACAGCGTCAGGTTACCTGTTATGCCATCGGTTCATTGCAGGAAACGGCCCGCCCGATCGAGGGGGATGCTGGCAATACCCGCTAACGGCTGCGTTTATAAATAGCAATGTCATTGAGCCACTTAGCGGATTCCGCAACAAAATAGGTGTAGCTGTCCGCATTCTTCATCGCATTTTTCCTACCAATTTTCTGAATGGCTTTGTCACCATATCCATCTAGAGCGTGGTCGTGAGTATTGGCAAATTTGTGACTTGCTTCATGGAAAATTGTGGAGGCGGCTAATTTGCTGTCTGCATGACCTAAGAATTTACCAAATTTGATATAAATATCGCTATCCCTGATGCGATTATCCAGGAAAGGTAAGGCGACATACTGTCCATGTATCTTATGTCTATATACATACCCATAAGTGTCTTTATCTACATTAGATTCATTTTGAACCAGTTTGACTGGCTGTGCCAAACCATCCTGAACGCGTTGCAGCGCTGTTCGAGCCTTGGCTGCATCCTGCTTCTGCTGTTGGAGGGTGGTCTGCGTTTTTCCATCGTCTTGCAGTTGGTTCAGAAAGGGAAAGTACCCTTCCACGTTGAACATATTGTCCTGTTGCTTCTCATCGTTCAGCCCCTGGACGATGTTGCCAATAGCAGTCAACGCCGTAGCCGTTCCCTGGCGAGCTAATTCAACAGCCTTAACGAGTTGCTTTTGTTCGCTCTCTTTCCACTTGAAGACCTTATTCTGACTGACAGCTGTGATGTCTTTCTGCCCCTTTTTGGCAGCGTCGGCTGTGGCAAGTTTGTACTCTTTGGTGCATTGAATGATGCCTGGGTGAGATTGATTGTGCCGATTGCTCGTATCGATAGATCTTTGTAACGGCCAATCCAGCTTGGCTTGTATGAGCTTTGGCTGGATTGTCTCTTCGTCCTCCTCCAGGTCAATCGAGCGAATTTGCGCCTCCAGTTCGGGGGCCAGCGTGCGCTGGATCGACGCTCCTCGTTGCTGCACCACATGCGTTAATTCGTGGGCCAGTAGTTTCTGACCTGCCTGGCTGCGAGGATTGTAGGCGTTCTGCTGGAAGAAAATATCGCGACCGGTGGTAAATGCTTTGGCCTGGATGGAGCGAGCAAGTCGATCTGAACGAGAATTGGCATGAATTCTGACCTGATGAAAATGGGTTCCCATGGCCTGTTCCATTTGGGTGCGGAGAGGGGTAAAGAGAGCATGGCCTCTCTGTCTTTCCTGGGCAATCTCAGCTTCAAAGCCTGGGGAGACCTCACCGCTGGCAAGGCCGACAGGATCCACTCGGGTGGGGGGAACGGCTGTAAGTTTGGAGATCTGAGGTACGGGTTTGATAGAATACAGCTGCTGGCGGGGCCTCAAAGGGCGTGTTGTCGCAGTAACACGTTTGTCTTCAGGAGGTTCTGGGACTTTCAGAGACTGGGGTGTTTCGGGTTCCCGCAACAGGTGCAGGCTGGAGTCAGCCCGGTGAATTTGCCCCACAACGTGTTTGGCGATGCGATCGGCTTCTTGCTCGTATCGATCTCCAGGGTCTCCAAGCGTTAGTTTGGGTTGGATAACGCTTCCCAGTTTCGCACCTGCTCTTCTGGCAGCAAGGGTTCTGGCCACGTTGCCCGTTATCGTTCCCCAGCGTTTGGGTGTAGGAATCGCTGTTTTCTGCTGAGCCTTCGAGTCGGACGTCTCTTCTGGCTTAACCCAAGAACTGTAGGATGACCCCAAACCGACGAATGGCTTCGATCGCCCCAACCGGGATGAATCTCTCCAATCAGATCGAGATTGAGGGGCGTAGGTTCTCATGGTTAATTCCTTAACGTTAATTCCTTAAGAGGACTCTCAAAAATCCTTACTTGTTTACCACTACCAATTCTTTAAAATGGTACAGCCAAACCGTGGGTTGGCGCAGAGAGTCAGACCTGATAGACTCTAGTTTAACGAAACTCAGGCTCTGGAAATTAACAAAGCTGAAATTGAGCGGCAGTCAACATGATCGATCGAGCGCTGACCTTTTTCCAGGATCGACTCAATACTTATATCAAGATTAAAACGGGCGGGCAAAAGGAAGATGTGGTTCATTTTCCAGAAATTCAGCCGCCCAGGGATCTGTCTTTGCCCAGCAATACGGTCAGCATCATGCTGATTGGTCTGGAAGAAGAACGTACCTTTCGATCGGGAGCGAACCAGAGCCAGCGTTTGGGGAATGGGGTGACGATCGATGGCATTTCCAGGCTCTGTCTCAATTTACATGTGATGTTTATTTCGAATTTCACAGATTATGTTGAAAGTTTAAGAATTCTATCGTTAATACTCAAATTTTTCCGCAGTTATCGTACATTCGATCGTAGCAATTCTCCGGCGTTGAGTCCTGAGATTGAGAAGCTAACGACTGAGTTGATTAATCTGTCCTTTATGGAGCAGGGGGAGCTGTGGCGGTCGTTAGAAATGCCCTCCAGTCCTTCTGTCCTTTATAAGGTAAGGATGCTCATCTTCGAAGATATGGAGATGGAATCGCTCGAAACTGCTGGCGATTTGGGTGCTGTTCAAGCGGTCACCGAACAACTCTAGGGCCTGTCTGATGAATTATCGGCACTATTTCAGCCTCCAGCTTTTCCATGATTTTTATGCCGATCGGATCTGTGCTGATTTCAGCATTGAACCGACAACATCGTGCCAGCGGTTGCTGAGGGGCCATCGTCTGATTTTCAAAAGCAGCACGAATGGATTTGTCGCGATCGCGCCCATCGATGAAGCGCAACACCCTGATATTCCTCTGGCCGAAAATTTAAGTTTTAGTTTTTTCTTGCGGCTGAAGAACTCGGATTTCATCAATTTTACGGCGCTCGATTTAGGAGAACAGGCGATCGATCGCTTGCTTTATTTCAGCAATCTCGATCTCCAGCCTGATGCCTCATCCGATCCCCAACCTTTAGATTTACCGCACACTACAATTCAGCGCTCCGATCTACGCAAACCGGAAGCAGAACGATCGGCTCTGGAAACCCATTTAAGCCAGATGCTGGAACGGGAAATCCCAAATAGCAGAGGGATTTTTGGCATCGTAGAAATTTACAACAATCAAACCTTACCCCAGGTGCTGGAATCGCCAACTCCGTTCAACATCCAGTTCGCTGCTCAACAAAAATACTGGCGTTACTATTTGATTGCTGAGGCGAGCGCGCAAGCTCAGAGTTTCAGCATCCAGGATAAAGCGAAGCAGATTGCGTTTGAAGCTCGGGAACCGGAGGAACGCGATCGCATCTTAGCAGCCATACAGTCCCAATTTCCCCAGAGTCAAACCTATGTCTTTCAATCCACCGCCCCTGTCCCCTGTAAAGCGAGGGGCATTGCCGACATTCAGTTGATGAAAAACGGAGAAAAAAAGCCCTGGATTCAACATTTACCCAATCCTCCCAACCATAGCGGCACCCAAGCGATCAATTTGCTGACCGATGTTTAAGCCATCTTGATGCGAACCATACGGGATTTGCAGCTATGGCTTTTGTTCCCATACCCCCTAGTCTGAAAGGAGATCCCAATGCCCACCTATAAAACTCCAAACGTTTATGTTGAGGAAATTCCCACTTTAGCGCCCTCCGTAGTTCCAGTCGCAACCGCTGTTCCAGCCTTTATTGGCTACACAGAAAAAGCAGGTACAGCAGGCGAATACGTGAACCAACCGATTCGGCTCAGCTCCATTCTGGACTATACCAACTTGTTTGGCGGTGCCGCCCCGACGACATTCACAATTGCAGTTGAAACTGTAGAAGGCAGCGACCAAATTAGCCAGGTTACAGCCGCCAATGCTGACAGCGAGCCACCTGAATATTTGATGTATTACGCCCTCCGTTTGTTCTTCGACAATGGCGGCGGTAGCTGTTACGTCGTATCGATTGGCGACTATAGCAGTTCTCCAGCCAAGGCCGATTTTCAAACGGGTTTAGCAGCGTTGCGAAAAGAAGACGAACCGACCTTAATCTTATTAACTGATGCCATTCATTTACTGCCAGCGGACTATTACGAACTCTGTCAGAATGCCCTCAAACAATGCAACGATTTGAAAGATCGATTTGCCATCTTTGACGTATTAGCCAGCGATCGGGACACCAATGGCATTGGCGCTAACTTCCGCCAGAACATTGGCACCGAATACTTGAAGTACGGTGCAACCTACTATCCCTATTTGCAAACCTCGCTTAACTATGAGTATACCGAAGATTCCGTTGCTTTGAGTACCGGAGAAGGGGAGACTGGTGGGCAATATGAAACCAATGAAGGTCTTTTAGTGACTTACGCAGGCCCAGCAAGCAATAATCCCAGAGTACAGATTACCCTACCCAATAAAACCAACATTTCCTTCGACCTGGCAAATAACTTGCTGATAATTAAGCTGCCTGATGCGGGAGCGACCGTCGGTGCTATTGTTGAGGAATGGGCTAAACGCTCGCCAGCAACCAATGCCTCTTTTGCTCTGGAAGCGAGCGGCCCTGACGACGCACAAATTACCGAGCCGCTGCCAGAAACGCCACTGGTTTTTGCTGCAGCCACAACGCTGAGTAGCGCTGAGATTAAAACTCAGAAGACAGATCTCTACAACAAAATTAAGACGGCAATCGGTGCCAAACGAGTGGTGATGCCACCCAGTGCGGCTGTGGCAGGCGTTTATGCTAAGACCGATCGAGATCGGGGCGTATGGAAAGCCCCTGCCAACGTTAGTTTGGCAACAGTGTTAGGGCCGATGGAGAAGGTCACGAATGAAGAACAAGAAAATCTCAATGTTGACGCCACAGCAGGAAAATCGATCAATGCTATTCGCAGCTTTACAGGCAAAGGAACTTTGATTTGGGGGGCTAGAACCCTGGCGGGTAATGACAATGAATGGCGCTATATTCCGGTGCGGCGGCTGTTTAACCTGATTGAGGAGTCGATTCAGAAAGCGACCAACTTTGTTGTTTTTGAATCGAATAATGCTGTTACCTGGTTAAAGGTGAAGACCATCATCGAGTCTTACCTGGATGGATTGTGGCGACAAGGAGCGCTGGCGGGGAACTCGAAGGAAGAAGCGTATTATGTCAATGTGGGTTTAGGCCAAACCATGACAGCAGACGACATCCTGGAAGGCCGGATGATCATCGAAATTGGTGTCTCGGCGGTTCGTCCGGCTGAATTTATCATTTTGCGGTTCTCTCATAAACTGCAAGAGGCTTGATGCTTGTCCCTCCATTTAAATCCATTGAACAGGAGAAAAATTCATGGCTACATCACCGGACGATATTCGTAACAGCTATCCCATTCCCGTTTTTTACTATCGCGTCACCATCGACGGTAACGACTCCATTGCCTTTTCTGAGGTATCGGGTCTGAGTATCCAGTATGAAACCATTACCTATCGAGATGGATTGAGCTACCGGGACGGTCCTAAACATATGCCGGGCATAGACAGCCCAATCAATCTCACTCTGCAAAAAGGGATTGTGAAAGCGGACAGCTATTTGCTTGACTGGCTCAATACGATTAAATTGAACATTGTGGAAAAGCGGGATGTCCGCATCGATCTGTTGAATGAGAATGGGGAGGCGACTGTGTCCTGGACGGCGAAGGATGCATTCCCTAGCAAGCTGGATGCGCCCTCTTTTAATGCAACGAGTAACGAAGTGGCGATCGAAAGCCTGGAACTGATGGCAACTCGCTTAGAAGTTGCGAATCCAGCGCTCTAGGATTGACTCTCTCTCGTAGACTGCGTATTGCCCGTTGAGTAATAGTCTGACCTATGGCTGCGCTAACGCGATCGCGGAACATCGATTGGTTGCTTGGGTAACAGTAGCAGCGCTCAATGCCCCAGCTTAACGAATAAAAGTTTGCTATCGTTTTGCTGGTCTCAGGCTAAGGCAATCCAAGCAGTGTAAATTCATTCGATCGGAGTCGCCTGACACAGCGAATGAGATGAAATAGATAGGGTTCGTAGTGAGGATGGTGATGACTCACAAGGGGTTGGAGCGCTCATGTGCCGACTGCGAACTGCGTACAATTTTAGCTGTGTCATTCTATTAGGGATTAATCCCTGGGACGGCAGCCTGGCAACAGGGGTTGTTAGTGCGATCGCAGAACACCTCCAGGATCTGAAATTGCCCCATCTTCCACTCCCAGGTTGCAATTGCATTGTGCAGTTTCATCGTGCTACTCCATTTACCAAACCTGACTCATGCCCGATCCCTTTCCCATTCCCGAACTAGCCCTGAACAAATATCCACCCGTCAGCTTCCATTTTATGGTGACCTTTTTGATTGGTGGATTGGTGCCCAATTTGTTAGATATTCGTTTTCAAAGAGTCTCAGGCATTTCCGCAGAAATTGAAACCGATGAAATTCGAGAAGGCGGTGAAAACTTGTTCAGACATCGTTTACCGAACCGGATGAGCTACGGCAATCTGATATTAGAGCGTGGCATGATAATTGGTTCCATTCTCAATGTTGAATTTAATCTAGCCATGAGTACTCTACGCTTCCAAACCGGCAGCGTTTTAGTCATGCTACTCAATGAAGAAAGTACTCCGATCGCCTCCTGGCTTTTTCAAGACACCTATCCCGTAAAATGGGCCGTTTCTGACTTAGATGCCAGTCAGAATTCGGTGGTTATCGATACGATGGAGTTAGCTTATACGCGATTTCAGAGTTTGAGAATTTAGCGACAAAAGTTAATGGGAAAGTTAACGGGAAAATCGAGCGGCGCAAAAGGAGGGCGATCCTTGCCTGCTAAATGAAGGGCTAAACGTGAAGGCAGTAAATTCGTAGGGTGGGCATTGCCCACCACCCTTATGGAAAGTGCCATGCGGGAGCAGAGCAAGTATTGCCCGCTCAATCAAGGGCTAAACGCAAAGGCAGGAATAGATCAGAGGACTTGAAACATGACCGTTGAAATCAGAGAACTGATTATCCGAGCGACAGTTGCCAGTGGCACAGAAGTGTGCGGCACTCCAGAAGCTCAAGAAACGGAAGAAAGACAAGCCATTATTGCGGCTTT